>Ga0265293_10000425_pt1 | contig 101482 bp, 114 predicted proteins | sample Munlanlewell138R_FD_192505 | JGI IMG/M metagenome (GOLD analysis project Ga0265293, IMG submission 192505) | Leachate microbial communities from a municipal landfill in Southern Ontario, Canada - Leachate well 138R | ecosystem: Engineered > Solid waste > Landfill > Unclassified | place... | reverse complement strand
CTCAAAAAGATAGCTAAATCTTTTAACTCTTGCATATCCTTTTAATCCATTGAACAGATAATCTGTTTGCATATTTCACTCTTTAGTTCTCCCCAAAAAAGTGCCATATGTTTCTGAACTTATACAGAGGGTTTTAGGGTTCAGTGCTAAGTGTTAGGTGTTAAGATTTTTCTGAATACTGAGCTCTGAACACTCATTAAGAAGCTTTTAATTCATGTGTTATTTTATAAGCAATAATTCCACTTAATGAAATATCTTCATCAATATCTTCAAAATGCACTCCAATACCATCACCGATTATACGATAATTTAAAAGTTGCTCTTTTTGAGCGTTTTGGATTTTTTTTGTGTAGTTATATGGCAGTGTTAAAATATCTCCACTTTTAAGATAAATATAAATCTTATCTCCAAAATCAACTCTTGAAATTGAAGTATTCATTCCATGCTCCTATCAATTTTTCTTGATGCTGTTGTATAATAATCAGTATCTTTTTTTCATCATTTTTTGAAATTTTATAACGCTTCGTAATTTTAAAGGTTTCAAGTTCTACTCTCATATATCCATCACCTTTTTCAACATGAATATGTAATGGTAAATGTTCATCACTGAAAAAGAAAAATCTAAATCCATCTACTCTAAGTACTGTTGGCAAAATATCTCCAAAAATAAAGTGATTGTATCATTGATTTTCTTAATGTGCCAATAAATATTAAATTTAATTGATTTTAAAGTGCTAAGTGCTAGGATTTAGGGGTTTGGATTTTGGAACCCGGAATTTCTCAAAGGCAGTGCACAGCACAAAATTTCGGGTTGTCTTTTTTCTTTTGTATGTTTTTTAATTATCAACTCAACTTTGGTTTTTCTAAGTGTTGTGCTAAAAACATTTTCATAATCGCTTGTCTTGCTACACCTAATCTTTTAGCTTCTTTATCAAGTTTTTCTATCATCCATAAAGGTAAATCCAAATTAACCCTTTTTTGAACAAGATTTGGACGATGTGCGTTACTATAATCAACAAATTGGCTTATGTCATCTGAATTATCAAATAGAGTATCAAACTCTTTAGCTGTTATTTTCAAAGTCAATTCCATGCTTTTGTTTATTTATATCTGATTTGTTGTTATCATATTCAAATTTCATACTGATATTATACCATAGTTTGGTTTTAAAGAGTTCAGAACTCAGTCTTCAGTACTAAGATTTAGGAGTTTTGTTTTTTCTAAGCACTGAGTTCTGAACCCTGAACTCTGAACTCTAAAATTGAGGTTCCGAAGAATTTTTGGAACTTCAAACGCAAGTACTGAAGCTTAAACTTATTTAGTTGCCAATTCGCAAAATAATAAGTATACTTTTTTATAAAACTATCATTTGCATACTTTGATTCTTAGTAAGCCAATTTTTTAGAGATTTCTATATCTTTTTTTATTAAAGAATTGACAACATTGTTAAGTGAAAAATTCTTTTTTCATTTTGGACACCTTTTTTGATATGCTAGTTTCTCTTTTTTTGTTGTGTTTGAAAAGCTAGAAATATTTTGAAATCTATTTTATAAAAAATAGGTAGCATTAAAGCATAGATACCAATAGCAAAAAAAATAAACAACTCATACCAATAAAAAAACATCAAAATAGGTACGATATATACAACTGAATTAAGTATAACTAACTTTACATATTACAAAAAATTTGGAAACTCTTCAAATTTTTCTATGGTATCAATATTTAACATTGGCTCTACTCATTATACTGTTTTTACAACAATTTAACCAAAGTTGCCACAATAGCAGCTTGAGCCACAAGCATTCCTGCTACCCATTTTATAATATCTGCTTTAATTTCATTGAGGTCATTTTTAGTTGCTAACTCTTCTTTTAATCTAGTACTTATAAAAATATTCATTGTGTTTTCTTGATTATAATTTGAATTTAATTGTAAAAATTATATCATAAATTGAGTTTAAAGTACTAAGTACTAAGTGCTAAGTGCTAAGTGCTAAGTGTTAGGTGTTAGGATTTGGGAACTCGAAACGTGGTACTCGGGCTTATAGCGTTCAGTATTCAGGGGTCAGTGTTCAGATTTTGGGTTGTTTCAAATCTTGTGTTGTGCACTCCTTTGAGAAAGTTGAGGTTCCGAAAATATTTTCTGAGCACTGAGTTCTGAACCCTGAACTCTAAAATTGAGGTTCCGAATATTGTCTTAACCCTTCGCACTGAAAAATCTAGGTAGAGTATGGTATAATGTGTGTATAAATTATAAAGGAATTTCTTGTGACATCACTTTCAACCAAAGAAATACTTTCGTTAAATCCTTTAGATAAGATACGTCTTGTTGATGAGCTTTTGTTAAGTTTAGATATGCCAAATAAAGAACTCGATGAAATATGGGCAGAAGAATCTCAAAAAAGAATAGAATCATATGAAGAAGGAAGAACTCAAGCTCAAGATGTTTATGAGGTTCTTACTAAATATCATCGATGAATATTAAAATTCTTGATGAGGCTGCTATGGAACTTGATGATGCTTTTAATTATTATCAATATGAACAAGAAAATCTTGGCTATAGATTTATAAATAAATTTACAGATGCTATAGAACTTATAAAATTTTATCCTAACGGCTGGCATCGACTTTCTAAAAAATTAAGAAGATGCTTGATAAAAAATTTTCCATACGGGATAATATATCAAATCAGAGAAAACGAAATTATAATTGTTGCTGTAGCAAACTTACACCGAAAACCTAATTATTGGGTAAATCGAATATAAATCCTATTTACAAAAGTAATTTGCTACCATATCACGATGGATGGTATATAGCTAGCTGTTAGGTGCTAAGTGTCAGGTGTTAGGATTTAGGGTTTGGTTTTACTGAACACTAAATAAGTTGAGATACTATAGAGGTTTATTTTGCTATAATCATTTCAAAATAGAATAAATAAGGAGTCAACTATGCAAGCAAATTTTATCCTTGATAGCAATGAACTTGATTATAAGCTTATTGATAAAATAAAAGAGATTTTTCAAAATAAAAGAATTGAACTCACTATATCAGAAAGTGATGATACACAATATCTTTTTGCCTCTGAAGTGAATAAAGAAACTCTACTTAAGTCTATTGATAATATAGAAAAAAATCAAAAACTCATAACAGCTGATTCAAAGATATTTAAATGAAACAAGTTTCTTTCGAAGAAAAAGCTTTTGAAGACTTTACCAACTGGGCTACACAAGATAAAAAAATATATTCAAAAATAATCACTTTAATTAAAGATATAAATAGAAACTCATTTGTAGGTTTAGGAAAGCCAGAAGCATTGAAACACCAACTAAAGGGATATTGGTCACGAAGAATTAACGATGAACACCGTTTGGTTTACAAAGTAACTGAAACCTCTATTGTTATAGCCAGTTGCAAATACCACTACTGATATTGTGGTATTAGTGTTAGGTGCTAAGATTTAGGGATTTGGTTTTTTCTGAACACTGAGTTCTGAATTCTGAAAACTAAATTCGAGGTTCCAAAGAGGTGGAACGAAAAAAGGTCAAAGCTACAGCTTTGACCTTTTTTATGAGTTTAGTAGTTGACTAAAAATTCAAGCTTTCAAATTAGAAAGAGTATTGAATTTGTAATCTTCCTTTGTAATCGTCTTCTGCTTTAGTACCAGCAATTTTATCTTTTCTCTCTTCTTGACCAAATCTAACATAAGTCATAAGATTTTTACTCATATTATACACAACTTGTGCATAAATTTCTGTATCTTCATTTTTATTAGTTGCTGCTGCAGTTGAACCTTGTAATGCAACTCCTTCATACTCAACAGTTACATAGTTAGCAGATACATGCAAGTTATCCATTGCTTGAACACCAAGAACAAATTGGTGGTAACTTGCATCATTTTTACCATCTGCTCTTACACTCCAACCTTGAGTTGTTGTAGTAGCATCATTATCTAAAGTTACAATACCACCTTCTTTATCAGTTTTAGCAAATCTATATAATGCATCAACAATTCCAGCTTTTGCACTTAACTCTAATTTAAGCATATCATGGTCATCATTAGTAGCATTTACTGCACCTACTGCCGCATTAGTATCAAAAGATAAAGAAGTATATCTTACATCTGCTCCTAATTGAACTCCACTTACATCAAATCCAGCTTTTGCCCCTAATGTATATGTATCAAAAATATCAGCCATATCTAAATACCAAGCATCAACTGTAACAGGACCAACATTTGCAATAGCACCTAATGTTACAACATCTTTAGCCCCTGCATTTGTACCATTACCTGAAAGTGTATTTAATGCATTGATATTAGCAGTAGCCCCATTATTATCGTGATCAACACTAGTGTAAGTACCTGAAGAATCTAAGTTAGTTTGGTTGAAGTATGCAGCTGCAACTGTAACTGGTCCCCAAGTAGAAAGAGCTAAAATACCTGTACCTGTTTGCTCATTTCCATCAGAGTCAATAGCAACTGTCCAAGGAGTAGTTAACCCTTGTTTACCTACATTAACTGTTGTATTCTTGATTCCAGTATATCCAAAATAAACATTTGATAATTCAACACCTACACTACCATCTGCTGTTGTAGCACTGTTTAATGATGCAAAACCTAAATCAGCATCACCAACAATAAATCTTGTATTTAATTTTACATCATCATTTACTTTAGACGATAAATTTAAACCAATTTTATAATTATTAGTTTGCCCATGTGTACTTGCTGCACCAGTATTTTTTGTTTTTGCATCGTTATATCTGTATACAACTGTTCCAGATACATCTACGTCTTTGATTGCTTCTTCTAAAGGCTTAGCGTTTGCAGTTGTTAAACCAGCAACTGCTACTGCAGCTACTAAACTCATTTTTACGATTTTTTTCATTTGTTCTCCTAAATTTCGAAATTTCGTCAGTATTACCGGAGCGCGCGAACTCATACCTTAACCCAAAAAAGTAAAGATACCTTTTCCGATACACCGTTATGGCAATTCTACACGAGATATTTTTAAAGTTTTCTTAAATTGAAGTATTTTTGGTAATTATGAATATAATTTAAGCACTTATTAAATTTGTGTGTCACTTTTTTGTTTTTTGGGAAACAAAAAAGTGTTCAGTTTTCAGTTTTCAGTGTTCAGTGTTCAGAAAAGTCCCAAATCCTAACACTTAGCACTGAACTCTGACTTCTGAACACTGATTTCTGAGCACTGAACTCTGATTTCTGAGCACTCCTTTAAATTAAAATTTTTAAAGGAATTATCCAAAACTTAAAATCTTCAATTGTATAGGGTAATATATCATCACCACCGTACAGTAAAATTCCTTTGAAGTTTTTATTCTTCATTGTTTTTGCTAATGAAACTAACCCATTAAAGTGTTCTTTTTTGACATTTGAACCTGATTTTATTTCAAGGGCTACTATCTCTCCTGAGCTTGATTCTAAAACAAAATCAACCTCTTTATTGGTTAAATCCCTATAATGAAAAATTTCAATATCTGTATTGGCATAGGATTGATGTTTAATCAGTTCACTATATACAAAACTCTCAACTAAATTCCCTAAGTATTCATTACTTCCTAGCATTGAACCTTTAATATCAACATTAAGCAAATAACTGGCTAATCCTGTATCTATAAAATGGACTTTAGGCTTTTTAGCAACTCTTTTTAATCTATTATTTGAATAAGCAGGAGTAAGTTTAATGATGTATAAGGCTTCTAAAATTTGTATATATTTTGCAACGGTTTTATCATTGATTTCAATATTTTTTGCAATATTTGAATAATTTACAAGTGAGCTAATTTGACAAGCCATTGCTTTTAAAAGTTTATCAAGATGTTTAATGGTATCTAAATGAACATTTTCTAAACTCGCAATATCTTTTGTGATTCTTGCTTTAATATAAAAATCAAACCAAGCTTTTTTTTCTTTTACTCCTAATTCATAAACCTCTGGATAACCACCGTTTATAACTGCACTTATCAAATCTTCTCGTGAAATATTTTCATCTAAATCAAATTTATTAAAATCATCACTAAATAATTTATCTATGACATTATAATCTCTATTATTTATCTCTGCATATGATAATGGGAAAAGATTAAAACTCACCATTCTTCCCGCTAAAGACTCCTTAATCTTTGAGTTTTTGAACATATCAGAGGAACCGGTTAATAGAAACATTCCTTTTCTATTTTCTTCATCCACACTCATCTTTATTGCAGGTACAATTTCAGGTATCATTTGTACTTCATCAATAGCTATATTTTCATCTTTTGAAATGTAAGTGATAAAATCTTCAGGATTTTGGGAAGCTATGTTAAAAGTTTTTGATTGATCAAAAGTATAATATTTCATATCTTTACTTTTTGCTATTTTCTTTTGAAGTGTTGTTTTACCCGATTGTCTTGGACCATTTATAGCAACAATTCTAAAGGAATTAAGCATTTGAATAATTGTACTTTCTATTTTTCTGTGTACCATTTTATCCCTTTTTAGAAATGAAATATTCATTATTCCGAAAATTATATAGAAATATTCCGAAAATTACAAATAAATATTCCGAAATTTTTATTGTAAATCAAATGTATGTAAAATATACACTCTTATAGAATCTTTAATTTATGAAAAAAAGGGGAGGAGTAAGTGGTGAGAAGTGAAAAAGATTTTAGTGTTCAGGGTTCAGAGCTCAGTGTTCAGTGTTCAGTGTTCAGAAAAGTCCCAAATCATAATACTCAGTGACAAAAGCTGAACGCTGACTTCTGAGTTCTGAACACTGTATTGTTACTTATTCAAAGATTTCTTCAAATCTGCCACAAACTCACTGATGTCATCATGCAAAGCTTGTAAATCTTCTTCGTGTTCTACTTCATCGGCTAAGATTTGGCTTACAATATCATACGTTACAATATCTTTATTACGGGTAAGTTCTAAAATATTGCTGTAAATATTAATCGCACATTGCTCACCTTTAATCGCATCTTGAAGGATTTGTACCACATCAAAATCGCTGGGAGCATCGTATTGACAGTTGCTTTTTTCAAACCACTCTTTGGGGTGTAAAAGAGGTGTTCCTCCCAATTGTAAGATTCTATCTGCTACCATGGTGGCATGTCGCAGTTCATCGGCTGCATGTTGATTGAGTTCTGCAATAGCTGCATCTTTCATAATCCCTTTAACCACTTTACTTTCAATAAAATATTGATAATATGCCAACCACTCATCGGCGTAGGCTTTATTTAATATGGCAATGATTTCACTGACCTCTAAGCCTTTAATAATTGAATTACCCACTCGTGCCATTTGTTCTCCTTTATAAATAATAAACACAAGGATTCTATCACAGGGGGTTGGAAATGTCAATATTATTTAAGTGTTCAGATTTCAGTATTCAGTGCTAAGATTTAGTCTTTTTGTTGTTTTTTAGAATTTCAATTAAAATGTTTGTGTCTAAAATTATTTCCATGCTTTTTGCCTAATCGATTTTAGGGTTATATTTTTGTTTTCCCATAAACCTGTAAAGTCCTTAAATTTATTTTCTTTCGAAGGTACTGGCATGGAAGAAATATTTTCTAATGATTTTATTTCTACATAATCAAGTGTTGCTAAAAAGTTTAAAAAACTCTCTTTTTTTGATTCATTTTTAATATCAAGTGTAATTAACATATTAATTCCTTCAAAACTTTCAAGTAGTATAACCTACAAAAGATAAAAATACAAATTTAGGAATACAAAACTCAGTGGTCAGTGCTCAGTGCTCAGTGGTCAGTGCTCAGTGTTAGGCTTTAGGATTTGAAGTTTTCTGAACACTGAACTCTGAACTCTGAAAACTAAAATCTGAACTCTGAATACTTTTTTCACACTTTAAATACTACCAAACTCAATGCCATGACCAACATCCCTAAGCTTATCCCAAAAATTGTAGTATGGGCATTGCCGTAGATTCTTGAAGCAGGAAGAAGTTCATCGAAACTGATGTATATCATAATACCTGCCACTAAGCCAAAGGTGATGGCTAAGGTGGCATCTTGCATAAGCGGATAGAGTAAAAAGAATCCTACAAGTGCACCAATGGGTTCAGCAAATCCTGAAGAAGTGGCATACCAAAAGGCTTTTTTCTTACTTTTAGTGGAGTAATAAATAGGTAAAGAGACTGCCATACCTTCTGGAATATTGTGTATGGCAATGGCTAAGGCAATACTTATGCCCAAGGTAACATCACTTAACGAAGCACTAAACGTTGCAAATCCTTCGGGGAAGTTGTGAATCCCAATAGCAAGAGCGGTAAAGAGTCCTGTGCGTCGTAGTTTTTTGTGGTCTATAAAAGAAGAGTGGACATCTTGTTTTAATACATGCAATTGGGCATCACTTTTGGGTTCATGTGGATTGACATCTTTGGGAATAAGCGCGTCAATAATGGCACTTAACACAATGCCTGAAAAAAAACAAAGCAGTGCCAAAAGTTCACCTGTGATGGCGTTATTGTAAAGGTGAGTAAAGGCTTCTTTGGATTTAACTAAAATTTCAACAAAAGAGACGTAAATCATCACCCCTGCTGAAAACCCTAACCCCAATGAAAGAATCGTATAGTTTTTAGCCTTGGAAAAAAAAGCCAAAACAGCACCAATACTTGTAGAAAGCCCAGCAAAAAGCGTAAGAAGAAAAGCAATAAGATAGGTGTTGAAGCTTATGTTTTCCATCTGTTAATAGTGACGAGTAACAAGCAACCAGTGTTCAGAGCTCAGAACTCAGAGCTCAGCGTTAGGATTTTTCTGAACGCTGAAATCTGAACACTGAACTCTAATTTCTAAACACTCATCAGTTATTACTGTTGTCAATCCTTTCTTTAATTTGTTGGGGCAATAAGCCTAAAGACTCTTCAACCTCTTTGGTATCGCCGTGTTGAATAAATATATCTTCGTATTCAAATGTGCTAAGTTCAACATGGAGGTTCTCATCATTTAAAAACTCTAAAATAGCACTGCCAACACCCCCTTGTTGTTGTGAATCTGAAAAAATATACCAGTGTGAATATTTTGAGCTTAATTCTTTTAAGAGTTGTTTGTCCAAAGGTTTCACAAAACGTAAATCAAGTAAAGCGATATCTTCCGTAAAGAGTTGTGCTGTTTGATACGCGCGAGCAACTCCTGCCCCATAACCAATGAAAAGCTTATGGCTTGAGCCTTCATGTAACAGTTCGGCTTTACCTGTTTGAAAAGGTATTGCTTCAAAAGGAAGAGGAGTAAAAGCACCTCGCGGATATCGTATTGCACAGGGGCTTGTTGCTTCATACGCATACGCCAACGCCAATTGTAAGGTCTCATTATCTCTTGGTGCACATAAAATCATATTGGGAATAAATCGTAAAAAAGAGATATCAAAAACTCCCTGATGAGTTTCACCATCATTGCCCACAATACCGGCTCGGTCAATGGCAAACACTACGGGCAAATCCATTAAACAAACATCATGTACAATTTGATCGAAGCCTCGTTGTAAAAAAGTGGAATAAATGGTAATAAAAGGTTTAAATCCCTCTTTTGCCATAGCAGCCATGGAAGTAACAGCATGTTGTTCAGCAATAGCAACGTCCCAAAAACGGTTGGGGTACTCTTTGATAAGCTTATCTATACCCGTACCACTTGGCATAGCAGCGGTAACTCCTACTACATTATCATGCTGTTTAGCTAAATTCAACAAAGCTTGTGCAAATACTTCTGTCGCTGATGTTGCTTGTGATTTTTTAATAAACTCTCCACTTTCACTATCAAAAGGTCCCACACCATGCCAATGTTCATGGTGCCCTTCCGCCACTTTATACCCTTTACCCTTAACCGTTCTGGCATGTACAATGACGGGTTTACCCATATTTTTTGCCAACTCTAACGTGTTGATAATCTCTTCAATATCATGCCCATCAATGGGACCAATATAATCCACGCCCATCTCTTCAAAAATAATCCCCGGCGTAATAAGCTTCATACTCTCTTCAATTTTTTTGGCAAGATACGTCGCCCCATCGGGGAAATGATTGCGTAAAATTTTATCGACTCTCTCTTTGAAGCCTTGGTAAAATTTTCCAGCAAGCAGTTTACTTAAATGCTTACTAATGGCTCCTATGGGTTTGGCAATTGACATTTCATTGTCATTTAAAATAATAACCATAGGATATTTTCGGTCACCCAATTCATTTAAAGCTTCGTACACCATACCTGCACTCATCGAACCATCGCCAATCATTACCACAGGAACACGTGCTTCTTTTTTAAGTCGTATGGCTTTTGCCGCTCCTATTGCCAACGAAATCGAGGTCGAACTGTGTCCTGCAACAAAATAATCAGCACTGCTCTCTTTGGGTTTGGTAAATCCGCTTAACCCATTAAATTGTCGTATGGTTTCAAAACTCTCCCAACGTCCTGTAATAAGTTTATGAGGATAACATTGATGTGAAACATCAAAAATAAAAGGATCATGGTTGGCATCAAACACATAGTGCATTCCTACGGTTAATTCAACTGCACCCAAAGTCGAAGAGAAGTGTCCGCCATTTCGGCTGACCACATCAATAATACGATTTCGTATTTGTAAACAAATCTCTTCTAACTCTTTGGTTGTTTTATTTTTAACGTTCATAATAATTAGTCATATACCTTTGCTGTTTTTAAACTGTTTAAGACTTCATCAAGTGCATTAAGCACTTTTTGATTTTGGTCTGCTCTTCCTATGGTAATTCGAATGGCATTAAGTCCATAGCTGGTCAAATCTCGAATAATAATTCCTTTTTCAAGTAAGGCTTGTGCCACTTGAGCTGAAATATACTCCAAAGGAAGTTTATAGGTAATAAAATTGGTATAACTGGGGATATACTCAATGTTATTACTTTTAGCATACGCTTCATATTGTTTCATCTCTTCAAAGTTTTTGGCAATACACTCTTGGACAAAAGCTTCATCTTTAAGCGCTTCAATAGCTGCAGCTAAACTTAGTGTCGTAATATTAAAAGGAGGTCGTAATTTATGTAATGTTTTAATCATTTCAGGATGCCCAATACCGTACCCTACTCTCATTCCACCCAATGAGTACGCTTTTGAAAATGTTCCTAAATAGATGGTATTAGGAAAAGTATGAATCAAATCACTGGGTTGGATCTGTTTTTTGGCATCTTTATACGACGCATACTCTTGATACGCTCCATCAACAATCACTAAAGTATTTTCATCGACTTGACGTAAAAAAGCATACACCTCCTCTTTGGATAAACACTCTCCTAAAGGATTATTGGGCAAACATAAAAAAATGACATCTGCCCCATTTTCTTTATACAATTTTTTAAATTGCTCTAGGTTATGTTCATCATCGGGCGTTTTTAAAATCGTTGCTCCCGTTTGTTTGGCGTAGATTTCATACATGGCAAATGTTGTTTTGGACATAATCACCTTTGAGTTTTCATCGCATTTGGCATGCACACAAAATTCAATCACTTGGTCGCTTCCTGAACCAATAATGATATTATTGCTTGCCACGCTGTATTTGTTTGCCAAAGCCTCTTTAAGTTCATACATTGAATCATCGGGATACATAAACATGTTTTTAGACAACTCTTGAATTTTAGCCGTTACTTTAGGTGAAGTTCCATACGGGTTTTCATTGGATGCCAATTTGATAATATCTTTAGGATCAACCCCATACTCTCGTACGACTAACTCGATGGGTTTTCCTGCTTCATAGGTTTTTAAACTCTCTAATACGCTGTTAAATTTCATTCTTTTTCCTTTTATATGTCATCGGCTTCTTTAACATAAGAGCCTAAAAATTTAATGCTTTTTTCATGTTTTTTAAAAATCTCTTGAACATTGCTGTCATTTTTATGTCCGTCAAAATCTATAAAAAAGATGGAAATTCCCTCCACGATATGCGATTTTATTTTGGTTAAATTGATTTTGGCTTTATCAAAATCAATTAAAAAATCAACCAATGCCCCAGGAGTGTTGGGCAGTTTTGCCAAAATTGAAGTTTTGTCGTTGCCACTTGGAGCATTTTCAAAATCACTGACAATAAAAAATCGTGTTTTGTTGTTATCTTTGTCTTCAATATTTTCAAATAAAATAGGCAAATTATACATTTTTGCCCCCACATGAGAACAAATAGCAGCCGCATTGGGCTCATTAAGTGCCAATTTAGCCGCTTTTGTAGTGGATTCAATGGGGATATGTTCTACCTCATCTAAACCAAAATTTTCTAAAAATCGACTGCATTGATCAAAGGCAATATCTTTGGAATAGATTTTTTTAATCTCACTGACTTTATCGCATGTTGTGGCTAAGGTATGATGAATATCTAAAATCACTTCGGCAATTATTTTTAACTCATAATTGTTCAGACAATTAATGGTATCACTGACAATACCATTAGAAGAGTTTTCAATAGGTATGACGCCAAAACGCGCTTTTTTGGTGCTGACTTCTCGAAAAACTCCTTTAATAGAACCAATAGAGATATATGAACTCATCGCACCAAAACGTGTTTCTGCGGCTTGATGGGTAAAACTGCCTTCGGGTCCTAAGAAGGCAATATTTTCAGGCAATTCCAAATTACGAGAAATGGCAAAAATCTCTAAAAAAAGAGCTTCAATCGCAGCATTATTAAGTAAGCCTTTGTTTCGGGCTTCCAAACGTTTTATAATCTCTTTTTCGCGTTCAGGTCGATATATGGCTCCACCGCTGTTGGCTTTTAGTACACCTACTTGATGAACCAATTCCATACGTTCATTGATCAAATCCAACAGTTTGTCGTCGATGTTATCGAGCTTATCGCGTAACTCTTTTAATCCTTTTTCATCACTCATATTTCACCTTTATTTAAAAGTTCCAGCAAACTTTGCATATTTTGCCCGATGTATGTGGGATATTCCTCTTTTTTCAATGTGGGCAATACTTCATTTTCATCTTTTATTTTTCCACTAAGAACCAGTGCTGTTTTCATCTTAAGAGCAGATGCTCCAATTAAATCTCCAATCATGTCATCAGAAATAATGGTAATATCATTAAAATCTAATCCCAACATTTCTCGAGCTTTATTGTAAAAATTGAAACTGGGTTTTCCTACAACATTATACTCTTTATTGGTCGCAAATTTTATCATTTGCATAATCGCACCCACGCCAGGATACCGTTTGCCTTCTTTGGAGTAAATTGACGTTTCATGCATGCCTATGATAGTTTGAACTTTTAAAGCCAACTCAATCATCAACGCATAATCTTCATTGGTGTACTCTTTTTTAATTGATACCACCAAGGCTTGTGGATTTTCATAATCCAATTCATACCCTAAATTTTTCATAATATCTAAAAATTCACGGCTCCCAAAAGCAGCAATTTTTTTCTCGTTAAGTTGGCTGGTTAATAAAGAAAAAGGGTCAATGTAGTTTTTGATATTTAACCCTTTTTCTCGTAGACCTTTTAAAAATTCATCGCTTTGCACTTTGGTATTATTGGTTATGACCACATAAGGAATATTTCTTTTATTGAGGGCATCAATAAATTCACACGCCCCTGCGATGGGTTCTCTTTTTTCATCGCAAATAAGTGTGCCTTGAACATCAATAAAAAACCCTTTTGCCATACTTTTTCCTTACTTAATGAACTCTTCTTCTAATGCAATAATATCTTCAAAAGTTTCTCTTCTTCGAATGAGTCGGTCGTTGCCATTTTCAAGGGCAATTTCAGCTACTTTTCCACGTGTGTTATAGTTGCTTGCCATGGTAAAACCATACGCACCTGCACTGTAAATTGCCACTAAATCATTGTGTTGCGTTAAAGGCAATTCAATGTTTTTTCCAAAAAAATCACCGCTTTCACACACGGGTCCCACTAAATGACACAATGATTTTTCGGTTTCATCGTTAAGGACTTCAATTTTATGATAAGCATTGTATAAACTGGGTCGAATCAAATCATTCATGGCTCCATCAACGATGATAAAACGTTTATTGCCATTGGTTTTTTCATACAATACTTTGGTCACAAATACCCCTGAATTGCCCACTAAAAATCGTCCTGGTTCACAAATGATGGTTACATCTAAACCAAACAGAGTTTTTAAAATACCTTGCGCATACTCTTTGGTATCAATAAGTGTTTCATTGTCATAGACAATACCTAACCCACCGCCCACATCAAAGAAACTCAATTCAATTTTAATGGCTTGAAGATTTTTAACCAAAGTTGCAACGATTTCTACGGCTTCTAAAATAGGTTCAAGTTGTGTCAGTTGAGAACCAATATGACAATGAATCCCCACGGGTTCTAAATGATTGGAGTTTTTGCATTGAATGTACATTCTTTTGGCCGTATCAATATCAACACCAAACTTATTTTCATGTAAACCTGTTGAGATATACGGATGCGTTTTAGGGTCGATATTGGGATTAACTCGAATCGAAATACGTGCAACTTTATCCAACTCTTGTGCAATACTATCCACACGATTTAATTCAGCTGCACTTTCTACGTTAATCATTAAAATACCCAACTCTAAAGCTTGTCGAATCTCATCGTCTGTTTTTCCCACACCTGAAAAAATAATTTTATACGGGGTAATTCCTACTTTTAATGCACGTTTGACTTCACCAATACTGACACAATCTGCTCCCGCTCCTAACGACGCTAAATGTTTAATCACACTTAAATTGGAGTTGGCTTTAACTGCATACGCTAAAATCGATTTTCGTGCTTTAAACGCTTCTTTTAGCTCATTGTATTGGTTTGTAATATGATCAAAATCGTATACATAATACGGTGTTTGATATTTTTGGGCAAGTTTTTTATAATCAATATTCATAATCTTCCTAATGGTACTTAAATTCTTAATTCAAAATTTCAATAAATTTTAAAGTAAGAATTAAGATGCTACTATCCATGAAAATAGTCATTAAGTGTGAGATTTTGAGTGAAGTCCAAGGCGGAAAGTCAATTTTAAGCAGGAGCTTACACCAAGTAAGTGAGTGTTTAAAATTGACTTGACAACGCAGGAATTCGCCAAAAGCTTACGCTTTATGACTATTTTTCACCGTTCCATGCAATCGTGGGTCTGCCTTCTTCATTAAATTCCACAGCTGGCATCCCCATGATATTAAATCCACAATCCACATAATGAATTTCACCTGTAACCGCACTGCTTAAATCACTTAATAAATACATTCCAGAGTTTCCTACTTCATCAATGGAAACATTCTTTTTTAAAGGGGCATGGGCTTCATTCCATTTAAGCATAAATCTGAAATCACCAATTCCTGCTGCGGCTAATGTTTTAATAGGTCCTGCACTAATGGCATTAACACGACACCCATCTTTTCCTAAATCTTCTGCAAGATATTTTGTGGTCATTTCTAATGCTGCTTTTGCAACACCCATTAAGTTATAATTAGGAATATATTTTACACCACCGTAATATGAAAGGGTTAAAATCGATGAGTTTTTTGATAAAAGCGGTTTTAACTCTCGTGTAATTTCAATTAATGAATAAACAGAAATGTCCATGGCAATATCAAACGCATTTTTAGTAATATCATAAAATCGTCCGCTTAATCCCTCTTTTGGAGCAAAGGCAATAGAGTGAACGATAAAGTCAATCTCCCCTAAATCTTTTTGTAAAGACTCTTTAAGTGCTACAATCTCTTCAGGACGACTGACATCACAAGGATACACTAAATTTTCACTTCCAAACTCAGCTGCAATGGGTTCAACTCGTTTCTTTAAACTGTCATTTAAATACGTAAATGCAATCGTTGCTCCTTGTGCTGCACACGCTTTTGCAATTCCATAGGCAATTGACTTATTATTTGCAACACCTAAAATAACCCCTTTTTTACCGTTCATTAACATCTTACAACTCCTTTGTATTTTCAATTATTTTTATAAAATCTTCTGCAATCCAACTTGCTGTTCCAATTAATGCCCCATTGACATTGGGCAATGCACATATTTTTTCTACATTGCCCAAATTTACACTTCCGCCATACAATAAGGGTTTGCCAATAACTTTTTTAATGGCAGTGTGAATGGTTTGTATCTCTTCAAGAGTTGCTGTCACGCCCGTTCCAATAGCCCATACAGGTTCATACGCTAAAATAAGATTTTCATAATTTGTATCAATGCCTTTAAGTTGTGCCCAAAGATATTCCAACGTTTTATCTAAACCTTCATTTTTAACCTCTAAAGGCTCTCCAATACAGTAAATAATTTTATAATTTAATGTTTTAAAATAGTGAAATTTTTGTGCAATACTCTCTTGAGTCTCTTTTAAAATATGTCGTCGTTCACTGTGCCCAATTAAAATGGTTTTGATGTTAAATTCATCCAGTTGTTCAGTGCCTATTTCACCTGTAAACGAACCATTTTTTGCAGGATAGGCATTTTGAACTCCCAAAGTAAAGTTTGCTAAGGTTTCGTACTCATCCAAAGCCGTTAATGGTGGAAACACATAGACTTCAGTTGTGCTGTTGGTTTTTAAATATTTACTCAACAATGAAACATATTTAGCTGTACTGGCTCGTGTGTGATTGGTTTTAAAGTTTGCGGCAATAATAGGCATTATTCACCGTCCAATACTAGCGCTTTAACTCCAGGTAAAATTTTGCCCTCAATAAGTTCTAAAGAGGCTCCACCGCCTGTGCTGATAAAAGTCATTTCATCTTCATCGCCCGTAATTCGTACCAAATCAGCGGTATCTCCCCCTCCTACAACGGTAGTGGCATAAGAAGCCGCAACAGCATGAGAAATTTTTGTGCTGCCTTTGGCGAATTTATCCATTTCATACACACCCATAGGTCCGTTCCATAAAATGGTGTGGGCATCTTCTAAAGCTTGTGCAAATAACAGTGTAGTTGCGGGTCCAATATCTAAGCCCATCCAATTTTTAGGTATTTCTTGAATGGTTGTTGGTTTTGCGAACGCCTCTTTATCAAAGGCTTCTGCAGCAACCACATCCACAGGTAAATAAAACTTTACACCCAATTCTTTGGCTTTATTCATAATTCTTAGCGCTTCTGGAATCAAATCATCTTCAACCAAAGAGTTTCCAACATTATTTCCTAACGCTTTTAAAAAGGTAAATGCCATACCTCCACCAATTAAAATTTTATCGACTTTTGAGACAAGGTTATTTAACACTTCTAATTTCCCTGACACTTTGCTTCCACCAATAATCGCCACAAAAGGTCGTTTGGGATTTTCTATAATATGATGGAAAAATTGAATCTCTTTTGCCAATAAAAAGCCTGCTGCTTTGGACTCTTTATCAAAATATTTGGTAATGCCTTCTACAGAGGCGTGTGCTCGGTGTGAAACCCCAAAAGCATCGTTGATATAAATGTCTGCCATGGAAGCGAGTTTTTTGGCAAACTCCTCATCATTTTTTGTTTCCCCTTTATGAAATCGTAAATTCTCTAACAGTAGAATTTCTCCACTTTTAAGGTGCTTTGCTTGTTCTAATGTGTCTTCTTCAACCACATTTTTTGCCATAAGAATATCTTGTTTTAAGAGGGTATGGAGTCGTTTAGCAATGGGTTTAAGTGAATATTTTTCTTCATAAACTTCTTTGGGTCGTCCAAAGTGTGAGGCTAAAATAATAGCACAATCGTGGTCAATGCAATACCGAATGGTATTTAATGCACTTCGTATTCGTCTGTCATCTGTGATGTTACTGTACTCATCCATAGGAACATTAAAATCACATCGGATAAAGACTTTTTTACCCGAAATGTTAATATTTTTAATCTCTTGAAGTTTCATTTAATTCCTTATTTTTTTGATACAAAAACTGCCATATCAATCAATCGTGAAGAGTAACCCCATTCATTGTCATACCATGTCATTACTTTAATCATATCTCCTGCAACCACTTGCGTTAAATCACTGGCAATAATAGTTGAGTTGGTGTCACCAATAATATCTGAAGAGACTTTCATCTCATTATCCACTGCCACAATTCCAGCAAGTTCTTTGGCTTTGGCTTCAAAAAGAGCATTTAACTCCTCTTTAGTGGTTTTCTTTTTAACAATCACATTTAAATCAACCATTGAAACATTGGCAGTGGGAACTCGAACACTTTGTCCGTGTAATTTCCCATCCAATTGTGGCATTACCAAACGCATCGCTTTTGCAGCGCCCGTTGTTGTAGGAATCATATTTAAAGCCCCTGCTCGTGCTCGTCGTTTGTCTGATTTGTGTTTTACATCCAAAATGTTTTGGTCATTGGTGTAAGAGTGAATGGTTGTCATTAACCCTTTTTCAATCCCAAACGCATCATCAATAATTTTAGCCACTGGACCTAAACAGTTTGTTGTACAAGAGGCATTTGAAATGATTGCTTCCCCTTTATACTCATGTTCATTCACTCCAATAACATACGTGGGTGTATCATCTTTTGCAGGCGCACTCATAATTACTTTAGAAGCCCCATTGTCCAAATAGACTTGAGCTTTTTCTTGAGTCAAATAAGCTCCCGTACACTCTAAAACCACTTGGGCACCACAATCTTGAGTAAACGTTAACTCTTTTGCATCACGCGTGTTATAAAGCTTTGCTTTAACTTTTCCAATAGTAACAAACCCATTTTCAACTTTTACTTCTTCATTAAAAGTTCCATGGACTGTATCGTATTTTGTTAAATACTCAAGCATTTCGACACTTGAAGTATCATTTATGGCAACTAACTGAACATCGTCTCTTTGAGATATAATTCTAGCAACACATCGACCAATTCTTCCAAAACCATTAATTGCAACTTTTACAGCCATTTTTTCCCTTTATTAGATTATTAAAATTTTCGATATTTTATCTAAAAGTTGCTATAATATAATTTAAGTAAATATAAAGAGGTTGTCTTAGTTGAAAATAGCTATTTTTGGGGGCAGTTTTGACCCACCACATATTGGTCATGAAGCTATTGTACATGAGGCGTTAAAAGAGTTAGATATTGATGCATTGTATGTTGTTCCGACCTATTTAAATCCGTTTAAAAAAACTTTTTTTTTAGATGAAAGCGTACGTTTTTCTTTATTAAAAAAATTGTTTGATGACGAAGAAAAAGTGATTGTATGCGATTATGAAGTCGCTCAAAAACGTTCTGTCTATACAATAGAAACCGTTAAATACTTACAACAACAAACCCATTGCAACGAAATATATTTGATTATTGGTGAAGATAATTTGTCAAAATTGCCTTTATGGAAATCTTTTGATGAATTAAAAACATTGGTTACCTTTGTGGTCGCAACAAGAAACCATTATTCCAATAATTCATCCGTTGTTTCATTTTTGAAATTACCCATTAGTATCGAAGTCAGTTCAACACAAATAAGACAAAATGGTTACTTATCACATATCCCAAAAAAAATAGAGTGTGATTTAAAACAGATTTTAGGTCTTCCTAAAAATTAGAATAAAAAGGCAAAAACAATTTGGAAAAAAGAGTAGAAAACATCGTTAAAATTTTAGACGAAAAAAAAGCAGAAAATATCGAGATTTTTGATTTAAAAAGCAATGATTATATGGTGGATTATGTTGTTGTCGCAACAACATTAAATGCAAAACATGCCACTTCATTATTGACGTTTTTAAAAGAGGGATTAAAACCTCAAAAAGAGGAGTTTATTCGTGTTGATGAAGATGACAACTGGACTGTAATTGACTTAGGTGATATTTTTGTTCATTTAATGAGTGAATCGTATCGTGAAAAATACAGCATTGAAGAGTTTTTAAGCGAATTGCCTAAACGCCATGATAAGTAAGTAGAAAATAGTGAGTGGTAAGTGGTAATTTCTACTTACTTCTCACTTCTTTCTTCTTTCTTTTTATCTACTTAGAAACTCCAGAGCCTCTAAGCAGGGTATTGTAGTTTGAAGCTGCGTCACTTGCTCCACCTCGGTATCCATTTGCAATGGCAATAATAACGACCGTTGCCACTATCAGTAAAAACCATTTCATTACATCACATCCTTTGCGTTAATTCCTAAAAGTTTTAATCCAATATTCAGACTTAATCTTGCCATTGCTAAAACTTTTAAATACTCTTGTTCTTTTTGACTTCCTACAATTTTATGTTCGTTGTAAAATTTATGAACACTTGAAGACAATGAATATAAATAGTCCGTAATTTTTTGCATATCTCGTTTGCTAAAGGCCTCATTTAGCACTGAAGGCAACAGAAGTGATTCGTAAATTAAATCCTTACTCTCATCACTTAATTGTTCTGCTTGGATATGCTGTGCTTCATCAAATGTAAGATTGGCTTTTTTAAAAAGCTGATTGATTCGGGCGTGGGCATAATTAATATAAAAAATCGGATTGGTTGAATCTTGATTTTTAAGGGTTTCTAAATCAAACTCCAAATGCGTATCACTTTTTTTGGTTAAAAAAATAAAACGCAAAGCATCCGAACCAATTTCATCGGCAATATCTGAAAGCAAGATAACATTTCCTGCTCGTTTGGACATTTTATAGGGTTCTTTTCCTTTAAGCAGTGAAACCATTTGAGAAAGCAAGACTTCTAATTTTTGAGCATCGAAACCTAAAAATTCAACCGCTGCTTTGACACGAGTAATATACCCATGATGATCTGCACCCCAAATATTAATGTACTTATCAAATTTTCTGTCAAACTTATTTTTATGGTAAATAATGTCTCCTGCTAAATACGTAGGGACTCCATTTTCTCGTACAACAACACGATCAGCATCATCACCAAATTGGGTTGATTTTATCCAAACTTTATCCTCTTTGGTGTACAAATAACCATTGTTTTCCAGTACACTTCGAGTACTTTCCCAATTATCATACAGTGATTTTTCACTTACAAAATTTTCAAACTCAATGCCTAATTTGAGTAAATCGTTTTTGATTAATGCCAAAACTTCATCTTTGGCAAACTGTGCGAGTTCATCCATTTTTGTAATATCTTCAAAAACTTCTTTTCCATATTTTTGAGCAATCAAAGCGGCAATATCGTATAAATACTCACCTCGATAATATTTTTCAGGGTACTCAACCTCTTTTTGTAAAATCGCTTCACGTCCTGCTAAATATAACGACACACCCAATAAATCCATTTGAGCCCCAGCATCATTGACATAATACTCACTGGTAATATCGTAGCCTAAATGTTTGCCCACTTTGTATAAAGTGTCTCCAAAAATTGCTCCTCTGGCATGTCCTATATGCAAAGGACCCGTTGGATTGGCACTGACATACTCCAACAAAATGGTTTCTTCTTTAGCCGACTCTTTTGCAAAATCTTTACCTTGTTGTAAAGCTTCATTGACTAAAGTATTCAAAAATTGGCTTGAAAGTTTAAAGTTGATAAATCCATTAAGCACATTAACACTTTCAAAAATATCACTGTTTTCAAACTTCTTTGCCAACTCTTGAGCGATAATCATAGGAGATTTTTTCAACTCTTTTGCCAAAGAAAATGCCACAGGTGTTGCAAAGTGTCCAAAGGCAATATCTTTTGGTTTTTCAAGGACAATTGGTCGATTTAAAACGTCTTCAATATAATTCTTTATTTGTGTTTGCAATGACTAACTCTTATACGTTTTTAGTTTCTGATGAGGCTTCAGTTGATTTTGTTTCAACTTTTTTATCTTCGATTTTTTCTTCTGCTTTTACCACTTCTTCATCATCTTCTTTAACGGCTTTTTTGAAGTTTTTAATTCCACTTCCTAACCCTTTTGCAAGTTCTGGTATTTTTTTACCTCCAAAAAGTAAAAGAACAACCAATGCAATTAATACCCATTCCATACCACCTGGCATACTCATGTTAGACTCCTATATAGATTATTTTTGAAGATTATATCTTCTTATTGCTTAAAGTAAAAAAAGGCTTATCGTATTATAAAAAGAAGTAATTTGTAGCCAATTGCTGCAGCTGCAACGCTTCCAAAAAGATTAAAAAACATATTGGAAAGTCCCAAGAAAAAAGAGTTTTGTAAAAGGAAAAAACTCTCAATGGCAAACGTTGAGTAGGTTGTTAATGCCCCTAAAAAACCTGAAGTAATAAAGGCTTTTGCATTTTGTGAAAAATTATAATGTAAAAAAAGAGCAAACATTATTCCAATGGCGAAACTGCCCAAAATATTAATAATTAAAATACCATAAGGAAACTCACTGGGAAACATTTTTGTAATGGTATGATTGAGATAGACTCGGCTAACTGCTCCTAAAAATCCTCCGCATCCTACGGCTAAAAGAGTTTGCCAGTACAAAGGACTCACGTGTGTAATTCCTTATAAAACACCTCTTTCATTTGATTTTCTGCTTCAACAAACCACTCACTGCTTTTGGAGGCTTGAACCGCCGGAAGAAAAATGACTTTAACCACACCGGGTTTGGCTTTTAAGGTTTTTGAGTCAAGTACTTCACGCGTATGCAGCAATACTGCTGGTTGGACTTTTAAATTATATTTATCCGCTAAAATTCGAGCACCGGATTTAAAATGAGTCATACGCAATCCATCACTTCGTGTACCTTCTGGAAACATGGCAATGGGACGTTCGTTATCCAAACGGTTTTTTCCCTCTTTAAGCAAGGTTACAATACCTGTTTTATCCTCTCGATTAATGGTAATCATATGAGGTGCTTTCATAATATGTCCAAAGAAAAAAAGATCAGTGATCTCTTTTTTCCCTACCCATGCCAAATTTCGTGGGTGCAAATGCTCCATTACCACAATATCCAGCAACGCTTGATGATTCATGATAATCATGTCACAACTGGAGTCAATTTCACCTTTGACTTCCAGTTTTATGCCCAATAATTTAATTTGTAACCCTGTCCACACTTTTCTTATTTTATGATGATGTTTATTAAATATATACATCAATACAATGGTAATAGAAACCGTAATTACAAACTGTATGAGTGTAAAAATTCCTCTAATCTTCGACAATATCTTCTTCCTTTATCCATCCAACGGTTTTGCCGTTGTGGTCATTGAGTTTAAATAATATTTTAATAAAATGCTCTTTTTTATCCAATATCTCTACAAGTTGTTTGTTGGGAGTAATATAAAAAACAGTTGAGTTGTTCGTAGGCAAAATATATATTTTGGTCTCCTCTTCAATAACCATTGCACTGTTTGGTTTTGCGTACATAAAAAAAAGAATTGATAACACTACGGCAATAACAATATAACTGTTTTTTCGTTTGATTAAGTACATTACAATAAAAAGGATGGTCAATACACCTAGCGCCACTTTTTTATATACTTCTAAATTACTGTCATTAGGATTTAAATCCGTTTGGGTACTGACTAACTCCTCTTCAAGTTTAATGGGAACGATGATTTTCTTAAATTGATTGCTTTGCGTATCATAATAGTTAAATCGTATCTCTTTGGTATGAATGGGGATGATGGTATTATAAATCAGTTTTTGTTTGGGATAACTCTCTTCTAAAGACATTAAGAGTTGATCTTCAAACTCTTTGAGTCTGAAATCTTCTAAATTGCCTTGAGTCGCTTCTATTTCTAGGACGGTTAATAATTCGTTATTGCTGTATTGCCGTGTTTTACTTGAAAGAACTTTAACCTCTTTAGCAATGACATTGGAAAATTGATTGTCTTTGAGTGCAATATTGGTATAGTTTAACTCTTTGGGTTCTAAATAAATGACATCAACCACTTCGTCTTCATTGTATAACACAATTTGAAATGTTGGCATTTTAAATGCCTGTGAATAGACTTTAAAAAAATAGAGATTTTTATAACTGTTGTTGCTGCTTTTTGTCCATACTTCTTCGGGATTAATTATAGAAATCTCTTGTGAATTTAAAAAACGTGTTTCAATTTTGGTAAACTCTGTGGTTGTAACAAGGATTTCAATTTCAAGAGCAAATCGTTGTGAAGTGTATACGGTATTGGGATAGCTTGTAAATTTGGCATACAAAGTATTGGATTGTTTGTTTTCAACATCAAAAGGAACTTCTTCAAATAAATAAGTATAGTTCTCTTCTTCTGGTTCGGTACTTATTTCTTGCGATAATTGACTCTCTTCAATCGTTTCATCGTTTTCACTAGGGTTGAGTTCATTCGTATATGATGAGGGTAATAAAGATGAATTCTCTTCTTGTGTCGTGGCTTCAAAAAGTGATTGTTCTTGTGTTTGAAACCCCTCTTGTGCAAAAAGGGCATTGAAAAAAAAGAAACATACCAATAGAAATTTCATTACGAACCTACTTAATGAAGAATTTAAAGACAGCCTTAGCTGTCCTTATTTAAAAAAGCCTTGAAGCATTTTTACACCATCGTCACAACCAAGGAGCGTTTCAATGGCTCTTTCAGGATGAGGCATAAGTCCAAAAACGTTTTTTTGTTTATTGCAAATACCTGCGATTTGTTCAACTGAGCCATTAAGACTTTTTAAATTACCTTTTTCATCGCAATATTTCAGTAAAATTTGTCCGTTGTTTTCAAGCTCTTTTAAGCCCATCTCATCAATATAGTAATTGCCATCGTGATGTGCTACAGGAATATTTAAAATATCCCCTTGATTTAACTCTTGTAAAAAAGTATTGTCATTGTTGATGACTTTTAAATGATGATATTTTGAAATAAAATGCAAGGTATTATTTCTCTTCATGGCCCCGGGTAATAACCCTGCTTCCAATAAGATTTGAAATCCATTACAAATACCTAAAACTTTTCCACCTTTTGCAGCAAAATCTTGAACTGCCGTCATAATATTGGCAAATCGAGCAATCGCTCCACTTCGTAAATAATCTCCATAGGAAAATCCACCCGGTATAACGACTAAGTCAGTGTTATCTGGCAATTCGTAATCTTTGTGCCAAACAATAGTAACCTTGGCTTCTAGTTTTTCAAAAGCATATCGGGTGTCGTACTCGCAGTTTGTACCTGGAAATTGTAATACTGTTACATTCATCGTTTTAGCCTACAATTTCAATATCATAATCTTCAATAACCGTATTGGCTAAAAGTTTTTCACACATCTTTTTTACTTCGGCTTGTGCTTCTTCTTTGTTGGTTGAGTTTAATTCAAGAATAATTTGTTTACCCACTCGTACATCTTTAATAATCTCTTTAAATCCTAATGTATCTAACGCATGATGAGTTGCTTTACCTTGGTCATCCAACACACCTCTTTTTAATGCCACATTAACTATTGCTTTCATCTATTCCCTTTCATTTATATTTTGCGATTATATCCAAAACCACCTTTAGTGGTTTTGATGTAACTATTTACTGAGTCGATTTAAAATGGTAAGATATCCATTTAAAATTTTATCTTTGATGCTTTGAGGAACATCAACATCCAGTTTTTGCCCAGGTTTTAAAGCTTTTGATTGCTCTTTCCAATGATTGGCTTTTCCAAAATCTCTTAAAATTTGTTTGTCCATTGAGATATAGTTCCCCGCATCAAAATCTTCTTTAGCAATAAATCTTGAACTCTCAGGTGTTAAAACTTCATCGCCTAAAACCCATTCCCCTTTTGAATTAACAAAAATCTCAAATTTGGTATCAACAACAATAATGCCATTGTCTTGTGCAAATTGAGTAAACTCTTTAAATAATTTTTCTAAACTGGAAACAATTTCAGGAAATGTTTCTCTTACTTTGTCAGAATTTAACGGTTCATCTTTAATCCCTTTGGTTGTGGGAGTAAAAATTGGCGTTTCAAACTTGTACCATTGAGGTAAGTTTGAAGGTAAATTCAAACCATAAGGGTCGTTCCCATTTTGGCACGCATCATACAAAGAACCCGTTAAATAATTTCTAAAAATCAACTCAAACTGTACAGTTTCACCATCAATTTGAGCTTCTAAAGGCTTACACAATTCCATAAGTTGGCATCGTGGAGCTACACTTAATGAGGGATCAACCGTTTCAGATAAAATGGCGGTTCGAATTCCTGCTTCTTTTGCAAACTTTGCTCCATTGTTTGAAATGGCTGTTTGAGAGACCCCTTTTCCTTCAATTTCAAGATTTAAAGGAATATCAAACACCGAACAACGATCACTTCGAACAAGCAATACTTTGGGTTCATTGCCTGGACACGTATAAAGGTCCGCATTTTTTCCAATATAAAACAGATTATATCCCAACTCTTCTAACTGCGTAATACCTTTTTGTGATGTCGTTTTCTTTGATTGTGGCCAAAGATTAAGTGCTACAATATCACTGATTTTCATTTATATATCCTCTTTTATTTTTCTAATATAATTAAACTTCTTAAAATATCAACACCCGTTTTTAACTGGTTGTCTTTAAACAAATCTTCTTTTGTAATCACATCTGATTTTTCTGTTTTCACTTCTTTTTTCTTTACATCATGATTGACTTTTTCCAATTCACCTTCTAAATGTTTTTTTAAATCAGCCTCTTTAATCTTAAATTCAGAGTCCGATTCTTGAGGAACATCTCCTGTATAGGCAATAATATCAGGAGTGATTCCTGTTGCTTGAATGGTTCTTCCACTGGGCAAATAGTATTTGGCAATGGTCAACTTAATGCCTTCCGTTTTATCTTGATTAATCGGAAGTACCACTTGAACGGAACCCTTACCAAATGTTTTTTCACCTACAACAATGGCACGTTTATGATCTTGCAATGCCCCTGCAACAATCTCACTGGCACTGGCACTTCCTCCGTTGACTAAAACCACTAAAGGTGCTTTGCTTAATGTGGTTGCACTTTTTGCTGTAAACTTCTCTTCACTTGAAGCATCTCGCCCTTTTTGAGAAACAATTACCCCACTGCTGACAAAAAAATCGGTTACATCAATGGCTTGCGTTAATAATCCACCCGGATTATTTCGTAAATCCAAAATAATCCCTTTAAAAGTTTTATGGTTTTGAATCGCTTTTTTTAAGCCTTCATTGACTTTTTTATCAAAGCTGGTCACACGTAAATATAAAATATCATCCCCAATTTTTTTAGAATAAACTGATTGAATCTTAATAATATCTCGTATAATTTCAATGCTAATAGGCTTATTTTCACCTTTTCGAACAATGGTTAATACAATGGGGGTTTTAGGTTTTCCTCGCATAAGGCCTACGGCTTCATCAAGCGTAATATTCAAAGTGGATTGCTCATCAATTTTTAAAATAATATCACCTGATTTGACCCCTGCTTTATCTGCGGGTGTTCCTTCAATGGGAGAGATAACTGTTAATGCAGAATCTCTCATACCCACGGTAATTCCTAATCCACCAAACTCACCATCGGTTTGAATTTGCATCTCTTTAAAATATTTTTTATCCATATAGCTTGAATGAGCGTCAAGTTCATGCATAAGACCTTTTAGTGTTTTATCAACAATCTCTTGCAATTTTAAATCATCCACATAATATTTTTCAACCGTACCAATAACTTTAGTTAATTTTGATAAAGAGTCAAACCTTGTTTGAGTATCTTCATTTTCATCAATACTTTGAATGTCTGACTTGGTTTCAAGCTCATTAACACTGTTACTGAGTGCTTGAGTATTTACCATAAATAGCAGTGCAAAAGAGACTAAAAAACTTTTCATTTTATAAACCTTTACTTCTTAAATAAGGTTGTATTATATTCAATTTTTCATAAAAGTAAGATTTTATAAAAAATTTAGTACTATTGTATTCAATTTAATACGAGGTTTATCTATGAGTTTAAAAGAAAATGTTGAGTTTGTAAAAAAAGAGCTGGACTCCGAAGAGAAATTTTTAGAGAGTTTTGTTAAAGTTGAACGATTTTATAAAAAAAATAAAAAAATATTATTGGCAGGTGTAGTTGCTTTAGTCGTTGGAGTCAGTGGATACAGCATCAAAAACTATGTCAATGCACAAAATAAAGCCCAATCCAATATCGCTTTTACTCAATTTTTAAATGACAATAACAACGAGGCTGCATTAGCAACCCTTAAAGATACCAATACCCGATTGTATAACGTTGCTTTGTATATCAAATCAAAAAACAGCCCTACGACGGATATGGTCAATGACAAATATTTGGGTACTTTAGTGGCGTACAAAAAAGCCATTGAAGAGAAAAATATTGAGCAACTCAATACCTTGTCGATGCAAAAAGATTTTTTACTTAAAGAGTTTGCTTTATTTAATAAAGCCTTGATTTTAACTCAAGAAGGCGAATATTCACAAGCCAAACAGACTTTGCAATTGATCCAAAAAGATTCACAAGTGAGTGATTTGGTTGCATTATTAAATCATTATTTACTGACAAAATAGGAACTTTTATGAAAACATTATTACTGACATTAAGTGCATTATTGCTATTAAGTGGTTGTGCAGGAAAACAATATTTTGAACCCGAAGACACTGAAGACTTTAACGGTAAAATCTCTTCTATTGATTCAGAGATTCAAACCTTCAATCGAAGTGGTGCTACGTTAGAAAACGGCTACTATTTATCTCAAGATGGTCTTTCAAAAACAGCTTTACCTGAAGGCTTTGAGTTTATTAATTACAGCAATAATACACTGATTGCTACGAATAATAAAGATAAAATCTTACTCAATGATGAAATCATTGAAATCAATGACGTTGTTGTTGCTGCTTCAATTGAAAATGAAAACTTGGCTTTAGTGTTCAGTAACAATACCATTGCCATTTATAACACCACAGAAAAGAAAATTATTTTTAAAGAGTATTATCAAGAATCTATTGCCAATGATATTCGAATTACCAATCCTTTGTTTATGAACAATTTAATTTTATTTCCTACGCTTGATGGTAAAGTAATTGTCGTAAGTAAAAATGAAAATAAATCGGTTAAAACCATTGTGGTTGATCCTGATTCAACGTTTAATAATATTATTTATCTGAATGTGGTTCAAGATACCTTAATTGCTGCAAGTAACAATAAAGTTATTGCCGTAGGTACAGGAAATTTAAACGTACAAGATTATGAAATTCGTGAAATCATTACGAGTAATTCACACATTTATATCGCAACCATAGATGGTCAACTCATTAAATTGGATTTAAATTTAAATGAAATTGCCAGTAAAAAATATAAATTTGCCAAATTTTATGCCCTTGCTTTTAGCGATGCTTTGTATGCCTTAGAATCACAAGGTTACCTTATAAAAGTGGAAGAAGATTTTGTAAAGGACACCATTTATGACTTTTCATTTTCAACCAATGCAAAAGCCATCACCATTGGTAATACTATCTATTTTGAAGATAACTACGTTACTTTCAAATAAAATTTAATTAAAATAATCGGTGTTTGCCCATGCAAACACCCAGTGTTAAGGTAAAGGTTATTATGGAAACGTATAGTAATAGTTTTAGTTTAACTTCTACGAATAAGACCATAAGCCTTGTTTTGTTGGGTCATTGGAACAAAACCACTTTGCCTTTGATTATAAAAAAACTCTCTTCTATTTCTTTGCAGCATAAGCATCTGGAAATCGATTTTAAAGAGCTTGAAAGTTGTGATTCTTCTGCAATTATTTATCTTATTTCTTTGATAAAACAAAAAGAGATTCACAACGTTACTCTGAAAAATTTGGGACAATATGAAGCCTTATACACCTTATACTCAACCTATTTTACTCCCATTCCCAAAGCGGTTCTTGAAAAGAGTTATATTTTTGGTGCTAAAAATATTGGTATTCATACGGTTGCTATATATTTAGGCATAGTACGCGCGGTTTATTTTATTGGGCAAGCGGTTTATTTTATGTTTCTAAGCTTGATACAGCCCAAATATATACGCTTTAAAGCGATGCTAAATCACATTGAAACTTCTGCTTTAAATGCGTTGTTTATTGTAGGAATTACCTCTTTTTTAGTGGGCATTGTTATTGCCTATCAAGGCTCCGTTCAGCTTCAAAAATTTGGGGCGAATATTTTTATTGTTGAGATGGTTTGTATTACTATGTTTCGAGAGATTGCCCCTTTAATGACTGCGATTGTTATTGCAGGAAGAACCGCCAGTTCATATACGGCAGAAATTGGTGCGATGAAAATAACCGAAGAGATTGATGCCATGAGAACCATGGGGTTTGAACCCACTGTCTTTTTAACACTTCCTCGTATTTTTGCACTTATTATTGCCTTGCCCTTATTAATCTTTTTTTCCGATATGGTTTCCATTTTTGCAGGTTCGATTGTGGCGTATTTGGATTTAAATGTCTCTTTTAGTGAGTTTATTAATCGAATGAAAGATACAGTGGAAATTCGTCATTTTCTTATAGGAATTTTCAAGGGGCTCTTTTTTGGTATGGCCATTGCCATGATTGGCTGTTATCGTGGTTTTCAAGTACAAAACAACACCACAAGTATTGGAAAGTATACGACCATTAGTGTCGTCAATGCCATTTTTGTCGTCATTGCACTTAATGCCATTTTTTCCGTTATTTTAACGCAAAGTGGGCTGTAATGAATATAATAGAAGTTCATCAACTCTCCACTCATTTTGGCAATAATCTGGTCCATGATAATATAAGTTTCCAAGTGCATTCCAATGAAATATTTGGTATCTTAGGTGGAAGCGGAAGCGGAAAAACAACTCTTATTCGTCAAATGGTGATGCTTCAAGAAATCCAGCAAGGCTCTATTACACTGTTAAATAAAGATATAGCTTCTTTAAGTTTAGAACAAAGCCAAGCCTTTAAACCCAGTTTTTCCTATCTTTTTCAATTTGGGGCATTGTACTCTTTTTTAAATGTTATTGATAATATTGGTGTTATGCTTAAAGAGTATACTCAACTGCCAGAAGATTTAATTCAAACCATTGCTTATACCCATTTAACTATGGTGGGACTTCCCTTAAGTTGTGCCAAACTTTTCCCCTCGCAATTAAGTGGTGGTATGAAAAAACGTGTTGCGCTTGCTCGTGCTTTAGCCATGCAACCCAAATTGCTCTTTTTGGATGAACCTACAAGTGGCCTTGATCCTTCAAGTACACAAAGCTTTAATGAATTAATTGTACAATTACAGCAACTGCTTGATTTAACCATTGTTATTGTGACGCATGATTTAAATACCATTAAACATGTATTGAGCCGATTTATTTTGTTGGATAAAACCATTATCTTTGAAGGAAATTATGAAAAAGCCTTACAAGAAAAGAGTCCAACCATTCAAAACTTTTTTAAACACAAGGAATAAAATGGATACTAAAGTCAATTTTTCGAAAATAGGTTTTTTTGTGATTATACTTTTTATATTACTGTTGGCGTTTATTTTCTGGTTGGGTAAATACGGCTTTGAAAAAAAACGATACGACTATTATACTGTTTATTTTACCGAATCGGTTTCCGGGTTAAATTTAGAATCTCCCATCAAATATAAAGGGTTTGAAGTAGGAAGTGTTAAGAATATTAAAATCAACCCTAAAAACTCTGAACAAATAGAAATTACCATTGCCATAGATGAAGGTATTCCAATCAAAGAAGACAACTTTGCCACATTAGGTACCTTAGGAATTACGGGATTAAAATACATTGAACTTAAAGGTGGCTCTCATAATTCTGCCTTGCTTCGTGCCAATGAAAACAACAAAAAAATTATTCAATCCAAACAGTCGGTGATTGAATCACTTGAACTTTCCACAAAAGACTTTAAAGATATTTTAATTCAAACTAAAAAACTACTCAGCGATGAGAATCTTCAAGACCTCTCCAATTTGATTAAACACAGTTCGAACAGTTTTAAAAATCTTGACACCTTTACACAACACTTAATTGCCAAAGAAAAAACATTTGATGCCTTGTTAGAAGAGTTTTCACGTTTTGCCAATACCAGTTCGGATTCCTTTAAAATAATGAGTGATTCTGCCAGTACGGTTAAAGAATCCGCCGCTGCTTTTGAATTATTGTCTCAAGCACTTTTGCAAGAGGTGCAAAATGGGTCATTGAACATTAAAGAGATTTCTCAAGAGAGTTTAGACAGATTAAATGAAGTATTAAAAAGTTTAGATTCAACCTTACTTCAAACTCAAAACTTTATCCAAGAGCTTGAAAAAAGCCCCAGCGATATAGTATTTAAGCAACAAGCCATCCAATATGGTCCAGGAGAATAAGATGAAATATATCGCACTGCTGTTAATGGTTTTAGCCCTTAGTGGATGCTCTTTTAAAGAGGTTAAACCCACCAATTATTATACGCTTGAGTTAAATTCTAAGCCATTAACCTATTCTAAAAGTCAAAAAAGCATTTATATTGCCCCACCTAAAATCAATGCACCCTATGATTCAAAAAATATTTTTTTTACTCAAAAACCCTATGTGTTTGAATCGTATGCCGTAAATAAATGGTTAGAATTACCCTCTTTACAAACCCAAAGTGCATGGTATGATGCTTTTAAGCAGTCCTCGCTATTTGAACATGTTGCTTTACAGAAAAACACAACCAGTGATTTGATCTTAAAAAGCCATATTTCTAAGCTCTATCATGTTTATGAAAACAATCAATCGTTTGCTTGGATTGAACTCTTTGTTGAACTGTTTCAAAACGATCAACGCCTTGAAACTTTTCATTTTTCACAAAAAGTTTTGTGCGATGAAAATTCCCCATATGGCTTTGTTAAAGCCAGTAACAAAGCGTTTGAAAGCATTACTTTTGAATTGTTAAATCATTTATCTCAAACGATTTAATGGCTTATTTTATCACTATATTTTTATTTTGAATATTCTCAATTAAGACGGTGGCATAAGAAGATTTAGGTAAAAAGAAAGAGAGTTTACACTGTTGTTCTTTGGCATTGTATTGAACATTCATCTCTTTGGGATAGACCAATGCTGCTCGTCGTAACCCCTTTTGAGTCACCGTCATATCATCAAATTTTTCTTCAATAACTCGAGCCTCAGCCATACTTCTAAAGACATTACGTCCACATAATAATCCCGTAGGAACAATTCTTTGAGCATGAAAATCGTCTAAAATGGCAGGAGTGATCTCTTTGGGAGTAAAAAGCTTTTCATCTTTTAATTGCATAAAAACATCACCCTTTAAAAGCCCAAATTGCTCGTTTGAAAGGGCAATCCTTTTTTCAAGCCAACGATTAAACAAATCACTTTGATACGCTGAGATTAACATCTTTTCAAGTTTGGCATCTTTGATTTTCAGCTCACCTTCGATGATTTGTTTGGCTTTGGCTAAATTCTCTTTTATATCTTTCCCAAATCGTTGAAAACCAAAAAAGTTTGGCATTCCTATTTTGGATATCTCTTTTAAGCGCTGTTCAATGATAATAACATCTTCTTTGGAGACATTGTGCAAATTAATGGTAAAACTGTTGCCTTTTAAATCTCCAATATTTAACTTGCTTGAGTGCAAACATGTATCTAAAATGGTGATTTTCCCGTGTCGAAATTTTTTAAGCTCTTTGGAGTATTTTTTAGGAATTGAAATATATTGAGTTGTGGTGGCATTTTTATCTTTTAACCCTGCGTAACCTAATTCATGTTCATAGATATTTAACCCTTTAGCTAATTTTTCCAGTAAGTCCCACGTACCTAAATTCTCTTTTTTAATTTTGAGAACAATAAAATTTCCTTTGTTGGTAAAGGCAATAGGCTCTTCTGTAACAATAAAATCCTCTTTGTTTTGATAAAAATTAAAATTCAACGGTTTGTATTTTTGTAAAAATGTTCTTTTCATACTATCTTTCTTCTTATGTATTAGGGAAGTATAGCAAAAAGTGCATAAAAAAGGCACCACTGCTGTGGTGCCTGATTTTATTAAGGAGGGAGTTCGAAATTTAGTTTTGTTGCTGCTTTCAATAAGTTGTGCTATTCCTTATTGATAAAATAATTGTATCAAATGAGTATTAACCGTATGACAATCAAAAGTTAATCAATAGTTAATCATAAAAGGGCATTAAAAAAGCACCGCGTTGCAGTGCTTTTTTAAAGGAGGAGAATGAAAAAAACCCAAGCAAGTCATTTAACTTGCTCATAAAAGAAGTATACCTTGGAATAATTAACTTCTAAACAACCAATAGTTAATACACCATTAACTGCAAAGGCACAATACCTATTCATTAAAAATGATTTTGAGTAACTTGGTATTATTAATAACTTCATTCGTGCCATAGGCTACGGCCAATAAGGGATCATGAGAGACTTTAACAGGCAACTTAATGGCATTAGCTATATACGTATCTAATCCTCGAATCAGTGAGCCTCCGCCGGTTAAAATAACTCCATTATCCACGGCATCTGCAGCTAAATCTGGCGGGATATTTTCCAAAACATTTTTAATCACCATGACAATCTCTTTAAAGAGTTCATTCATCGCCATTCTTACACTCTCACTGCTTAATTCAATGGTCGATAAGAAGCCCGCATTATCACGTCCTTTGACCTTCATTTTTAACTCTTGTTCAAGTTTAACCGCCGTACCTATATCGATTTTAATCTGCTCGGCAGCTTTTTGACCAATATACAAATTATAATTTTGTCGTACATAATTCATAATCGCTTCATCAAACTTATCGCCTGCAGCTCGTGAGGTTTTACAAATGACCAATCCACCTAAAGATGTCACAGCTACTTCGGTTGTCCCTGCCCCTATATCTACAATCAAATGACCTTCGGGGTCACTGACAGGAATACCTGTCCCAATGGCCGCAGCCATAGGCTCTTCAATTAAAATAACATCACGTGCCCCAGCATTAATAGCAGAATCTTTAACCGCATTTCTCTCAACAGGAGTTACCCCAAAAGGCACACAAATAATAATACGAGGTTTAATAAATGATTTTCGATTATGAATTTTATTAATAAAGTGTTTAATCATAATTTCAGTAATTTCAAAATCTGAAATAACACCCCCTTGAATCGGTCTTATTGCTCTAATATTAGGGGGTGTTTTCCCTAACATTTGCTTGGCTTCTTGTCCTACTGCTAGTATTTTTCGTTTGCCAAAACGATCTTCTTGCACTGCAACAACAGCAGGTTCATTGACTACAATACCTTTATCGCGTGTACATACAACAATATTGGCTGTACCTAAATCCATGGCAATATCTTTTGAAAACAGTCCAATAATCTTATTTAAAAACATCTTATCCCTTTCTATAAATTGATCGTCTCATTGTAGCGATTATTTATTAAAGATTTGCTACATTTTTGTAAAAAGCAAGTGCCCTTTGCCGTGAAAACTCTATGGAAATAATGGGTTTTGGATAAGACACAAAAATATTATGCACCAAACCATTTTCTTGATGCAATACTTTAGCATTGACTGGGTTAAGTTCGGGTAAAATCCGTTTGATAAATACCGCTTCTTTATCAAATTTTTTGGATTGTACATAGGGATTAAATAGCCTAAAATAAGGCACACTGTCTGCTCCCGTACTTGCTGCCCACTGCCATGACCCCACATTGGAGCTGGTTTCATAATCCAAAAGCTTCAAAGCAAAATACTCTTCACACTTTTTCCAAGGTAACAACAAATTTTTACTGGCAAAAGAGGCTACTATCATACGTAAACGATTGTGCATAAGCCCTGTTTGATTCAGATATTTCATGGCTGCATCAATCAAAGGCACCCCTGTTTGTGCATTTATCCACTTCTCATAGACCCATTCATCTTCTTCCCAAATAAGATTTGCCCCATTAAAATTCTCAACTTCACTTTTGGGAAAATGAAATAAAATAGCATTATAAAACTCTCTCCAAAACAACTCTTTGATAAAACACTCCACCCCTGCGGTTGAAGGTAACGTACGTATGGCATTAAAGAGTTGTTTGGGGGAGATTAAACCAAAACGTAAATGTACAGACAAATTGGATGTGCCATCACAGTAAAAATAGTCTCGTTGCTCTTCATATTGGTTCACTTTGGTTTTAAAGATTTCCAAAAGTTCAAAGGGTGTTTGATATAAAAAGTTGGGCAAGGTTTGTTCTTCAAATCCAAGTTCTTGCAACGTAGGAACTTTATCGTAGTCAAACTCTATTTTTTGCAGTGCCTTATTTCTTTGATACTCTTCAATATAAGAAGATGACCAAAGCGGTTCTAAACTTTTATAAAAGGGCGTAAACACTTTATACGGTGTTCCATCTTTTTTAAGATGCTCTTTGGGGTCAAGTAAAAAAGCATCTATATAACGTTCCATACACAACAAAGACTCGATGGTTTTATCGCGCTCAATGGCATACGCATCAAAATCGACCGAACACAACACTTTAGAAAAACCCAAAGGCAAAAGTTGTTGGAAAATGGTTTTGGGATCACCACAAAAAATTGCCAAATCCAAACCAATGGTTTTGAGTTGTTGTTTTAAATTCAGTACGCTGTGATAAATAAACGTCACACGTTTATCCTCTTTGGGTAACTTCTTTAAGATATTGGTATCAAAAATAAATATGGGCAAAACATCGTTGGAAGCATGGGCGAGTATCGCACAATCTTCCAGACGCAAATCCCGTCTAAACCATAAGATTTCCCTCATTTGTATGCCTTAAGACTTGAACGAAGTGCCAACTCCTTAGGATAGGGATTTAAAAACTTTTGACTTTTTAAATAGCTTATATCAAAACGAGTCACATATAAATTGATAATTTTAGCCACCGCAATTAATGGAATAATCTGCTCTTTATACTCTTCAAGAGTGAGTAAAATAATCTCTTTTTCCTCTTTTGAAATCTCTTTTTTAAAATAACCATATATGTGTAAAAGTACGTTATAGGTTTTAGCAATATCACTTTTTAATGCTATGGCTTTTAAAAACCCTATTTTGTACTCATTTAAAACTTCTTGCAGCGATTTTTTTTCATGGTTGGCAACCAAATTACCCAACTGTTTATAAGAGTTTTGTGATTTGGCATAAATAAGATATTTGTAGCTCGTATGAAATTGAACCAACTCATTAAACGTGGGCTTTGTTTGTAAAAATTGATGTAAATCTTTATAAGCAAATATTTGCATCAAAAAGTTTTCTTTGAGCCAATCATCATTGAGTCTGCCTTCTTCTTCAACGGGTAAAAGAGCATAGAGTTCATTGATGGCTTGGGCAAAAAGCCCCACCCCTTTTTTTTCACTGGGGGCATTGATTTCTTGATAGACTTTAACTCTCTCCATTCCGCACGTGGGGGATTTGGATTTTAAAATAAATCCACACAGCTCGTCGTGTGCCATTTGTCTGGCACACTCATAGGAAACTTCATTTAACACATGAGTCACATCTTTTTTGGTTTTAGTGGTTTCAACGGTAACCGTACCTTCTTTTTCAACCAAACGAATCGTCTCTCGCGGTGTTTCAAATACCAAATGTTCAGGACAATACGGCACAAACTCAAAATAGTTTTGCAATATCTTCACCACATAATCGTCTTTGGCATGTGCCCCATCATAACGACATAAATTTCCCAATAAGCAAGAGGAGACTCCCAATTTCATATTAATCCTTCATTTTCAATCGATTTAAATATACCATAATAGACAATGAAAAAAGAATCATTCCACTTAAAATTGTCATCACAAAAAACGTACCGCCCTCTTCTTGTGTAAAAGGCAATGAGGTGGTATTCATTCCAAAAAATCCTACAATTAAATTTAACGGCAAAAAAATCCCTGAAAGCAAGGTTAATACATAGATGGTTTTATTCATTTTTTCGTTGCTGTAACTGGCATAGAAATTATATAAAGCATCCAGTTTTTCTAATGCATGCGCGGCAGTTCGGCTGGTTCTTTCTAAATGCTCCAATACATCTTTAAAGTTAATTTCTAAAAAATCGTCTTCGATTTTATAGTTTTTTATCATTCCCTTTAACGCTTCTATGGCTTTTTCAATGACTCGATTGATTTTTATAAGAGAATTTTTATAAAAGAACCATTGATGGTTGAACCGTTTAATTGATTTATGCTCATAAAAACCATCTTCAATTTTTTCAATTTTATGATACAAATCGTAGGTCAAATTCATGGCAACATCAACCTTTTCGTTCAACACAGCATACAAACTTTTCATGTCTTTTAAAGAGAGAAACTCTTTTTTAATTTTGTCGTATAAATAATAAGCATCAGTGGTCATAATAAAAGCATGACTTTGGTTACTAAAACTCTTTTTATGTTTGTAAGGCAATCGCATAATTAAAATATCATAGGCTTCATTTTGAATAAAAATAGAAGGGTGAATTTCGTTTTGTATATCACGCAGATGAAACTCATCAATATTGACATCAATCATTGGGACTGCTTTTTACATTATTGAGTTTAATAATGGGCTTTTGCATAAACAAATTATTGGGATAGATGATTAAGTCACCCTCTTCATTGAGCATATGAATTTGAAACAATGAAATTTCAACTATTTTACCACTGACACTGTTATCTCCATCTAAAATCTTAATACTTTCACCCACTTTAGCAGGAAAGGTAAAAAAGATAATAATACTTGAAGTTACGTTACTTAAAATTGACCATTGTGCAAACAAGGCAATCCCTACTACCGCAAATATGGATGAAATAAAAATTAAAATGCCATCAAATTTCATGCTCCATATTGCTGCACATAAAAAAACTGCCACGACTAATACAACAAGATTGACACTCTTTGAAATATAATAGACCCGCTTTTCATTGGCCTCTTTGGTTAAGCCAATTTTTCGTAGAAAATATTTGGATACTTGCAACGTTACAAACGTTCCAATGACTAAAATGATGGTCAAAAGGATATTGTTATTTAATAATTCATTCATTCGATTATCTCTTCATTGTTTAATTCATAAAATTCACTTTGTTCAATGGCATTTTCATTGAAAAACTCCAACTTATCTTCGGCACTCTCCAAATTTTTAATTTTTGCAATATGGAAAATAGCATCCCCTTCTTGCACCAAAGGAATTTCAGATTTACCAATAATAACGCCATCAAACAAGGCCTTAATCTCAAAACTGCTCTCCCCTAAAGGTTCATCAATATAGGCAATAATTTCATCTTTTTGTACGGTATCGCCTAAAGCTTTAATGGTGCGTATCATTCCACTTTCACTGGAACGAATCCATTGACTAATGCGTGAAACAATCGGGGTTTTGCTCTGTCTAATTTTAACCGATTTGGGCAACATTTCATAGGTTCTTAACACATTAACAATCCCTTTAACACCGATTCGAATGGCAATCTCATCAAAACGTAACGCCTCTCCTGCTTCATAGAGCAAAATAGGTATTCCTTGTTCTTGAGCCACAGCACGTAAAGAGCCATCTCTCAATTCTGAATGCAATACCACAGGTGCTTGAAACGCTTTTGCTAATGAAAAAGTCAACTCATTGTCAATGTTCGTACGCACTTGTGGTAAATTGGATTTATGAAGTGACCCGGTATGTAAATCAATCCCTAAATCACAATGACGAACAACCTCATCAAAAAAGATTTTTGCCACACGACTGGCAAGAGACCCCTTGATGCTGCCAGGAAAACTTCGATTTAAATCACGTCTGTCGGGTAAATATCTTGAAAGTGTCATAATACCATAGACATTAACAATGGGCACTAAAATAATTGTACCTCGTAGCTTACTTAAAATATTGAGTTTTCTAAATCGTCGAATAATCTCAATCCCATTAAGCTCATCGCCATGAATGGCAGCACTGATAAACACAACGGGTCCATCTTTTCGTCCTCGTATCACGCGTAAAGGGAGTTGTGTAGGGGTATTATAAAGTTTAGGAAGTTCCAAATGGATGGTTAAATTGCTTCCTCTTGGAATCTCCACTCCTCCTAAAATCAACTTACGATTTAATGCCATTATGCTCCAATATTATCTTTTTTGATTTTTCTTTTTTTAGGATTGACCTCGCATTTGGGTTTAACATTTTTTTCAATATAATCCATTATTTTACTGGCAATATCAATACCCGTAGAGCTTTCAATCCCTTCAAGACCGGGAGAAGAGTTCACTTCCATCACCAAAGGACCTCTTTTGGAAGGAATCATATCCACACCACATATTCCTAAACCCATCGCTTTTGCAGCAGCTAAAGCTGTCATTTTTTCTTTTCGATTGAGTTTATAGGCACTGGCGCTTCCACCTTGGTGTAAGTTTGATCTAAAATCTCCCTCAGCTCCCTGCCTTTTCATAGCTCCTACAATTTCTCCGCCCACAATAAACACTCGAATATCTGCCCCACCTGCTTCTTCAATATACTCTTGAACAAGTAAATTGACATCCATTCCATAAAAGGCATCTAACACAGATTTGGCCGCTTTCTCACTGTCAACCAAAACAACACCCACTCCTTGAGTTCCTTCTAAAATCTTTAACACCAAAGGCGCTCCACCACTTAAGGCAATCACATCTTTGGCATTGGATTTATTTGAAGCGAAAACCGTTTTGGGCATGTCCACTCCATTTTTTGATAAAATTTGTAAACTTCTTAATTTATCTCGGCTTCGTTTAATGGCTAAACTTCCTGTGACGGTAAAGACATCCATCATCTCAAAATGACGAACCATCGCCGCACCATAAAACGTACGACTCGCACCCACTCTTGGAATAATTGCATCAGGAGTAGGTAACTCTTTTCCTAAATAATTGATTTTTAGCTCATTTTTCATAATCTCAATACTGCATTTTAAATAGTCAATGACTCGAATTTCCCAACCTCGTTGTTTACCTGCTTCAACCAATCGTCTTGTTGAATATAAACTTGAATTTCGTGATAAAACATACACTCTCATTATTTGCCTTTTGTATTTATATGTGTTTGGTTAGATAATCTTGTGAGACATCAACTAAAAATCGTTTACTTAAAAATCGTCTTCCTATTAACATAGGATACTTCATATCTGCACGATTCGTTAAAGAGATAACACTTTTATAACGTTTTCCAAAAAATTGAAGTGTGACTTTAATGGAGGGACGCAATTGAATCTCTCCGTTGGAACTCTTAACTCTTTTGAGTTTATATAAAGGCATTTTCATCTGTTTACCATGATAAGAAGGATGAACTTCATCTAAGAGTTTAAAATGCACATAATTATGCTCATCTACAACGATATCATCACAATGCAACGCATTGGAATCAGCTCCTGTATCAATTTTAGCATCTATATCGTTTAACTCTAACTCTATGATAGAAACCACTTCTCTTCGACCAATAATTTTCTTCGTACTCATTTTTTATCCTAAATTAAAAGAATATTATATCAAAAAGAATAAGGTTTAATCGATTAAAAAAAGAATGATTTTCAGGGAAAAGATATTAAAAATATAAAAGGGGGAGATTTTGAATAAATAGTGGAGCGGGAGACGAGACTCGAACTCGCGACAATCTGCTTGGAAGGCAGAAGCTCTAGCCAACTGAGCTACTCCCGCATACTACTATTATAAATGGTGCGGATGAGAGGACTCGAACCTCCACACCGCGAGGCACCAGATCCTAAGTCTGGCGTGTCTACCAATTTCACCACATCCGCAGGTTTTTTACAAAAAAAAAGATTTAGGTAGACTAAATCTTCAAAAAATGGTACGCCCTAAAGGATTCGAACCTTTGGCCTACGCCTTAGAAGGGCGTTGCTCTATCCAGCTGAGCTAAGGACGCAATAAAAAATGGGGTAGATAATGGGGCTCGAACCCACGACCCTCGGAACCACAACCCGATGCTCTAACCAACTGAGCTATACCTACCACAATATGATGTTTAAATAATTAAATGGTCGGGGCGAGAGGATTCGAACCTCCGGCCCCCTGGTCCCAAACCAGGTGCGCTAACCAGACTGCGCTACGCCCCGAAACATAATTTCTCTTAAAAAGAGGACGGAATTATAATATGTTTTAAGTAAAATGTCAAGGGATTTCTAAACAAATTTAGAAAATCCCTTTCGTTTATTTTAGAATTGAATCAGTCCATCAATAGGTGAACTAGCCGTTGCATATGGCTTCTTTGGAATCCGTCCGGCTTTATATCCCATTCTTCCTGCAATAACTGCATACTTCATCGCTTCTGCCATTAAAATTGGGTCTTGCGCACACGCAATGGCGGTGTTGGTTAATACCGCTTCTGCCCCTAATTCCATAGCAATAGCTGCATCACTGGCACACCCTACTCCCGCATCCACAATAACAGGTACTTTCACGGCATCTTTAATAAACGCAATGTTATATCGATTTTGAATACCTAACCCCGAACCAATAGGTGCTGCTAATGGCATAATCGCATCTGCCCCAGCTTGTTCTAATCGTTTGGCAATAATGGGGTCATCATTGGTGTATGCCATAATGGTAAACCCCTCTTTTTTAAGTATTTCACACGCTTTAATCGTTTCAATAACATCCGGATAAAGTGTTTTTTGAGCATCCCCGATAACTTCTAATTTAATAATATCAATTCCTGTGGCTTCTCTCATTAATCTAAAAGTGGTAATGGCTTCATCGGCTGTAAAACACCCTGCTGAATTTGGCAGTAATTTTACGTTAGTGTCTTTAAAATAATCTAATAAATTTTCTTCATTTGGGTTGGTAATATTGACTCTTCTAATTGCAACAGTAATAAGCTCACTTCCACTGGCAAGTGTGGCATCTTTTGTTGTTTGGAAATCTTTGTATTTTCCACTTCCCACGATTAATCGGCTGTTAAATTCATATTTCCCAATTTTTAGTATTTCACTCATTTTGTATTTCCTTCTATAAATTTCAAGTAACTTTTACTTGCATTGGTTATTTCTAATTCTATAATTTCTGGCAAATCATAGCTATGATTTTCTTTAATTTTCCTTTGAATTTTTTGAAAATTTTCTTTTTTAGTTTTTATACTTAATAAGACTTCTTTATCTACACACAGCTTATTTTCCCAAGTGTAAAGTGACTTAATTTTTGTTAGTTGTACACAAGCAGCCAGTTCCTCTTCAATCAAAATTTGTGCAATCTTTTGCGCCTCTTTTTTCGAACCACACGTTGTTTGGATAAGGACAGCTTTCATGTTTCTTCTTTATAATGTTTTGATTAAACGGATTAAATCTTGAGGGGTCAAAGAGTAATTGTTTCCCTCATATTGTCTTGCTGCTAAACTGTGTGCAAGAGAGGCACTTATTGCTGCATTTAAAGGAGTATACCCTTGTGCCAATAAAGATGCCATCAAGCCAGTTAAGACATCGCCACTTCCGCCTTTACTTAAAACTGAAGTACCATAAGCATTGACGTATAATCTAAACTCATGGGCAATAATGGAATTGGCTCCTTTTAAATATAACACGACTTTGGGGTACTTGGCACTGAACATTAACGCATATTTAAAACGATTATTTTGCAACTCTTCGACACTGATTTGAGCAATATCACATAATTTTAATAAAGCACAAAATTCTTTAGGATGAGGGGTAATAATGGTGTTTTCTTTTAATGCTGTTAAAACAATTTCATCGTAACACAAATCCGCATCAATGACTTTTGGCAAAGGACTTTCAAGTAACTGGCAAATTTCTTGGCTTTCATAATTGCCTAATCCCATTCCTAAAGCCATGGCGGTTGTATTCGTTGGTAATTTATGGCATTGCATAATATGATACGGTAAATTAATATATTCGTGCGTTATTGCCGTAACCAGTGAACATCCAAAGTTAAAAGCCGCATCACACGCAAGAATTCCTGCCCCTTTTTTTTCTCCCACAATCACACTTAAATGTCCAAAATCACCTTTATGGGCAGTGTTTTTTAATCGATACGGAATTTCCATATCAGACGAATCCAATAAAAAGATGTTACTCTGCCCTTCATACAATGCCGAATGAACACCTAAAGTGGCAACCTCAATTTTCCCCACACTGTCTTTGACATTATCAGCATACAAAGCACTTTTTAATGCACCCATGGTAATGGTGGTATTGGCTTTAAAACAAACAGGAAGAAGTTGTCCCTCTTTATTGATTCCAGAAGGAATATCGCAGGCAATTTTATACCCTTTAAACGCATTAAGCTTTTTTATAAGTTTAATACTAAACTCATCGAGTGCTTTATTTAACCCCGTACCAAAAATACAATCGACGATAATATCGCAGGGTATGAGTTGTTCAATGGTTTGAATACCAATGCTGTTTGCTCGTTGTTGCTGAAGTTGTGCCATAGAAGATTTAACACCATAAGGCGTATATAAATAGACTTGATACTTTCCATAAAGCAATCGTGCCAAAGCAATGCCATCGGCACCATTGTTGCCACTTCCACACACAATCAGTACACTGCTTTGTTTTTTAAAATTATTTTCAATAAACGATGCCATACTTAAACTGGCATGTTCCATCAAAATATCTTCACTTAAATGAAATTTTTCATAACACTTCTTATCTAACGTATTGACTTCATAAAACAGTTTTTGCATAAGTAAGTACCTCCTACTTTTTAAACTTCCAACCAAGAGGCTCTAAAATCGTTTTGATTTTTTCTTTCACATCCCCTTGCAATTCAAGCCACTCTTCACTGATTGCTCCACCACAAGCCAGTTTCTTTTTCAATGTTTTCAAAACTTCTTTTTTGGTATTGTCATCACAATAAAAACGCCCCACCAAAGTTACGGGTTTGCCGTTTCGTTTTTCATAAGTAAAGACCAACTGATGCTCTTTTTGTGGAATTGTTTTTTGAGCTTGGGTTTTCTTTTTGTCTTCTTTTTGGGTATCAAAAGAGTCTCCACTTAAAAGAGCCCCCATTTCAAACAAATTTTTTTTCATCATAAACTCTTTCTTTACTACTTGCACACTACACTTGTGTGCGTGAAAATACGTCCAGTTCATCCATTGATATAAAATCACCCGCAAGATAGTGTTCAACCCCCACTCGTCCAATCATGGCAGCATTATCTGAGCAATATTGTAATTGACTTAAGTGAAGGGTGGTTTGGTACTGTTGACACAACGCTTCAATTTCATTTCGTAAACAAATATTGGCACTCGCCCCTCCCACAATGGCAAAATGGGTGGGAGGATTTTGTTTAAAAAGTTTTTTCATTTTTTGCATAATGTGCGTAACAGCTGCTTTTTGAAAAGAAGCACAAATATTTTGTTTGACTTCTTGGGTTAATTCTTTCTCTTTCTCAATTGCCATTCGTACAGCATTTTTTAGTCCTGAATACGAAAAGGCTATTTGAGCACTTTGACTTAAAGGAATGGGAAGCTCATAGGCATTTCTATCGCCTTTGAGTGCATACTCTTGAACAATAGGACCTCCTGGATAACCCAAGTTAAGCATTTTTGCCACTTTATCAAAACTCTCACCAAAACTGTCATCAATGGTTTTTGCCATTACGTGCATGGTATTTAGATTTTCCACTTCAATAACTTGAGTATGTCCACCAGAAACCAACAAAACCAGCATAGGAAAGGAAGCTTCTTTTTCTATAAATAAAGAATAAATATGTCCTTTAAGATGATTCACCGCAATCAAAGGAATGTTTAAGCTCAAGCTTAATGCTTTTGCCATTGTAACTCCTTCCATAAGCGTTACGGCAAGTCCAGGAGCATTGGTTACGGCAATGGCTTTAAGTTGTGTAAAATAGGGTTGACACTCTTCTAATATTTTGGGTAAGGCTTCTACATGCAGTCGTGCAGCTAACTCTGGAACTACGCCTCCATAAGCACTGTGTTGCAGTTCTTGAGAGATCTTTTTGTGGTAAATGAGTTTTTTACTGTTTATGTCTGTAATGGCAATAGAGCTGTCATCGCAACTGCTTTCAATGGATAAAATCAAGACCTTGACTCCTCACACTCGATTTCTCTTTTTATCCAATCTAAGGCACAATCGAGTTTTCCAAATCCCGATTGGGCATTGATGTGTCCGGCATTTTCCATAATTTTCATGCCCACATTGAGTTTTTGTTGTAATGCAATCGCCTCTTCAATGCTTAAATAAGGATCATTGTCCGATGCTGCCATAATTATCTCACGACTTTTCAAATCACTTGGTATAGGATAAGGGAAAAATGAACTTAATTCTTCAATGGCACAATTTTGTCGTACGGGTGCTACGAGCATTAACTTATCCAAAGCTATGTCCAGTTCTTCTACGATATGAAACCATGCAATATTTCCCAAAGAGTGACACACCACGATATTGGGAACAAAATGCTCAACCTCTTTTTTAATAAAGGCTTTCCACTCTTCTAATTTGGGAAAATCCATATTGGGTAAAGCAGGAAAAGAAACCACATAATTTTCTTGAATCAAATCACGTGCTAAATGTGCTTGCCAATGGGGGTATACACTTCCACCCCAACCGTGTAATATTAATACTTTTTTTGCCATACCTCTTCCTATTTAATATCGCGTACACACCGTACATATTTATTGACCTTACGATTATCAAAATACGCTGTACCACTGATAAAATTCATATAATCAGCATAATACCAAAAGGTTCTAAAATGGGCTTTAAATGCCCAATATCCTGTGGGAGCATTAAACTTAAAGGCTCTGTTGATGTAATTTTTTTTATTGGTTTTATCCACAATGGTTTCAAACTCTTCAAGAGTAGGCACTCTCCAATTGGCATAGCCTGAATGCACCAATGTTTCACAAAATTGAAGCGCCTCTTTATGTGTCATTTGTAGTGTTATAGTGTTTTTATTGTCAACCCACATTAAATTGTTGTTATAATCCTTGACCACTTCACTCATTGAATCACGGGTTAAAAGTTGTGCCATCATCAGACTGACACACATACACATCAAAAGTATTGCTCTCATTATGCCTCCTTGATGTCAAACTTGCCTTGCTCAACTCGTCGTTTTACTTCTTGATTCAGTAACTCTACTTTTATTTTATCATTTTCTTTAAAAATTAATCCCACTAACTCTTTATTGCTGCTCTTTTCATTGGATTTCGAATGATGCTTTTTCCACTCTTGAAATTTTTCTTCATACAAAAAAAGCATTCTTTTTTCAAATTGATTTCTTGAATAGATTAAATAAATCACCAAACACAGTAAAATCCCAAAAGGAATTACCAAATCAAGCGCCACAATATGCCCTTACTTCTTTATCGATTTCAAAAATTTCGTCAAGGTTTTTAGGATGAACCGTATCAAATTTTTCCAGTGCCGCTAAGGTCTTTTTTGATATCTCTAAAAAAGCAATTTTATTCTTCAAAAACTGTGACACACTTACTTCATTGGCAGCATTTAACACCACGCCCAAATGAGGATTTTGCAACATATAATCTTTGATTTCCCAAATGGGATACCGTTCAACTTCAATTTTTTTGAACTCCAATGTTCCTACTTCAAGTAAATTAACGGGCTTTAACACTTCGATATCCACTTTTTGTTTGATGGCATACGCAATAGGAAGTTGCATACACGCATTAGCAATATGGGCCGTTGTACTTCCATCTTTAAAATTAACCAAAGCATGAATCAGTGATTTTGTTTCAATGATAGCATCAAGATGGGTGGTGTTAAAAAGCCATTTGGCTTCAAGCAGTTCAAAAAGTTTATTGGTCATTGTAGCACTGTCAATCGTGATTTTATTTCCCATAGACCAATTGGGGTGATTGAGTGCTTCTTTTACGGTGACATTTTTTAGTTTTTCTAAAGGATAATCTCTAAAAGAGCCTCCACTTGCAGTAATGGTCATCGAAGCAATGGCTTTGTTTTGGAGCAAATACCATAAACCAAAGTGTTCACTGTCAACAGGCATTAATCGTGATTGATCAATAAACTCCCCGGCAACTACAAGTGATTCTTTATTGGCTAAAGCAATTTTTTTACCACATTGTATGGCTTTTAATGTAGGTTTTAATCCCAAAAATCCTACCAAAGAGTTGACAACAGTTTGAGAAGTTGAATTTTCAATGGCATCTAAGATGGCTTCTTGCCCAAATGAAACATTGGGATGATTGACTTTATGCACATCTTCTTTATTGGCAATCACAACCATAGAAGGATTCACCTCTTTAATTTGGGCATTGAGTCGTTCGATATTATTTCCTGCGACTAAAACTTCAACATTTAAGTTAAACTTTTTCGCCACTTCAATCGTATTAACTCCAATGGAGCCAGTACTTCCAAGAATTATCAAGCAATTGCCTTTAAAAGTACCAACATAATAATCCCTGCAAATAAGTATCCATCGGTTCTGTCTAAGATTCCACCATGTCCGGGTAAAATATTTCCACTGTCTTTAACATTGGCTTCTCGTTTTAAATAACTTTCAAACAAATCTCCAAATACAGAAGCAACTGCAACCACCAATGAAATCAGTAAAGCGGCTGCTAAACCAAATGTTTCAATTGAAAAAATTGATCCCAAAATTGCTGCAACCACAACTCCACCAATGACACCTTCAATTGTTTTATTTGGGCTAGTAGAGCAAAATTGTGTTTTTCCTATACTTCTTCCTACAAAATAAGCCCCCACATCAGCCCCAGCTACTACGACCAATAACCATAACAGTGAAGGCATCCCAAATTGAGCATATAACGAAAAAAGAAATAAAAATGATGCCGTGGGATAGAGTAATAAAATTAAGAAATTTCTATTGACCTCTTTAGTATACGCTAAAACCGAGGCATATACAACTGCCACCACAAAAATCAAATCTTCAGGTGTCGGATAAAAATACGCAGCCACCCACAACAAAGAACCTACTATATAAACACTTTTATGTTCAAAAGAGAAAAGTTTTTGTGCTTCATAAAGAGAAATTCCCAATAAAGCTCCAAAGAATACCCACATCACAAAATATGAATCGATGTATCCGATAATAACTAAGGCAACGAGTAATACTAATCCTGTTTTAATACGTGTTGCACTCGAAGAGAGTATGTTTGACATTAAAAATCCTAAATTATTTTATTTAGGATTTTATCATTTAAAGGCTTTTGATTAAATTTATTTATATTGTATTGAATAAATAATAAATTTTTTGGAGTTAAAGAAATCAATTCTTTAACTCATTAAATATTATAAAATTAAAGAACTCCTGTTAAAGAACGTGTTAATCCTTTTATTAACTCTGGTTCTGCTTCTTCAAATTTAAGATTTACTTTATTGGCTGTACTTACAATTCTCGTTCGATATATTTTCCATTGAGAATTCGTATTTTGAATATTTTGATTTATAGTCGATGAATTTCCTTGTTGTGCATTAGCTATTTGATTTTGCTCAATGGATTCTCCAAAGGAAGGTCTTTGTCTTATTTCAACATCAGTAATCATCGTATAAAACGTATCATCAACTAAAGCATCTGCAACTGAGGCAACTAGCCCTCCAATCAATCCACCTGCTGCATATCCTTTCCCACTTGCTCCACTTGCTGCTGCAACACCTATTCCAGCAACAACACCACCAAATCCTGATTCTAATGCTCTAGTGGCACTTGTTAAGTCACTTTTACCAATTTGCAGCATATTTGCTTGAACCATAAACTCTGCTTCTTCTGGATTTGTTGTAACTCTAAAACGATTATTTTCAAAAATTTGTTTTACTTCTTCTTCAATGTTAATTTCTTTATCTGTTGTATTTCTAACTCTTACATACACAATTTGCTTATCTGGAGCAACTGGCTCTAAAAAAATCGAATCACTCATTTTTGTCTGCACATCCAAATCTTTCTTTTTAATAGCAGTATGCAATGCCCCACAACCACTAAACACTCCCATAATAATAAGTGAACTTATTATTAATACTCCAAAATTAAAGTATTTTTTCATACTCATTCTTCTCCTTAAAAAAATTTTCTTATTATAGCTTAAAAATGTCACAAAAAACACTATTTGAATTTATTTTTATATTTTTATGGTAATCGTTTCGTATGGATTATACAAAACATTCGCACCATGTTGGATTTTAACATTTCTTCTTTGCGTATAATCGACTAAATAACTTCCACTAAAATCAACTGAAAACTGAGCACACAGTTGTGCAGCTTTTTCTATAACCTCATCGGGAAGTGTTTTTTTACTGTTTTGTACAATAACATGACAAGAGGGTCTCTCTTTTAAATGAAACCAAAAATCACTGGCTTTGCTGTTTTGCAACAAATAAATATTTTCTCGTTCATTTTTCCCCAATAAAATTTTAAACCCTTTAAAAAAGAAACTCTCATAATTCTCTTGTTTTTTTGTTCGGGTTTGATTTTTCTCTTTTTTGGGAAGTAAAAACTCAATTTCATCAATACTTGATGCCATTTGAATGTGATGCACCATTTTGTTTAAAAACTCCAATTTTTCTTCTAAGTTATTCTTTTCAATATACATAAACTTAGCTTTTTGTTTCGCTTTTTTGGCTTTTGTAAATAAATGATTGGCAAAACTTGACGCCGTTGGATAGTTTAAATCCAATTCGATTTCAACCGTTTTACCTTCAAAATTTACCAGAGAAATTTTTTTATCGTATGGCTTTATCAAATAGATGTTACTTAAAATCAAATTGGCTTTTTCATACAACTCATTCGACTCTTTTTCAAGAAGTTCTTTGCTTTGTAAAGAATCCAATAACTTACGCAGTTTTGATATTTGTTTTTTTACAGCAGTGATTTTTTGCTTTTTGACCTGTTCAAGTTCATGGTGTTCTTTTTGTATGTAATTTTCATATAACAGTGTTTCAAGAGATTCAATGTTTTTAATAATGGGGATGAAATTGGCTTTGGGAACACTTTTAAGCAGATGTCCTACTTTTACTGCTCGACTTGAAGATTGTTCATCTATATGCCGTAATGCTTCTAAAACAACATCTTCTTCATCAACAATTATGATATTGGTATATTTTCCTGTAAATTCCAAATGCAATTTGGTCGTAAGTTGCTTATAAGAAGAAAGACTTACTGCTTCAAAAAGAATGATTTTATCATCATTTAAAAGTTCAATTTTTTTAATCTTACCATTATTAAATCGTTTGTTTAACACCACATCAAAAGGAGCATTATACTCTCTTTTAGCATGACTTAGCTGCTCTTTTTTATAAACCAAAGAATTAGATTTTGACATATCAAAATAGATTCTATTTTTATCATTAAACTCCATTATAATTGTATTATTATCAACTCGCTTAATCAATTTTATATGGGTACAATTTGTTTGTAGATACTCTACAAGTGCTTTTAAAACATAATATTTCATGGATTCACTTATTTAATTTATTTTGGGTACTTATATTTATCATAGTATTTAGTTATATAAGTTTTTTTTATACAATTACTGTCATTTTTTCAGACTTATTTTATATTCCTAAGATATAATTGTAGCCAAATTATTATTTCTAGGAGAATAAATATGTCTAAATTATTGAAAATCGTTCTTGCAAGTTCACTTGCTTTAGGTGTTGTGGCAACAACTTCATCGGCGGATGTGGTTAAAGGTCAAAAGCTTTTTACAAAATTATTAAAAGGTCCTTGTGATATGACAGGTGCAAAATTTGCTGCATCACACTCTCAAGATGAGTGGGAAAGCATTAAAAATGCGGGTAAATTTGAAGAAGAAGTCATTAAAATTTGTCCTAATGTTAAACCAGGATTTTTAAAAGAATCCATTCAAGAACACATTTATGACTTCTCATATGAGTATGCAAATGACTCAGGGAATGTTCCTTCTTGTTAAGAACAAACCGATTTCGAAAAAGGGCGATAGCTTAGGTGCTGTCGCCCTTTTTTTGTTATAAATATTATAAGAAAAATTAATACAAGATTAAGATGCTATTAACCATTATGGGCGTATAATCGAAAAAAATATATAAAGGAGAGTTATGAAAAAAGGATTCTTATCGCTTTGTTGCGTTGCTGCACTGGCTTCAAGTTCATTTGCCTCTACGGATATGATGAAACAACTCGAAGCACTCAAAGCTCAAATTGCTGCTCTTGAAGCACAAATTAAGGCTCAAGGTGAAAAAAGCACTCAACTCGAAGATGGCTTAAAACAACAAGAACAAAAAATTGTAAAGGTGGAAAAAAAGGTTAATAAAACCAATGAAACCGTCAATCAAGTAAAAGCCCACGATGCGGGAGACAACATCAAATGGGATGTCGATTTTAGAACGCAAGTGGATAATGTGTCGTATAAATTGAGAAACGGTAAAAAGCTTAGAAACGATGGCATTATGTCAAATCGATTATGGCTTAATATGAAATTCCAAGCCGATGACAACTCATCATTTTTTGGGACATTGGCATACAATAAACTCTATGGAGATAATCGTGCTGATATAACAACCCAAGGTGGAACAGGAAACAATGCGGGGTTTGACTGGGTGACCAATGAATCAGCAACCAATGACAATGAAATCAAAGTCAAAGAGGCCTTTTGGTTATATGCCAATGATACTTTCTTAGGAACAGAGGTTCCATGGACAGCTTCAGTGGGGCGACGACCTTCTACGGATGGTTTAGGTATTAATTTTAGAGCCGATCAAGAACGAAAATCTGCTCTTTCTCACACAGTTAATGTTGAGTTTGACGGGGCAAGCGTAATGTTTAATCTGGATAAGCTCACAGGTGTTGATGGAATGTGGGTTAAATTTTGTGCAGGTCGTGGGTTAACCAATGCGAAATTACGATTCTCTTCAGATGGATATGATTATATGGACAACGGTGATACTGCTGAAAATGTTGATATGGCAGGAATCATTTTTGTCCCTTATGACAACGGACAATACTCCATTCACACCAATTATGCCAAAGCTTGGAATTTAATAGGGAATCAAGACAGTAATTTTGATGGTGTTGCCGATTCAAAGGGAAAGTTCTTTAACTTTGGTGACATCGAACTGGCTACAATTATGTTTAAAGCATGGGGCGTAGGCAATGGTATTTCAGACTTTTTAGATGATACAACTTTATTTGCCTCATATGCGATGAGTAAAACCAGTCCAGATGGAGGGAAAGCCATGTTAGGTTCAACCAATTCTGAAACAGGACACTCTTATTTAATTGGGGCTAATATGCCTTGTCCATTGAGTGAAGATGCTCGAGTGGGTATTGAGTGGAACAAAGGAAGTAAATACTGGCGTTCAATTACCTATGGTGAAGACACCATGGCAGGAAGTAAAATTGCCGCACGAGGTACTGCTTGGGAAATTTACCGACATCAAAAACTTACCGATGCTCTAAGCTTTACGCTTCGATATACGCATATTGATTACGATTACACAGGAAGTAATGGGTTTTTTGGAGATTTTGGAAATCCAGAGATGAATAATGCTTCTGATGTAGTTGAAGCACAAAATATCACAGCCAATATCCGATATCGATTCTAATCAACCTAACACAAAAAAAGCATTCAAGCTTTTTTTGTGTTAATTAAACTTATATTTATCCAAACTTAAAACCACTTTTTCAGCGACAGAAATCATCGCAATATTTAATGCTTTAAATTCTTGGTTGTTGACATTTAACAGTAATTTATCGTACACCAAAGCATAGGGATATAAAATAAAATAGATGTACTCTTTACTGCGAGACTCTTTTTGTAACTCGGCAAACCAAGACGCAAGAAGTGAAAAACAAAGCATCGAAGGGTTAAAGGCTTTCCCCTTTTCAAGTTGTTGATTGAGGGTTTTATTTAAATATTCATACGAGCGTAATACTGCTTTAACATAAGCATGTTCTCTTTTAGCCCAATAAAAATCATTGGGTTTGGTCACTTTATTGAGTTCTCTTAAAATCTCTTGAGTATTTTTTTGAATAAACTCTTTAACCTCACTGTTAATATCAAACAAATCTTGATTTGCCTCTTGATAAGACAAAATAATATCTTTACAAAAAAGCAATAACGCTTCTGTTTTTATTTTAGAGGTATTTAAAATCATGCTTCTATTGTAACCAAAATATCATTACATTTTAATCTTTTAAGTCTCTTTAAGATAAAATAATGCTAATTTATGAAAAAATTGCTGTAAAGCATTGTAAAAATAGAGAAAGGAAATTATTGGAACAAATTGGTGTATTAAAAGATGGTCAGATTTATGACCTTCAAACTGTCGAAGCTTTGAATATTCAAGGTGAAAAAATAGTTGCTGATGATTCAAAAGAAGCTTTAGAAATATTAAGACACTCGTGTGCGCATCTTATGGCACAAGCAATTAAAGAACTCTATCCCGAAGCCAAATTTTTCGTAGGGCCTGTGATTAAAGAGGGCTTTTACTATGATTTTAAAGTCAATTCAAAAATTGGGGATGAAGATTTACCCGTCATTGAAAAGAAAATGAAAGAATTGGCAAATGCGAAACTTCCTATTACTAAATATGAGTGTTCACGAAAAGAAATTGAAGAGAAATTTGCTAACGATGAATTAAAACAAGCCGTTTTAAACAACATTAAAGATGAAACGCTGACCGTTTATAAACAAGGAGATTTTGAAGATCTTTGTCGAGGACCACATCTTCCTAATACGACGATGATTCGTGCTTTTAAACTTACACGTGTTGCCGGTGCGTACTTAGGTGGTGATGAAGAAAATGAGATGATTACTCGTATTTATGGTATTGCCTTTTTTGATAAAGGTGCTTTAAATGAATACGTAAGACTTTTAGAAGAAGCTAAAAAAAGAGACCACAGAAAACTTGGAACCGAACTTGAACTCTTTATGTTTAATGAAGATATCGGTGCAGGACTTCCTTTATGGCTTCCAAATGGGGCGCGACTTAGAAGTAAATTAGAGCATCTTCTATATAAAGCTCACCGAGTCAGAGGATATGAACCCGTACGTGGACCAGAGATTTTAAAAGCCAACCAGTGGGTAAAATCTGGGCATTATGCCAACTATAAAGAAAATATGTACTTCACTGAAATTGATGGACAAGAGTATGGAATTAAACCTATGAACTGTGTAGGACATATTCAAATTTTTAAACATGACATCGTTTCATATAAAGAGTTACCTTTAAAATTCTTTGAATATGGTGTCGTTCACCGACATGAAAAATCGGGAGTAATGCACGGGCTTTTTAGAGTTCGAGAATTTACTCAAGATGATGCTCATATTTTTTGCATGCCAAATCAAGTCAAAGATGTCATCATTGAAGTACTTGATTTTGTAAAAAGTTTAATGAATATTTTTGGATTTAGTTATGAAATGGAAGTTTCCACAAAACCTAAAAAAGCCATTGGTGATGATGCCTTTTGGGAAGCCACAACAAAAGGGATTATGAATGCTCTTGATGAAAATGGTCTGACTTATGGTATTGATGAGGGTGGTGGTGCATTTTATGGTCCAAAAATTGATATCAAGATTTTAGATGCCATTGGAAGAAAATGGCAATGTGGAACCATTCAAGTGGATATGAATTTACCGTCACGATTTGAAGTTGAATACGTCAATGAAGAAGGACATAAAGAACAACCTGTGATGATTCACCGAGCCATTTTAGGTTCATTTGAACGATTTATTGGGATTTTAACTGAACACTGTGCAGGAGAGTTTCCTTTTATTATTGCTCCAACACAAGTTATTTTTATCCCCATTGCCCCTCAACACGTTGAGTATGCAAAACAGTTACAAAAAGAGTTGTTAAAAATTGATATTGACAGTAAAATTTTTGATAAAAATGAGAGTTTAAATAAACGAATTAGAAATGCTGAAAAACAAAGAGTTCCAATGATTGTTGTTATTGGAGATGAAGAAGTAGCAAATCAAAAAATTGCTTTAAGAGACAGAAGAAAACGAGAACAATCTGAATTAACACACGATGCGTTTATCGATTTATTAAAAGAAATTAAAATGGGGAGTGAAGTTTGAGTAAACAAACAAAAAATAACGATGCAATTATGAATGAGGAAATTACCGCAAAAGAGGTAAGATGTATGAATGACGATGGTACCAATTATGGTATTATCCCTACACGAGATGCATTACAACTGGCTGATGATTTAGGTTTAGATTTAGTTTTAATCGCACCGGATGGGAATCCTCCTGTTGCAAAAATTATGAACTATGGTAAGTTCAAATATCAATTAGAAAAAAAGAAAAAAGAAGCCAAGAAAAAGCAAAAAGTCATTGTAGTTAAAGAGATCAAACTCTCTGTAAAAATTGCAGACAATGATATTAACTATAAAGTAAAACATGCACGAGAATTCTTAGAAGAAGGCAATCATGTTAAATTTAGAGTGTTTCTAAAAGGTAGAGAAATGGCACATCCTGAAGCAGGTGTTGATGTTTTAAACAAAATTTGGCCAATGGTTGAAGACATTGCTGTAATGGATAAAGAACCAAAACTCGAAGGAAGATATGTCAATATGATGGCTCTTCCTAAAAAAGATGACAAAAAAAACTGACCCCAATCTTGTAAAGCCTATTGCTTATAGGCTTTCTTGATTTTTCCTTAATACTTAATAAATACTAAAGCTTTTTTTAACTATAATTGCAGACTTTTTCTATATATTAAAGAAAATGCAAATTTAAAAGGAGGAATCCCCATGCCAAAGATGAAATCTAACAGTGGTGCTTTAAAACGATTCAAAGTTAAAAAGAATGGTTCTATCAAAAGAGGTTCTGCTTTCAGAAGTCATATTTTAACCAAAATGACATCTAAAAGAAAAAGAAACCTAAGAGGTCCACAAACCGTTGCTAAAGTTGACGCAGGTCGAGTAAAAGCAATGTTAAACTTAGCGTAATTATAGTTTTATAATTGCAAGTCCCTCCATGCAAATGGACAAGTTCGATATAATGTTATCGACACCTATTATTAAATACAATATACGGTAAAGGAAATAAAATGCCAAGAGTAAAAACTGGTGTAGTAAGAAGAAGAAGACACAAAAAAGTATTAAAAGCCGCAAGAGGTTTTTATAGTGGTAGAAGAAAACATTTTAGAAAAGCTAAAGAGCAATTAGAAAGAAGTTTAGTCTACGCTTTTAGAGACAGAAGACAGAAAAAAAGAGATATCAGAAAACTTTGGATCGTAAGAATTAATGCTGCTTGTCGATTAAACGATATTAACTATTCAAGATTTATGAACGGTCTTAAATTAGCTAACATTGAATTAGACAGAAAAATTTTAGCAGATATGGCAATGAATGATTTTGCTGCATTTACTAAACTTACTGAAGCTTCAAAAGCTGCATTAAACAAATAATTTTAAATTTGCACAAAAAAAGGGTTGAAGTTTACTTCAACCCTTTTTTATTGCCTTTAAACAATCGACTGAATCCTCTGGGTATCCATAGCAACAAATACACTGCTAAAGTGAACACCAAAGGATGGATAAATCCAATTCCATACGCTCCTGCTTGAGGCAAATGGCTTAAATGCTCTATAGGATGAGAAAACCACTCTTTGTGGTGCATTCCTAATGTTAATACTATAAATACTGCTGTAAAAATTATAAACTCTTTTTTCATTATTTTCCTCAAATAAAAAAGCCTCAAGCAAATTGCTCGAGGCCAAATATTAGGTTATTTGCTTGACGTTGCGTAAAAATTACGCTTTTCCTGAAAGCATACCATGCATTGTCATTGGTTTTAACATATACACTTTTAACAACCACCAAATATATCTCTCTTGTGTTGGGTCAAGAGGAAAAGAAGGAGTTGGTTTTGCTGTCCAGTTAAATTCTGCTAACATAACTTTACCAATATCGGTAATTAACGGACAAACGGTATAACCATCATATTTAGAAGTTAACGGTTTCCCTTCCATTGCGGCGATAAGATTATCTACAAGTGCTTTATATTGTTTTCGAACACTTCCACCTGTTTTTCCCATAGGAACAGCTGCAATATCTCCAATTGAAAATACATTGGGATATTTTACATGTTGTAATGTCTCTTTATCAACAGGAACCCATCCTTTTGAAGAACCCAATGGTGAATTTCCAATTTCATCCGGTGCTTTTTGAGGAGGAGTGATGTGTAAGAAATCAAATTCCACTTGAACATCTTCATGCTTTGTCACCATAGTATACTCTTCTAAATCTTGGTCATATTCACCTTTTTCTTTCCAATGATGATCAAACGTAGCGATTTTATTCTCTAAATCTACTCCCGTTAAATTATGTGCATAATTCCATTTAAAATCTCTGTCTTTAAATTGTTGTAAAATGGCTTCATGATACTCAGGGACCCCAAACATTTTTCCACCATTTGGGTAGAACGTTAATTCAGCGTTCGCTCGTGCCCCTGCTTCATTTAATCTTGCATTGGTTAAATACATAATTTTCTTTGGCGCTCCACCACACTTAATGGCTGTATTAGGGTCTGTAAATACCCCTTTAACTTTTTTACCGGCTTTAGCATCAGCTACAAATTTTTGCATGTTATTCCATGTTGCCACTGCGCCATCAACGGTATAAATTGAGCTCACGCCTGAATTAGCAAACGTTTCTAACAGTTTAGAAGAATCGCCTAAAGTATAGGCTTCTCCAATAGACTCAAGCCCTTTAATTCGTCCAAAATCAAGTTTTAATCCTGCTGCAATAACTAAAAAATCATAGCTAACTTCTTCACCGCTTTTGGTTGTTAATTTATTATTATCGGGATCAAATTCCACTGCATAATCAGCAATAAGTTTTACACCTTTTGGTAAATACTCGTTGGTGTTATACATGATATCGTCTTTTGTATACACTCCAGAAGCAATCAACGTATTACCCGGTTGATATGAAACTGATTTTGGATTGGGTTCAATAATAGTAATATCAGGATTAGATAAACTGTTTGTTAATCTCGCAGCTGTTGCAACACCCGCTAATCCACCACCAACAATAACAATTTTTGCTTTAACATCACTTGCATTTGCAACTGTTGCAGCCTCAACTTCGCTTCCCCCCAATAAAAACGCAGCAGACCCAAGTCCTGCAACTTTTAAAGCATCCCTTCTTGATAATCCTTGCTTCTTTAGCTCGTTATCAAGCAACTCTAAAGAGTCATTTAAATCTTTATTCATCATACAATGTCCTTTACAAATAACTTTATATCGTAGGTTATCCAAAAAGAGATAATATAAAACTTAAGATTTTCTTAATTGCTTTATTTTAATTATAAGCTTAACTTATATATGTTTTCAGATGAGTTTTGGGCTCTTTTTTAGGATAGTTAAGGCTTCTAAATAATCGGCTTTAGTATTCATATTTAAAAACTCTTTTTCATGCTCAAATTGAATTATTTGCGTATGACTTTTTTTGATTAAATAGCCAATTTTATGAATATCATTATTAAGCATATCCTCAATTCTTAAAAGCAATGAAGAGGAAAAAACTCCACATAAATGGTAATCCTTTTCTGTACTGCAAGCAATGGTAATCTCATAATTATCCGCTTTATTTATAAGCGTTTTTATTGTCTTTTCAGAGATAAAGGGGGTATCTACTGTTATGATAAATACATTAGGAGTGGTTACTTGTTTTAGTATTGATTTTAGTGCTATGATGGGAGAATACGCTGTTAATGTATCATCCAATAATACACAATGTCTTTGTTGAGAAGTTAAAAAATCAAAGTGATTCTTTTTTGAAGAGATGAAAACATGCTTAAAAAGAGAACTTAAGCGTTTATATTGAAACTCAATTAACGTATCGGTCTTGCCAAAAGGCAAATAGGCTTTATCTTCACCCATGCGAGAACTTTTTCCGCCACACAAAATAATAACGGGGATATCAAACAAAGTAAGTGGTTGATTTTGATTTTTCACCGCTTACTTCTTTCTTTTGATTCTTTACTATAAAGAACGGGGATCAGTAATGTATCCCGATATCGCACTTGCTGCTGCTACGGCTGAATTGGCAAGATAGATTTTAGAACTTCGTGAACCCATTCGTCCCACAAAATTTCGATTGGTTGTAGAAATACAGACTTCATTGTCGCCTAAAATTCCCATATATCCACCCAAACAGGCTCCACATGTTGGATTTGAAACCACTGCACCGGCATCAACAAGCGTATCAATATAACCTAATTTAGTCGCATCTCTTAAAATCTTTTGTGTTCCTGGCGTTAAAATAAGTCGAACATGTCGTGCCACTTTTTTATCTTTTAAGATTTCAGCTGCAATTTTAAAATCACTTAATCTTCCATTGGTACATGAACCAATAAATACTTGATCCACTCGAATTTCATCCGAAACAGCTTGTGAAATTGAGTGACCATTTGATGGTAAAAATGGGTAAGCAATAACCGGCTCTAATGCTGCCACATCAATTTCAATTACTTGACAATAATTGGCATCTTCATCACTGTAATGAATTTTAGGCTCGGCTCGTAAACTCTCTCTTGAATCTAAAAACTCTTGGGTGATTTCATCGTATGCCACAATACCATTTTTAGCTCCCGCTTCAATTGCCATGTTACAAAGGCTGAATCTGTCGTCCATGCTTAAATAAGCAATGGTATCACCTGTAAATTCTAACGCTTTATATAAAGCCCCATCGACTCCTAAAATTCGAATGATTTCTAGGATTAAATCTTTACCTGTTACAAATTCTTGAGGTTTTCCTTTGAATACCACTTTGATTGATTCTGGTACCTTAAACCAGTTACCACCTGTAATCATTCCAAAAGAGATATCAGTACTTCCCATTCCCGTACTAAATGCGCCTAATGCTCCATGCGTACACGTATGTGAATCTGCCCCAATAATAACATCCCCTGGCAATACCAATCCTTTTTCTGGCAATAACGCATGCTCAATTCCCATATCTTTTTCATCAAAAAAGTATTTTAAATCGTGTTTCATTGCAAAATCTCGAGAAATTTTTGCTTGATTAGCACTGGCAATATCTTTTGCAGGAATAAAGTGGTCTAAAACAATTGCAAATCCTTCGGGATTGGCTAATTGTGTAAATCCGCCCTCTTCAAATGCTTTAATTGAAATTGGAGTGGTAATGTCATTTCCAATGACCATATCAATTGGACTTCGTACAATTTCCCCTGCGTATACTTTTCGCCCTACATGCTCACTGAATATTTTTTCTGTTATCGTTTGTCCCATTATCTTACCTATGACTAAATTTTTTTAAATAATTTTCGAAATTGTATCTAAAAATTATTTAACTCACCAAATTGTTTGGTTCTTCTTTATTTTTCTTTGATGTTCTGATTTGTTTCCAAATGATTAAAACCACTGCAATGTCAATAATCACATCGGCTAGATTAAATATGGCAAAATCAAATCCACAATGCCAATACACATAATCCACTACCCCACCATGAATAAATCGGTCAATGATATTACTCATACCTCCTGCATACAGCAAGGCAATGGCAAAGGCATACTCTTTAAAAACGTTTTGATTTAAATATAAATAAACAGCACCTGCTCCTAAAAGTCCCAACTGAATGTACTTTAAGTTGTGGGCCAAAAATTCAAACATCGAAAAAGCCACTCCATAGTTGTATGCTAAGACAAGCGAAATACAACTGCTTTCCCATACAAATCCATTGACAAAAATAGTTTTTATGTATTGGTCAATGGTAATAAGTACGATAAATAATACAAACAAGGACTTCTTCATAGCTTACTTTGTATGAATTGCACTAAATCATCCATCGTTTTTTTGACGATTTTTTCTTCTTTACCTTCAAGTAATAGTCTGATTTTATTTTCTGTTCCAGAGTATCTTATTAAGTCTCTCATCCCTAATGTTCGTATGGCTTGAAGTTTTTCATCCAAACCATCAATTTGCGCCAGTGGCACTTTTTTACTCACATTTAAATTGACCAAAAGTTGAGGATACAGTTCAAAAGCATTGAGCACTTCACTCGCCTTTTTTCCGCTTTTTAAAATCATCGCAAGAACTTGAAGAGCTGAAGCTAAACCATCTCCCGTTTTGGCAACATCTCCAAAAATAATATGTCCACTTTGTTCACCGCCAAAGTTGATGCCATTGTTTTTCATGTCTTCTAAAACGTATTTATCTCCCACATCGGTTCGATTCAATGCCAACTCATACAACGATAAATAATCTTCTAATGCTTTGTTGCTCATCACGGTTGCAACACACGCTTGTCCTTTTAAAAGCTTTTCTTGATGCAAATATACACACAAAGCCCCGATGAGTTTATCGCCATGTACGACATTGCCCTTTTCATCAACAATCACCAATCGATCCGCATCACCATCAAGTGCAATTCCAATGTCCGCACGTACGTCTAAAACCACTTTTGCAATTTTTTCAGGATGTAACGCCCCACAATCTTCATTGATATTAAATCCATTGGGTTTGTTATTGATAGTAATAACTTCAGCACCCAACTCTTCTAAAATCGTAGGACCCACTTTATACGCCGCTCCATTGGCACAATCTAAAACAATTCGTAAGCCATTAAGCGATAAATCTTTGGGAAATGAACTCTTAATTGAAACGATATATCGTCCAATGACGTCATCAATTCGTTTTGAAGAACCAATCTCTTTTCCTGTCACTTGTGATTTTTTAATCAATTCATCGTTGAAAAAGATTTTTTCAATCTCAGCTTCACAGCTTGTACCCAATTTATCGCCGTGTTTATCGAAAAACTTAATCCCATTGTCCCAATACGGATTATGAGAAGCACTTAACATAATCCCTGCATCACAACGCATACTTTCAGTCAAATAGGCAATGGCCGGTGTTGGCATAGGTCCAATTTGAATCACATCGTATCCTACGGCGGTTAGACCACTGACCAAAGCATTTTCTATCATATATCCACTTCGTCTGGTATCTTTTCCCACTAATATTTTATTCGTATATGACTGTTTTCTAAAAAATATTCCTGCTGCCATTGCCAATTTCATTGCGGTCATTGCATCTAAAAATTCCCCCGCTTTGCCTCGTACACCATCGGTTCCAAACAGTTTCATTAACAAGTCCTTAAGTTTAAACTTTCTTTAAAGATATTTTTTGTAACATTCTACCCTTAAATTTTTTACAAAGAGGTTAAAAACAATATGGCAAATCACAAATCTGCTGAAAAACGAGCAAAACAAACAACGGTTAGAACTGAAAGAAACAGATTCTATAAAACAAGAATTAAAAACATTACAAAAAATGTTTTAGCAGCGGTTGAAAGTGCTGATAAAGAACAAGCAATTACAGCATTTAAAACAGCAAACAAATACTTACACCACTGTGTATCTAAAGGTATTTTGAAAAAAGGTAATGCAGCAAGAAAAGTAAGTCGATTGCAATTAAAGGTTAACGCTATATAATTGAATTTTTCAATTACTATAAACTAAACTATGCTAAAAAACAAACTACAACCTTTTATTGACAGATACAATGAGATTAACACCTTATTGATCTCTCCAGACATCACCAACGACATTAAAAGAATGACTGAACTCTCGAAAGAACAATCGAACTTAGAAGATATTGTTACTTCGGCAAAAGAGTATTTAAAAGTCATTAAAGAGATTGATGAAAACAAACTTCTTCTTGAAGATGTTGAGTTCAGAGATTTAGCCAAAGAAGAGTTGGTCATACTTGAAGAGAGAAAAGAAGAGTTAGAAAATCAAATCAAAATCGAACTTGTACCTAAAGACCCCAATGATGATAAAAATATCTATTTGGAACTTCGTGCAGGGGCAGGTGGAGATGAAGCAGGAATATTCGTAGGTGACCTTTTTAGAGGTTATTTACGATATGCCGAATTAAAAGGTTGGAAAGTTGAAGTCATGAGCTCAAGTGAGAGTGAAGCTGGAGGTTATAAAGAGATTGTTTTTTTAGTAAAAGGCGATCAAGTTTATAGCAGACTTAAATTCGAAGGTGGTACTCACAGAGTTCAAAGAGTTCCAGCAACAGAATCACAAGGACGAGTACATACCTCAGCTATCACAGTTGCTGTTATGCCAGAAGTTGATGATGTTGAAGTTGAAATTAACCCCAATGATTTAAAAATAGATGTAATGCGTTCATCGGGATGTGGAGGACAATCGGTTAATACTACGGACAGTGCTGTTCGAATTACGCACTTGCCAACAGGGATTGTCGTTACCAACCAAGATCAAAAATCGCAACATAAAAACAAAGAGAAAGCCATGAAGGTTTTAAAAGCACGGCTTTATGACCTTCAAATGCAAGAGCAACTCTCAAAAGACAGTGCCAATAGAAAAGAACAAGTCGGAACGGGGGATCGAAGTGGACGAATTAGAACCTACAACTATCCTCAAAACCGAATCAGTGATCACAGAATCAACTTGACACTGTATCGCTTAGAAAATATTATGGAAGATGGTTTCTTTGATGAAATCATTGACCCTCTTATTGCAGACCATCAAGCCAGACTTATGGAAGCCAGCGGATTATAACAGTTACGAGTGAAAAGTAACGAATGACGAGTAGTTAATTTCTTGTCACTCATTCCTTTTTGCTTGTAACTTGTTACTTCTTCTTCGTAACCGTTTCGTAATCAAATCCTCTTATACTTTCATCATCAAAACTTCTTATACTATAAAAAGTAATGAATAAATTTCATAGTTAGATTTTATTATTTAACGCGAACAAATACTTTAGTCTGACTATGAAATCTAACTTATAAAGGATTTGTATGTTAGAGAAATGGATTACGATTCTCAAAGAGTTAGATTTCGCCTTTCAACCCATTATTCATACCTATACGGGAAAAATCTACGCCGTTGAAGCCTTGTTACGCAATGTTGAGATTGCAACAGAATACCACAATATCCAAGATTTATTTGATTGTGCTTTTGAAGATGATTTACTCTATCAAGTCGATTTAGAGTTACGAAAAAAAGCCATCAAAAAATTTAAAAAACTCAATATAGACAACCTTAAACTCTTTTATAATTTAGATAATCGTATTATTTACAGCAAAAATTGTCCTCAAGGACAAACGGCTAAACTCTTAGAAGAACATGGCTTAAAAAAAGATGCTATCTGTTTTGAACTGAGTGAAAAAGGTTCAATGATTGAACAAAATGCTTTAAGTTCGATGATTTATAAATATAAAAAAGATGGTTACTCTATTGCCATTGATGATTTTGGTATTGGGGTATCAGGATTAAAACTGCTTTATTACAGTGAAGCCAATATTATCAAACTTGATCGATTTTTTATCACCAATATTCACAACGATTCTAAGAAAAAGCTTTTTTGTTCTTCGATTGTTGATATGGCACATACCATGGGCATGAAAGTCGTTGCAGAGGGCGTTGAACAAAAAGAGGAGTATTATACGTGTAAAAATATTGGTGTGGATTTTATCCAAGGATTTTTAGTTCAAAAACCCACCACAAAAATCAATGACATTGAAGCGTTTTATAAAAATATTTTAAAACTTCTCAAAGATGACCGACGAGATGACAGTAAAAACAGTATTGATAATGCCTTCATAGAGTATATTACTCCTTTAAATATCGATACTTCATTGCATGATCTTTTTGTCTATTTTAAAAATCATCCTCATAATACCTTTGTGCCTATTGTTGATAACTATTCGCATCTTAAAGGGGTAATTTATGAAGTGGATATCAAAAAGATTTCTTACTCTCAATACGGTTTATCTTTGGCTAAAAATGTTTCCTATAGTAGCAATTTATATAAATTTATTAAACCTGCTTTATGCGTGGAAGCCACTTGGGGGATTGATAAAACATTGGAAATTTATAATATGAATGAAGTCAACTCCAAAGGAATCTTTGTGACCAAAGCCAATAAATATCATGGCTTTATCAATGTCAATTCCTTGCTTTCTCTCTCCCATAAACGCAACATTGAAATTGCCAAAAATCAAAACCCCTTAACCAAACTGCCTGGCAATAATCAAATTGAAGAGTTTATTTATAAAAGTTTCAAACAACTCAAAAACAATCAAACGTTTCATATGTTGTATTTTGATTTTAATGATTTTAAACCCTTTAATGACACTTATGGTTTCAGACAAGGAGATCGTGCCATTTTGATTTTTGCTGAATTGTTGCAAAAACATCTTCCGTTAAACTCATTTATAGGACACATTGGTGGCGATGATTTTTTTGTAGGCTTTTCATGTTTAACCTATGAAGATGTTTTTGCTTATGCCTCTGTATTACAAGATGAATTTAAACACAGTGTCATTAGCCTTTACAATAAAGAGGATATTTCCAATAACTATATGATTTGTATGGACAGATTTAATATTCAAAGAAAGTTTGATTTGCTTTCTGTTTCGTGTGCCATTATTGAAATTGGCTTTAATACCAAAAAAAGAAACTTTGACTACACGTTAGGTAAAATCAAAAAAATCTCTAAAAAACTTGATATTCCTGTGGGCGTTTGTTTGTAACCAAAGTGTAATCCAAAGCGATTATACTTTCAGAGTTAAAATCAAAATACGGAGATGAAAATGAGTATCAAAAAATCTGCTATTGCACTGCTTGCAACTGCATCAATTGCCACTTCAATGTTGGCTAATGATCAAATTAGAATTGTTGGGTCATCTACAGTTTACCCTTTTACGAGTTATGTTGCTGAAGAGTTTGGAGCAACAACTGGGTTTAAAACACCCGTAGTTGAATCAACCGGTTCAGGTGGTGGAATGAAAATTTTCTGTGCAGGTGCTGGTTTAGACACTCCAAGTTTTACCAATGCTTCAAGAGCCATTAAAGCAAAAGAGTTTGAAACATGCCAAGCCAATGGGGTAACAGAAATTACAGGTTTAATGGTAGGATTTGATGGTATTGCCATTGCTCAAAGTAAAGAAAATACAAGTTTTAACTTAACTCGCGAACAAATCTTTTTAGCCATTGCACAAGAAGTTCCAAGCAAAGATGGTAAAACACTTATTGCGAACCCATATAAAAAATGGAGCGATATTGACCCAACATTGCCAAACAGAGAAATCAGAATGTTAGGTGCTCCAACTACCTCTGGAACACGAGACTCTTTTGATGAAATGGTGATGGAAAAAGCATCAAAAAGTTTTCCTGCTTATGGGGAAGCACAAGGAAAGTATAAAAAAATCAGAACCGATGGGGCTTATATTCCAAGTGGTGAAAATGACAACTTAATCGTTCAACAACTCACTCAAGATAAAGCGGCATTAGGTTATTTTGGATACAGCTTCTTAGAAGAAAACCATGACAAAATTTCAGGTGTTACGTTAAATGGTATTGCTCCAACGGCTAAAAATATTGCAGACGGTAAATACCCTGTATCTCGAAGTATGTTTATTTATATGAAAAATGCTCATATTGGTAAAATCAAAGGGGTTGCAGAGTTTATGGATTTATATACTCAAGATGCCATGATTGGTCAAAAAGGGGTATTAAAAAACATAGGATTAATTCCAATGCCAACTGAAACATTAAGAGATGTTCAAAAATCTGTTAAAGCCCGAACATTATTAACCAAAGAGATGGTAGAAAAACACACTATTCTTCCTGTTAAATAATACAACAAACCATTAAAAAAACCTCTACACACTTGTAGAGGTTTTTTAATTTCACAAGGATTGCTTTATGTCAAATGACTTACTTTTTTTGATATTTTTTGGTGGTTTAATTCCGCTTTTATTTATCGCTTTTATTATGGGAAAATCAAAAGCCAATAAAATCAATGCACAAGGAATTACCCTACACTCTCAACCTGAACAGTATGGTTGGCTTACTGCGCTATATACAGGTTTACCAGCTTTAATGCTTATTACCACAGGGCTTTTTTTATATCTGTTTGATTTTAATTTAATTCCTCCTTTTATGCTCGTCGCATCGGCATTGTGTTTGGCTGCATTAAGTTTGGTGGTGGTTGCAAAAAATATTAAAGCAAGTACCAAAGCACGTGATTTAATCGAAAATGTGGTTAAAGGTATCTTGGTATTTGCAACATTAATTTCAATTTTAACCACTTTTGGAATTTTATTTTCAATTATTTTTGAATCGGTACACTTTTTCCAACGAGAAAGTATTACTGGGTTTTTATTTGGGACACAATGGAATCCCGATACCGCCTTTTTAGCAGGAGCATCCAGAGGCGGTGAAGATGTTGCCAACGCACAATTTGGTGCGGTTCCTATCTTTGCAGGAACATTTTATATTACCTTTATTGCCATGGCAGTGGCGGTTCCTATTGGATTATTCAGTGCCATTTATATGTCAGAGTATGCTTCATTAAAAGTGCGAAATATTATTAAACCCACCTTAGAAATCTTAGCAGGTATTCCAACGGTAGTATATGGTTTCTTTGCTGCAATCACTGTGGCGCCTTTTATTGTGGATTTGTTTGCAGTTTTTGGGATGCAAGCTTCGTATCGAAGTGCTTTAGGTGCTGGTGTGGTTATGGGGATTATGATTATTCCCATTATTTCAAGTTTGAGTGATGATGTGATCAGTTCTGTTCCTCAAAATGTCAGAAATGGTTCGTTGGCTTTGGGAATGAACAAAGCAGAAACCATTAAATTTGTTGTATTACCATCAGCCATGCCAGGAATTATTGCAGCGACACTTTTGGGTGTTTCAAGAGCATTAGGTGAGACCATGATTGTTGTAATGGCAGCGAGTTTACGTCCCAATTTGACCATGAATCCTCTTGAAGATATGACCACGGTAACGGTTAAAATTGTTGAAGCTTTAGTGGGAGACCAAGAGTTTGACAGTTCATTAACTCTTTCTGCCTTTGCATTGGGTCTGGTCTTATTCGTCGTAACGCTTATTATCAATGTCATTTCAATTACAACCATTCGACGATTCCACCAAAAATATAAAATTTCAAATCTATAAGGTCAATCATGAAAAAGAATGCACATAATAATTTTTATATTCCACAAATACAAAAAAGAAATCGTTTAGCACGACGATTTAAATATACCACCTTAGCGGCAGTGATTTTATCGTTATCGTTTTTAGGGTTCTTCCTTTTTGATATTATTAAAACAGGAACACCTGCGTTTCAACAATCGTATGTAAAAGTAGAAATCACATTTGATGAAGAGACGGCTTCCAATCCTTATGGGATTTTTGATAAAACGATGAGCCGATTAATCAGTCGAGCATGGCTAAGAGGATTGCCCAAAGACATAGAAGCCAATCCTCAATGGATTGGTACGACTCAAACATTTTGGGCTTTGTTAAATGCTGAAGCCGATCAACACGTCAAAGGAAAATATTCACGACTGAGTGATTCTTTAAAAGCCAAAGTAGAAGAGTTGGTTTTAAAAAAGGAGATTGAAACACGATTTAATGTTATCTTCTTTTTTACTGGCGATTCTAAAATTCCTGAAAATGCAGGATTTTACTCTGCCATTATTGGTTCAGTATTGACCATGCTTGTAACCATGACATTGGCTGTGCCTATTGGAGTAATGACCGCCATTTATTTAGAAGAGTTTGCTCCTGATAATAAAATCACTCAAATAATTGAAGTTAATATTAACAATCTTGCAGCTATTCCTTCAATTTTATTTGGGCTTTTAGGATTGGCGATTTTTATCAACTTCTTTGGAGTGCCTCGAAGTTCACCCTTGGTTGGGGGGATGACTTTGGCATTGATGTCTTTGCCCATTATTATTGTCAGTGCCAAAGCGGCTTTAAAATCTGTACCTGCAAGTATCAGACAAGCAGGATATGCTTTGGGATTAACCAAATGGCAAGTGACCAAAGACCACGTTTTGCCTTTGGCATTTCCAGGTATTTTAACGGGTTCAATCATTGCATTGGCTCAAGCCATGGGTGAAACAGCTCCTTTGATTATTGTAGGGATGATTGCGTTTGTTCCTGATGCAGTTACAAATATCACCTCCGCAGCAACGGTTATGCCTGCACAAATCTTTACATGGTCAGGAATGCCAGAACGAGCTTATATTGAGAAAACAGCTGCAGGGATTATTGTGTTATTAACGGTATTAATCTCGTTAAACACCATCGCAGTTATTTTAAGAAAAAAATTTGAGGTAAAATGGTAATGAACGTAAAAATAAAAACAACGAATTTAAACTTATGGTACGCACAAAATCATGCGTTGCATGATATTAATATTGATTTATATGAAAATAAAATCACAGCACTTATTGGGGCATCAGGATGTGGAAAATCAACCTTTTTACGATGTTTAAATCGTATGAACGATTTGGTTGCCAGTGCAAGAATCAAAGGAACCGTTGTCATTGATGATAAAAACATTTATGACAAAGACATTGATGTGGTCAGTGTAAGAAAACGAATTGGAATGGTGTTTCAACAACCCAACCCTTTTCCCAAATCGATTTATGAAAATGTTTCTTATGCCCCTATTAAACACGGTATTGTCAAAAAAGGAAAGGCGTGTGATGAACTTGTGGAAGAATCACTTATTGGTGCAGGTATTTGGGAAGAAGTCAAAGACAAGCTCAATGCTCCGGGAACATCACTTTCAGGGGGACAACAACAACGATTGTGCATTGCACGAACGATTGCCGTAAAACCCGATGTGATTTTAATGGATGAACCCACATCTGCGCTTGACCCCATAAGCACAGAAAAAATTGAAGCCTTGATGTTGGAGTTAAAGAAAAAATATACCATCATCACCGTCACACACAATATGCAACAAGCCGCACGTGTGGCAGATTATACTGCCTTTTTCCATTTAGGAAAATTGATTGAATACGATGAGACAGAAACCATTTTTGTCAATCCAAAAGAGAAAAAAACAGAAGATTATATTACAGGAAGGTTCGGATAATGTTACCAGTTTACAAAGAAAAATTAGAGAGCATCAAAAATGAAGTGTATGCTATTGGTTCACAAGTGGCTAAAGCCAATGAATTGGCACTAGAGGCCATTGAGAGTAAAAATTATAAACTCTTTAATGATGCAAAAAATGAGTTAATCAATTTGGAAAAAACCTCCAATAAAATTGATAATATGATTGTAACGACCTTAGCGTTACATGCACCCGAAGCCAAAGATTTAAGGGTATTGGTGTCATATTTAAAAATCACCAATGAAATTGTACGTGCCAGTACGAATACGCGAAGTTTTATTAAAAGCTTTTCTCGCATAGTCAGCAGTGAAATTGATTTGGATAAAATCAATGAATATGGTATTCCCTTACACAAATCAGCCATTTTGGCCATTAAAACTGCCCTGAAAATTATTCAAATTGAAAATGAAAATGAAACCGAAGACTATTTTCATAAAGTGGTAGTTGAAGAGAGTAAAACCGATGATTTATACTCTATGATTGAAAAAAACATTTTAAAAATGATTACAAAAAATAAAGAGCTTTCAAAGGATTATTTTGAAGCTTTAAGCTCGTTGAGACGACTTGAAAAAGTAGCTGACCGAGCAGCAAGTATTGCAAATTTGTTGTTGTATGCTCATTTAGGTGGAGAAATCCATCAAGCATAAACCAATATATGATACAATTGCGATATGAAACGATCCGTATATAAAATCAAACACTACTTCGCAAACAATTACGAAGTCTCAATCGCAGCGATAATTTTCACTGTGATTGTATCCATTAACTTAGAGTTTTACAAAGCCATTATCTTGATGTTAGAGTTCATTGTGATTATGGAAGTCGTAAAAATGGTGTCGGACTTTATCAAAAAAGAGAAGTTACGACTGAGATTTGTGGTTGATATTTTTATCATCTTTTTGATTCGAGATGTTATTATATTGGCTTCAGATAGAAACAAAGATTATTTTGATATTGCTTTTTTACTGTGTGTGATTTTTGTATTTTTTATCTTTAGAATTTTATCGATTAAATACTCTCCTGGAGTAATCAAAATTTCAAAAGATACCGTAATCGAATACGAAGACGACAGAAAGCCTAAAAAAATAACCGAAGACAACCCTAAGGTGAAACTAGGACATGAGTACAATACTAATAGTTGAAGATGAAGAGGATATTTTAGAACTTCTGGAATACACTTTACAAAAAGAAGGGTTTGAAACCATTGGTTTTTTGCAAGTCAATGCCACGTTAGAACATGTTTTGGAAGAAGAGGAGATTGACTTAATCTTAATGGACAGAAATCTTCCGGGCATGGATGGAATTATGTTTATCCAAAACATCAAACAAAAAGGGTTTAATATGCCCGTGATTTACGTGACTGCAAAAGATAAAGAGGAAGATATCCTAACGGGTTTTTCTTCGTATGCCGATGATTATATCACCAAGCCTTTTAATCTCAAAGAACTCTCTGCACGAGTTAAAGCGGTTTTAAAACGCAGTAAAAAAGAGGTTGAGCTTTTAAAAGTCAAAGACATTGTCTATAAAAAATCCAACAAAAAATTTTATATCAATGAAAAACCTATTGAATTAACCCATTTAGAACACGATTTGTTTTTGGAATTTATTAAAAACAAAGATATCTTACTCTCCAGAGAACATCTTCTTGATGCTGTTTGGAAAGACTCTTACGATAAAAAACTTAAAACCGTTAATGTTGCCATTAAACGATTAAAAGAGAAAATTGACCCCAAAGGGAAAAAAGAGTACATCAAATCCATTCGCGGCGAGGGTTATATTTTTTGTTAAAAATTCATCAACTCTTTTTACGCTCTTTTATTCTGATTTTTTCAAGCATCTTATTAAGTGTTACTGTTATTACTTTTTACTGGTTAAAAGCCACCTACATTGAAGAGGTCGAAAAAAATCTTTCTCAAAATATTGATGCTTTTAGTGTGGCATTAACTCATTTAAATGATTTGGATGCGCAAGTACGACTGTTGAAAGAAAAAACACACTTACGTATCACCATTATTAATGCAAAGGGTACGGTCATTGCAGAAAGCGATAAAGACAAAAATACCATGGACAATCATATTAACCGAGAAGAGATTGTCAATATCAATGAACAAGGCATAGGAAAAGTGATTCGAAAATCAGATACTCTCAACAAAGAGATGCTCAATGTTGTTAAAAAAGTCTCTGTTGATAATCAGCTTATTTATATTCGTATGGGAGATTATCTTACGCACGTCGAAGCGCAGTTTATGAATTTGACTTTACAAATCAGTACTATTTTTGCTGTTTTTTTACTTTTTACGTTATTGATTATTTATATTATTAGCAATCGTATACAACTTCAAACCGATAAAATCTTGCTTTTTTTAACCAAACTCTCTAAAAAAGATGGGCTCAATAAATCCAATCTAAAATCACTCAATTCAAGTTATACCTTAGAGTTTTACCAAATCTCAAAACTTTTACGAAAGGTGGCAGTTAAGCTTTCCAAAAAAGAGAAACTCAAATCCAAACACACCGCAAAACTAAAATTAGCCAATCAACAAAAAGATGAAATCATTTCAGCCATTTCACATGAGTTTAAAAATCCCATTGCCATTATTTCAGGTTACACCGAAACCATTTTAACCGATAAAAATCTGCCCTTAACTATGCGAGAGAGTTTTTTAAAAAAGATTTACAGCAATGCCAATAAAATGTCCGCACTCATTGACCGACTTCGTTTGAGTTTAAAACTAGAAGAGAACAAACAAGAAGGGTTTTTTAAACCTTGCTCCATGAAAAAATTGTGCCAAGAAATTATAAGCGATTTAAAGCAGAAATATAAAAATCGTAATATTGTCATTGAAGGAGAGGATATTACGTTAAATGTTGATGAGACCTTAATGTCAATTGCCCTTGGCAATTTAATTGAAAATGCCTTAAAATATTCCGAAGATAAAGTGACCATTGAACTCACACCAGAAGATATCAAAGTGATTGATATGGGCATTGGTATTGACTCAAAAGAGTTAGAAAAAATTAAAAATAAGTTTTATCGTGTTTCAAAAAATAACTGGAATAACTCTTTGGGCTTAGGGTTGTTTATCGTTTTAAAGATTTTACGATTGCACCATTTTGACTTACAAATTGAGAGTGAACTCAATTTTGGTTCTAAATTTATTGTAAAATTCAAATAAATTTTAAATTTTACTTAATTTAAGTTACTCATAAGCTTTACTACACTATTATTCGACCTCATAAATAAATCGGAGAAAATAGATGAAATTTACTCAAATGGCGAAAGCTAACGAAATCAATAGAGATTGGATAGTAATTGACGCAACTGATAAAGTATTCGGAAGAATTATTACAGAAGCTGCTTCAATTTTAAGAGGAAAAAATAAACCATATTTTACACCTCATGTAGATTGTGGAGACAACGTAATCATTATCAATGCTTCAAAAGCAAAATTTTCAGGAAACAAACTGGAAGTTAAAAATTACTACACACACTCAGGATACTTTGGAAGTACTAAAACTCACAAAATGTCTGAAATGTTTGAAAAAAACCCTGAAAAGCTTTACAAATTAGCTACACGAGGGATGCTACCAAAAACTACTCTTGGTAAAGCAATGTTAAAAAAATTAAAAGTATATGCAGGTGCTGAACACCCACACACTGCTCAAATTAAAGGATAAGACTCATGGCAAAAGTATATGCAACTGGACGAAGAAAAACTTCTATCGCGAAAGTATGGTTAGAAGCTGGAAACGGTCAACTTACAATTAACGGTCAATCTTTAGATGCGTGGTTAGGTGGACATGAGTCAATTAAAAAAAGAGTTACTCAACCATTAGAAGTAGCAAAACAAGAGACTTCTGTAAATATTGTTGTTAAAACATTAGGTGGAGGATATTCTTCACAAGCAGACGCTGTTAGACACGGTATTTCAAGAGCTTTAGTTGCTTTTGATGAGCAATTTAGAACCATTTTAAAACCACATGGATTACTTACAAGAGATTCAAGATCTGTTGAAAGAAAGAAATTTGGTAAAAAGAAAGCAAGAAAAAGCAGCCAATTTTCAAAAAGATAATTGGTCTTTTTTTCAAGCCATTTTACAAGGAGCAACAATCGTTGCTCCTTTTTTTATACAAAAAACAGTACAATACCCCATGAAAAAATTTATTATACTCTTCACTTTTTACTTTTCACTTTTCACTTTATTAACAGCAAGTACATTAAACTTATCCATGAGTTCAAATCCCAGTCGTCTTAACCCTATTTTATCCAATGACTCTGCCAGCAGTGAGATCAGTCAATGGCTGTTTAATGGTCTGTTTAAATATGACGTTCATGGAAAAATTACCACTGAATTGGCCTCTTCCTATGAATTTAAAACCAAAACTCATTTAATCGTACACCTACGAAAAGATGTTCTGTGGCACGACAAAACTCCTTTTACAGCACACGATGTTGTTTTTACCTATGATACAATAAAAAATCCTCATATTTATACCTCCATTGCTTCAAATTACACCAACGTCAAAAGTGTTACGGCACTTGATGATTATACGCTTGAAATTATCTATACTCAGCCTTATTTTAAAGCCTTAGAGATTTGGCTGGTAGGTATTTTACCCAAACATATTTTGCATCAAGAAAAAGATTTAATGAAAAGCGATTTTAATAAAAACCCCATAGGAACAGGGTCATATAAACTTAAAACGTTTAAACCCTCTTCCGATATTGAACTCATTGCCAATGAAGACTATTTTGAAGGTAAACCTAAAATCAATACCATTTTATACAAATTTTTACCTGATCCGACCACCTCATTTTTGATGCTCAAGCAAAATCTGTTGGATTTAGGTGGACTGACGCCTTTGCAATTAGACAGACAAATTGATGAAAAGTTTAAAGAAGATTATAAAATCATCGAACAACCCAGTTTCGCTTATACCTATTTGGGATTTAATTTAAGAAACGACAAATTCAAAGATAGACGTGTCAGAGAAGCTTTGAATCTTGCCATCGATCGGCAAGAGTTAGTCGATATACTCTTTTTTGGACATGCCAAAATATGTACAGGACCTTTTTTACCCGGCAGTTTTGCATTTAATGAAAATGTTGATGCCCCAAAACCCAATTTGGAACAAGCCAAAGCTCTGCTTTTAGAAGCAGGTTATAATGATGCCCATCCTTTGGTTTTTGAAGTGGTCACCAATACAGGCAACGATATACGTATTAATGCAGCTGAGATTTTGCAATACCAATTGGCAAAAATAGGTGTACAGATGAAAATACGTGTTATGGAGTGGCAAGCCTTTTTAAATACGGTTGTTCATCCTCGAAATTTTGAAGCAGTGATTTTAGGTTGGAGTTTGGCTCTTATGCCCGATGCTTACCCAATTTGGCACAGTAACAGTGACAAAAAAGGCGCTTTTAATTTTGTGGGCTATCACAATAAAGAGGTGGATGCACTTATTGAAAAAGCCTCTGTCACTATTGATTCTAATGAATTGCAAACCTTATATCAAGAAATTTTTGCTAAAATTACGCACGACATTCCCTACTTGTTTTTATATATTCCTAACTCCATTACCGTAGTGAACAGTCAAATTAAAAACATTCAACCTGCTATTATTGGGATAACCCATAATCAAAAAGATTGGATAAAAGAGTAGCCATGAAAAAATCCACAATTATACTGTTTGACTTAGATGGCACACTGATTGACTCAACCGATGCCATTGTATCAACCTTTTATCACTCTTTTGAAAAAATGAATTTTGATTTTAAGGGCAATGAAGAAGATATTAAAGCCCTTATTGGTTACCCTTTGGATATAATGTACGAACAATTGGGTGTTCCCAAAGCATACGCCTTTGATTTTGTTGATGTCTATAAAGCACGTTATCGACTCATTTCTAAAGCACAAACACTGCTTTTAGACCAAGCCGTTGAATCATTACAATATGCCACTTCATTTGCCAGACTCTCAGTGGTTACAACCAAAACCGGGGTCTATACCATTCCATTGCTGGAGCATATGAATATCAAAAACTATTTTGAACATATTACAGGAAGAGAGCATGTTCAAAATCCCAAACCTCATCCTGAACCCATTTTAAGAACACTTGACTTAATGAACGCCAATAGCAACTCATCCAATATTTGGATGATTGGTGATACCAAATTGGATTTAATTGCTGCTTCTTGTGCCAATATTTCCAGTGTAGGAGTATTGTGTGGTTATGGAAAAGAAGAAGAGTTAAAACAACATACCCCTTTTATTGCCAATAATGCGTTAGAAGCCGTTAAACTTATCGAAAAACAGATTTTTTCTTAAATAAATATTAATAAATGTTTTTAAATACACAAAGCACTTTTATTAAAATAATATTATAAGTTTATTTTAATATACTTATAACTAAGCCCATATACACATACTTCTTACATATTTGTTACATCGTTATTACATATCAAAAGTACATTATCTTTAAAAATTCATTAATTCATATACTTTTGTCATTATTTAACTGATTCTTAATTATAAGAATTAATTATTTAAACTTTATCTGTTTCTTTTTGAATCTATACTATAAAACCAATCTTTCGGACAAATATTTTATTTTTAATTAAGTAAAGAGAAAGTATCCTATACGTTCAATAAATATAAGGAAAAGTTCATGTCTAAAATTTTTGCTACTATGGATGGAAACGAAGCAGCTGCTTATGTATCATATGCTTTTACAGAAGTCGCTGGGGTGTATCCAATTACTCCATCATCTCAAATGGGAGATAACACTGAAAAGTGGGCAACACAAGGAAAGAAAAACCTTTTTGGTTCAACAGTTAAAGTTATTGAAATGCAATCAGAAGCGGGGGCAGCTGGTACATTTCATGGTTCATTACAAGCAGGTGCGTTAACTACAACGTATACAGCATCACAAGGGTTATTACTGAAAATCCCTAATATGTATAAAGTTGCCGGTCAATTGTTACCGGGTGTTATTCATGTCAGTGCCAGAGCATTAGCCGCACACGCCTTATCTATTTTTGGAGATCACCAAGATGTTATGTCAGCACGTGCAACAGGTTTTGCAATGCTAGCCTCTGGTTCTGTTCAAGAAGTTATGGATATTGGAGGGATTGCTCACTTAGCCGCTATTAAAGGAAGAGTGCCATTTTTGCACTTTTTTGACGGGTTTAGAACCTCTCATGAAATCAATAAAATTGAAGTCATGGATTATGCTGTATTTGATAGATTATTAGATAAAGAAGCCGTACAACGATTCAGAGATACTTCTTTAAATCCAGAATCACCTGTGACTCGAGGTACCGCACAAAATGACGATATCTACTTCCAAGGAAGAGAAGCTCAAAACAAATTTTACGATGCTGTTCCTGATGTTGTTAATGAATATATGCAAGAGATTTCTAAAGTAACAGGAAGAAACTACGCGCCATTTACTTACTACGGTGATGAAAATGCAACCGATATTCTTATTGCAATGGGTTCAGTTAATGAAACCATTCGAGAAACCATTGATTACTTAAGAGCCAAAGAAGGCAGAAAAATCGGATTGTTGACCGTTCATTTATACCGACCTTTTAGTGTAAAATACTTTATGAATGTATTGCCAAAATCTGTTGAGCGAATTTGTGTTTTAGATAGAACCAAAGAGCCAGGAAGTTTAGGTGAGCCATTATACTTAGATATTAAATCAGTATTTTATAATGAAGCTAAAAAACCAAAAATTATTGGTGGACGATACGGATTATCTTCAAAAGATGTTCCTCCTGCACAAATCATTGCGTTATATGACAACTTAGCCAAAGAAGATTCAAAAGACAACTTCACAGTAGGAATCAACGATGACGTTACGTTTACATCGATTCCAGTAGGAGAAAATGTATCGGTTGTTTCTGATGAAGTAAGAGAGTGTTTATTCTACGGACTTGGTGCTGATGGTACTGTTGGGGCAAATAAAAACTCAGTAAAAATTATTGGGGATAAAACCAATCTTTATGCACAAGCATATTTTGCATACGATTCAAAAAAATCAGGGGGATATACACGATCTCACTTAAGATTCAGCAAAGACCCAATTCGATCAACATACCTTGTATCCAATCCAAGTTTTGTCGCCTGTTCTAAAGAGGTTTACTTAGAGCAATATGAAGTAATCGATAAAATCAGAAAAGGCGGGACTTTCTTACTTAACTCTATTCATACAGCCCAAGAAGTGGCACAAAGAATTCCTGATCGAGTTAAAAAAATCTTAGCCGATAAAGAAGTAAACTTTTATATCATCAATGCAACAAAATTAGCTCGAGATATTGGATTAGGGACAAGAACAAACACCATTATGCAAGCTGCATTCTTCAAACTTGCCGATGTTATCCCCTATGAAGAAGCTAAAACGTATATGAAAGAGTATGCGAAAAAAGCGTATGGAAATAAAGGGGATGAAATCGTTCAAATGAACTACGCTGCGATTGATTCAGGTGAAGCTGGATTGGTTAAAGTTGAAGTAAATTCTGAGTGGTCAAAACTTGAAGGTGGTCCTTTAATTGTTAACTCTAAATATGTGGGAAGCGATTTTGTTGAAAACTTTGCAAAAGTCGTTAATGCAGCAAAAGGAGATACTTTACCTGTTTCTATTTTTACAAACAGAGAAGATGGAACATTTGAAAACGGTACCACAAAATATGAAAAACGAGCCATTGCAACGATGGTTCCTCAATGGATTGAAGAGAACTGTATTCAATGTAATCAATGTTCATTTGAGTGTCCGCACTCGGTTATTCGACCATTCTTAATGGATGAAAAAGAGTTTGAAAATGCACCAGAAGGTGTAAAAGCGCACAACTTAGATGCCACAGGTAAAGGTCTCAAAGACAAAGGATTGAAATTTAAAATCCAAGTATCTATTATGGACTGTACAGGATGTAATGTTTGTGTGGATATTTGTCCTACAAAAGACAAATCTTTAGTGATGGTTCCTTACGAAGAGATGGAAAAAGAGGGAGAACAAGAAAACGCCGATTACTTATTCAATGATGTCACATACAAAGATTACTTAATTGAAAAAGACAGCGTAAAAGGTTCTCAATTTGCTAAACCCTTATTTGAATTCCACAGTGCATGTCCAGGATGTGGGGAAACTCCATATATTACTTTAGCAACACAAATGTTTGGGGATAGAATGATGATTGCCAATGCAACTGGGTGTACTTCAATTTACTCAGCATCAGCACCATCAACTCCATATACAAAAAATGAGAAAGGGGAAGGACCAGCATGGGCGAACTCTTTATTTGAAGATACAGCTGAGTTTGGTTACGGTATGCACCACGGAAATGAATCAATCAGAAACCGAATGCAAATCATTATGACAGATACCATGGATAAAGTTACCAACCCACTTAAAATTTTATACAAAGAGTGGATTGAAAACAGAAACAATGGTCCTAAAACGCAAGAAATCAGAGATAAATTGGTACCTCAATTAGAGCAAAACCAAGATTTACCAGGGGTAAAAGATTTATTAAGTCTTAGAAAATACATCGTAAGAAAATCTCAATGGATCATCGGTGGAGATGGTTGGGCATATGACATCGGTTACGGTGGATTAGACCACGTACTTTCAACGGGACAAAATGTAAACGTTTTAGTGGTTGATACAGAAGTGTACTCAAATACAGGTGGACAATCATCTAAAGCTGCACGTACTGGTTCTATTGCTGACTTTACAAATGATGGTAAACCCAATGCGAAAAAAGATTTAGGGTATATCTCTATGACCTATGGAAACATCTATGTGGCACAAATCAACTCTCGAGCAAACCAAAAACAAGTAGCACAAGCCCTTAAAGAAGCAGAAGAGTATAATGGACCTTCTTTAATTATTGCGTACTCTCCTTGTATTGCACACGGTATCAAAGGGGGCTTGATGAAATCAGTTGATCAAGGACAATTAGCTACTGATTGTGGATATTGGCCAATTTATATCTTTGATCCAAGAAAAGTTGAGAAAGGTGAAAACCCAATCAAAATTTTTGGTAAAAAACCAAACTGGGACAGATACGAAGAGTTCTTATTACAAGAAACACGATATAACTCGTTGAAAAAACTTAACCCAGAACATGCGGAAGCATTATTGTTACAAAATAAAAAAGAAGCTCAATACCGATATCGACAATTAACTCGAATGGCTGCTGCTGATTATTCAGATGAGCTTGAAGGGTAATTCTTTATAGAAGAGAAATAGGAAAATATCTCCTATTTCTCTTTTTTGTTTTACGTAACTTTTTTTAAGCTCCTTTTATCATAAAAAATCACTTCTACGCGTAAGAAGATATCCGTTATCTCTTTATAAAATCTAAAATTTATTCTCAACCCAATTTTTTTAGGTACAAAACTTGCATACACATCTTTAAAAAGGCACGGGTATGGATATTTTTAAAAAAGCATATGAATGGGCTTTAACACATGATTTTACACCCCTTGAAATTGAGTATGCCTCTAAATTGGCACTTAAAATGCTGGATGACAGTTGCAAGATGGACTCACACGATCGCCGTGTTTTTTTTAATGTGTATGATGCCATTTGCGACCGAAGTGATATAAACCTTAATGATGATGTCAATAAATTAATACTTCTTGCTCGTAATCGTAAATCAATTTACTCTAAAAAAGAGTATGCTCATATTGTTCATGCGTGTCGATTGGAAATAATTCCCTCTATGCTTAAAGTGCATATGAAAGCATACAAAGCCATGGTACGGAAAAATTTGGGCATTAACTGAAAATATAAAGACCACTTCAAGAGTAATGTGTTAAAATTTTGTCATAAAACAAGACAGAAGGAAAAATTATGCCATTATTAGATTCATTTCGAGTTGACCACACCATTATGCCAGCCCCTGCTGTGCGTGTGGCTAAAACTATGAAGTCACCCTCGGGTGATGTTATTACGGTATTTGATTTACGATTTTATGCCCCAAACAAAAAGAAAATGAGTTCAAAAGGCATTCATACCTTAGAACATTTGTTTGCTGGATTTATTCGAGAACATTTAAACTCTAAAGAGGTTGAAATCATTGATGTTTCGCCCATGGGTTGCCGAACAGGGTTTTACATGAGTTTATTGGGAAGCCCCAGTGAGAAAAAAGTTGCCAAAGCGTGGAAAGAAGCCATGAAAGATGTCTTAGCCGTTAAAAGCCAAAGCGATATTCCCGAACTCAATATTTACCAATGTGGTACCTGTGATATGCACTCACTTAAAGGGGCACAAAAAATTGCCAAAGATATTTTACGAAAAGATATTGGTATTATGAATAACAAAGAGCTTTTTTTAAGTGAAAAGAAAATGAAAAAATTGGGTTTATAAACGTGCAAAATGCGTTAAATCTTTTTAAAGAGCTTTTTCAACCCTTTGAAAATATTACGATTTTGCACATCAACAATGGGTTGGATTTTATCTCTCCCATTCTTGAAGAAGTTGCCCAAAACTTAAATGGTACTGTAAAAACCATAAAGTTTAACACCCAAAAAGATGCCCAACTCAATGGCGTTGCACGTGAGTACGAATACATTATTTTAAGCAATGTTTTAACACAATGTTCCCAAAAAGATAAGGTTTTAGCATTAATGTACAAAGCCTTGGAAAACTCAGCCAATATTATTATTTTAGAGAAAAAAAGTTCTTGCGATGAAGATGAAATCAAACAATTACTGGATAAAGCTTCTTTTGTTGCCATTAATAACATCGATGATTTATTTGATGAATATTATTGTTTTACCGCTAAAAAACTGCATATGTGGGGCAGCGGTCTTTGATAGTTCCTACCAAAGATGGTTCACATACCCTTTTTTCAACACAGTACAATCAACACTATCATAACGTGGATGATGGAGCCATACAAGAAGCCTTGTATAAGCATGTAATCCCTGCATTAAGCTTTCATGCCAATACTACTCAGCTTCGTATTTTAGATATCTGTTTTGGCTTAGGGTATAACACCTTCGCCACACTTTACTATATTTTAAAAAACCAACTCAATATTCAAGTTGGCATTTATTCACCCGAATTGGATGAAAATCTGATTTTATCACTGAAAAACTTTACTTATCCCAAAGAGTTTGAAGCCATTGCACCAATCATTCATAGTTTACTTACCCATCACACTTACACCAATGAGCAATTTCATATTGAACTGTTTCTTGGCAATGCCAGAGAGTACATCAAAACATTAAAGAACATTGATGTTGTCTATCAAGATGCATTCAGCAGTGAGGTCAATCGTGAGCTTTGGAGTGTGGAGTATTTTAACGATATTTATGCCTTATGCAACGAAACAGCCATTGTAACCACATATGCGATTGCTACGCCTATTCGGCTTTCAATGTTTGAAGCAGGGTTTGAAATATATGAACATATTCCCAGCAAACGAAAAATCACCTTAGGGTTTAAACAAAAGCAAAATACAATAGGAACTTACGTAGATATGAAGTTAAAGCAACAAAGAAACCCGACCGCAAAAGCGATTCACGACCAGAACTAGTTACTCGTCACTTCTCACCTTTTACTTCTCACTTTTCACCCAAAAAAACTATTCTTGAATCAAGTTATCCAAAATATACTTTTCCAAATCTTTTTTAGGAACTTCTGCTTTCATGGCTTTATGAAAAATCTCTTCAATTTTATATCGATATTCATCGTAAGGAAAATAAGGGAAATGAACTACCCACGCTTCTCGTATGACTTTTCCTGACATTTTATCTTTAATCCATACACGAAAAAAATTAAACCAAATAAAAATCACTGCGGTGAAAATGACTGCTGCAACAATTGAGGCATGAGAATCAATGTTGGCAAATATTTTATGTGAAATAGCTGCCAAAGGTACAGCAAAAATAGAGATAATACAAATATATACAATATAAGCATTTCCAATTTTAAGTCGAAATCCCAATTTTGCGGCATCAACATGCATTTTCTCATTGTGTTGCACATTAGCGACCAATAAATCTTTTAAAAGAACCGGTTGCTTTGAAGTGGTAAAACAAAAATCCAATATTTTATTCAGCAAAATAGCTCCTTTGATTATAGAATTTAGGCATTTTATCCTATTTTTGTTAAATTTTGGGTAATTTCAGACATTGTAATACGACGCCTCTTTATGAGGTACAATTATCGCACACGTACTTTGTTCAGGATGAATTTGAAACGTTTCACTTAACTCTACTCCAAACTCTTCGGGTTTAAGCAAATCAAAAATCAACCGACTCATTTCCAAATCAGGACACGCAGCATATCCAGGAGAGTATCGGCACCCTGTATATTGTTTCATTTGAACATCTTTTAAGGTATGCCCTTCTTTAGGTACAATATCCAAATCAAGACGTATTTGTTTGTGTACGATTTCTGCTAAGGCTTCAGCAAGTTCTACACCTAAACCATGTACATGATAATATTCTTGAAATTTTCCTTCATCGTACAACGTTCTTTCATAATCACTGATATCTAATCCAGCACTCACACAAGAAAAAGCAATCACATCTAACTTATCTGAACTGAAAAAGTCTGCAATACATCGGTGAGGAAGTCGTCCTTGTCGTGGAAACTCAAATACTTTAATGGCTTCATTTAAAGAGGGAACAACATTGGCTTCTTCTTGATTGTTGTACCAATGTTTTTGGTCAAAAATATACAGCTTGTTATCCACAGCCAAACAAGGAAAATATCCGTATAAAACAATAGGATTTAAAAGATTTTTATCCAAAAATTCATTTTTGAGTTTTTCATACAAAGGCTTAACCAACTCTTCTTCTTGTTGTAAAAACTTTTGTGTACTTAAATCGGCTCGTTTATAACCCCATCGCTGTCTGAACAGTACTCGATGATTGATCCATTCAAATGCCAACTCTTTATTGAAATTCTTTTCATGCATAACTTTTCTTCCCCAAAAGGGAGGAATAAGTTGCTTTTGGCTTCGTTTAGGCATTGAAATTTCTTCCACAGGTGGGATAATAACTTCTTCTTTGACTTTACTTTTTTCTTCATCAATAATAATTTCATCGGCTGCTAACTTGGTATTCATATCCCCTTTTTCGATACGTTGCATCGAAACAACCCCATCAAAAGCATCACGGCAGTAAAAAATAGGTCCATCATAAATGGGACGACAATAATCATTGATAAACGCTTTAGTTAAAGCAGCTCCTCCTAAAAGTACAGGTATATCAATACCTTGTTTTTTAAGTTCTTCAAGATTCTCTTTCATCACGGCTGTACTTTTAACCAACAATCCACTCATTCCAATGGCTTGTGCTTTATGTTCTTGCACTGCAACAATAAAATCATTGATATCTGCCTTAATACCAATATTAATCACCTTAAATCCATTGTTGGATAAAATAATATCTACAAGGTTTTTCCCCACATCATGAACATCACCTTTGACTGTTCCAAGTACTAAAACCGTATCACTGGCTTTATCTTGTTTAGGTAAATAAGGATTAAGATAGTCCACTGTTGCTTTCATGGTTTCTGCACTTTGAAGTACAAAGGGCAATTGCATTTGCCCTGAACCAAACAGTTCCCCAATGACTTTCATGCCATCAATCAACCATTCGTTGACAATCAATTCAGGAGGTACTTCACGTCTTATTTCTTCCACTAAAGGTATGAGTCGTTCTTTATCCCCATCTAAAAGCAGTTTTTTTACTTTTTCTTCACTGCTTAAGGCATTATACTCATCATCACTTTGTTGCTCTATGGCACCTACGGTTGAAAAGTGTTCAATAAATTTAAATAAAGGGTCACCATTTTCTTGATTATTAAACAGCAAATCATCGCATGCTTTTTTATCTTCTTGACTGATTTTATTCATAGGTAGTAGATGTTTTACATTTACAATAGCCGATGTCAAACCCGCTTGTACACAATGGTGTAAAAACATTGAGTTTAAATAAATCCTTGCATTGGCACTTAAACCAAACGAAATATTTGATAACCCTAAAGTGGTACCCACTTCTGGGTGCATTTTTTGAAATTCTCGTATGGCTTCTATGGTTTCAATGGCTGCGGTTCGGTATTCATCATCACCACTTCCTACGGTAAAAACCAACATATCAAAAACCAAATCGGTGGGATTAAATCCATGCACACGTACAGCTCTTTGGTAAATTCGTTCAGCAATTTCTACTTTACGCTCTTTTGTTTTTGCCATTCCAATTTCATCGATAACCAAACAGACCAAACTTGCCCCAAATTTTTTCGCCAAACGACATACCTCATCGAACTTATCTTGTCCATCTTCTAAGTTGACTGAGTTAATAATGGGTTTTCCTCCAATTTGTTTTAATGCCACTTCCAAGGCTTTGATTTGAGTTGAATCGGGCATAAGTGGCAGTTGTATTTTCTGTGAATACAGCGATACCACTTCATCCATATCTTTGGTTTCATCTCGTCCTGCAAATCCAACACTTACATCAATAACGTGCGCACCTGCTCTTACTTGTTGTTGAGCAACACTGAGTGTTCCTTCATAATCATTCTCTTTTAAAAGTTCTCGAAACGCTTTACTTCCTGTAGCATTACTTCGCTCTCCTATAAGTAAAGGTGCTGGTTCTTGTCTTAGAGGCACTGTCATAAACAAAGAGGCCAAGGAAGGTTCCATTTTTCCTGTTGGAGCTTTTGGAATAATGCCTGCAATTCCATCGGCTAAGGCTTTGATATGTTGAGGCGTTGTTCCACAACATCCCCCTAAAAAGGAAACGCCATCCAGCTCTAAAAACTCTTTTTGCAATGCCACAAACTCTGTTGGTCCCATAGGATAATAGGTGTATCCTCCTTTATTTTGTGGCAATCCCGCATTTGAATGTACAGAAATCGGAACCTTACAAATTTGACTCAAAGTTTTTACATGTTTTGCTACTTGAGCAGGTCCTGTTCCACAGTTAAACCCTAAAGATAAAATATTAAAAGGCTCTAAAATAGCAGCAATGGTCGTTGCATCTGTTCCTATAAGCATCGTGCCACTAAGTTCAATGGTGACTGAAACCATAATAGGAATATGTGGGGCTAAATCCTCGATGGCATGTAAAGCAGCTTTAATTTGTAAAGGGTCTTGACATGTTTCAAGTAAAAATACATCGACTCCTCCATCAATCATCCCTTGAGCCATAATTTTATAGCCCTCATACATTTCATCGTATCGTATATGCCCTAAGCTTGGAAGTTTTGTTCCAGGTCCTACTGATCCTAAAACAAATCGTGGTTTTTCTTGTGTAGAATATTTTGCACACACCTCTTTAGCAATTTGAACACCCAATTTTGATAACTCATAACTTCGATGCCCAATACCATATTCGTCTAAAACCCAAGGCATTGAACCAAAGGTATTCGTACTAATAAAATCTGCATCGGCATACGCATAGGCTGAATAAATCTTTTCTAAAATATGAGGCGCCGTTGCATTTAAAAGTTCGTTGCAGCCTTCAAGGTCTTTGCCGTTTTCATCCAACCACTCTTCGGGTTGAATTTGTGCCAACTGAAGTTGTGTTCCCATCGCACCGTCAATCACCATAGCTCGTGTTTTAATAATGTTTAGTATTGTGTTTTTCATCTAATGTGTATCAACTTTTTTATAATATTAAGGATAGATTATATCGTTTTTAAGGTCAAAAGAAGTTTATTCTTTTATATTTTAATACCGTAATACTTATTTGCAAGCTCTGAAAACTGTATTTTCAGCAATTCAAGTTTATAGTTATGACGATGAGCATATTCATACAACAGCTGCTCTTTTTGCGCTTCATCACAAAAAAAAAGGCATCTCTTGACAAAAGCTTTAGGAATATTTATGTTCATTAGCCCAAAATAGTTCTCTTTACACTCTTTCGAACAAAATATTTTTGCTATTCCAATTCGTTTATGACAATACAGACAATGATTCATACACGTACCTATTTTTCAGATCAACTTTTTATAAAGATAACTTAAACAAAATAAAATCAACGTAAGCAAAACAATCGTTGCACCACTGGGTAAAGCAACATAAAAAGAGAGAGTAAGCCCAGTAATCACACTAAAAACAGCCATACTCAATGCAATAACCCACGTTATAAAAAACCCTTGTTTAAATAATATTGCAGCAGACACAGGAATAATCATTAAAGCCCCAATGAGCAAAGCCCCAATAATTTTTATGGAAAGTCCTATCATAATGGCAACCAAAGAAACAAACATTATGTTTAAAAATCGCACTCTAATTCCACTGCTGTAAGCCAAATCTTCATCAAATGAAATCAATAACATTTTTTGATAATTATTCCCCATAAATATTAAAGAAAGGGCAGCAAAGAGTAAAATAGAGACAATGTCTTCACGGCTGACTGCGACAATAGAACCAAACAAATAATCAAACAGTGAACTGTTAAAAGAGTTAGAAACAGACACAATTACAATTGCCAACGCCAAAGAAGAAGAGAGAAATATGGCTAAGATAGAATCCGAATAAACGGCTTTATAGTTTCTTATGTACTCAATAACCAAAGAGACTCCCAACGCAACAATAATGGCACTGTAAATCGTAGAAATATTGAGTAAAAACCCTATGGCTACACCTAAAAGTGAGACATGGGCTAAGGTATCTGAAAGCATCGCATAGCGTTTAACCACAACAAACATTCCAAACATTGAAGCCAATACAGCAATAATACTGCCTGCCATAAGAGCATTTATCATAAACGTATATTCAAACATTTCCATCAGCAAAGTACCTTATTGATATGAAACACTTTATTGACATCCTCTTTGAGTCGTCCTAAATCATGAGTGACAAAAACGATGGTGAGTTGTTCGATTTTATTTAACGTATTAAGAAGTGTGTAAAATCTCTTTTGCGATTCTTCATCTATCCCTGCATTAGGCTCATCAAGAATAAGAAGCTTAGGTTGATTTAAAAGAGCTCGAGTAATCATAACTCTTTGTCTTTGTCCTCCTGATAAATCACCAATGGGTCGATTTTTAATCTCTAAAATATCAAAAGTATGCATAAGGTGTTGCATATATTGAAGTTCATTATTTGTTATCTTAGTAAAAAAAGAGCGTTTATACGCTAAACCTGTTAAGATGATTTCTTCAACAGTTGCAGGAAAATTGGTATCAATTTGAACAGAATTTTGAGCGACATAGCCTATTTTGTTGTATGCCTTAAAGTGTTCTTGTGGCGTTGAAAAAAGAGAGATGTCACCCTTATCTTTTTTCAACCGTTTTAAAATGAGTTTCAATAAGGTGCTTTTTCCACCACCATTTGGACCAATAATAGCGACATAATCGCCTTCATCAATAGACAATGAAATATCACAAAGAATCGTTTTATAACTCACATTTTTTAATTCAACCATTGTATTGTAGCACCCTTATTTGCACCCCATAGCAACTTTAAGTTTTTGAAGGTTCTCTTCCATAATCTCTAAATACCCAATCCCTTTTTCATTCTCTTCTTTTGAAATATTTTCAACAGGTCGAAGTGAATCGGTTTTCGTATGGGTCTCTTTTGCGATGGTTTGTGCCACTTTTGGACTGGCAAACTCTTCAAAAAATACGGTATTGATACCCTCTTGTTTCACCAGTTTTATAAGTTCGGCAATTTGTTTAGCCGAAGGTTTACTTTCAGGCGTCATTCCCGATACACTGTATTGCTTCACATCATAATCATGCGCAAAATAACTAAAGGCATCGTGATTGACCAAAATCTTTTTATTGCTGCATGTTTTCATTGAAGCATCAAATTTTGATTTAAGCGCATTGACTTTTTCAAGATACACTGCACTGTTTTTTTCATAATACTCACGATTGCTTGAATCTTTTTCAATTAAAAGATTCGAAATTGTTTTTACCATGGTAATGTAATTGTTTAAACTGACCCAATAGTGCGGATCAATATTTTCACCCTCATGTTCATCATGTTTATGATTGTGTCCGTGGTCATGTCCATGCTCCAAAGACTCTTCTTCCATCTCAATAAGATGAACATATTGACTCATATCAAACACTTTGTTTTCTATTTTTAATGACTCAATAATTTTATCTTTCCAAGGCTCCATAGCATCACTGCTGACAATAAAAATATCACTTTTTGAGAGTTTGGCAATATCATTGGGTGTGGGGTCAAACCCATGAGCTTCTACCCCAAAAGGTATCATATTATTCAGTTGCACTTTATTGCCACCAATTTCTTTGACAATACTGTACAACGGATAAATTGTTGTTGTAACATTAAGTTGAGCAACAGCACCAACACCCCATACCAATAAAGCAGAAGCAAGAAAATTTTTTAACATGGTTATTCCTTAGTATTTTTTGCAACTTAGTTGCATTTTGAGAAGTGTAAAACAAACCGGCTTAAATGCAACTTAGTTGCAAAAACTGCTCTTTTGTTATAAAAAATCTCACACTCTGTGCTATAATATAAAAAACAAAGGTTCTTATGAAACTCATTTTCTGCATACTGTTTTTTCTTACTGCCCTTTTTTCCAATGAGTTTACAACACTGCCTTTAAAAACAAAACATCATAAAGCCACTCTTATTTATCAAACTGTTCCCAATGCTTCTAAAGCCATTTTGTATATTCATGGATTCAATGACTATTTTTTTAATGAAGCCTTTGCTCAAAAATTTATAGAAAAGGGGTACTCCTTTTTTGCCATAGATTTACACCATTATGGACGTAATCTAACCCCTACTTCTAAGCCCTATTATTTTGAAGATATTAAAGAGTTTGATGAAGAAATCAACTTAGCCATTCGCACCATTAAAGAAGATTTTCACACGTCCGATCTTACCCTTTATGGCTATTCACAAGGGGCGTTAATTGCAACCTTATATGCGTATCGCTATGGTTTAATTGACCGACTTATTTTAGACAGTGCTTTTTTTGATTTTTATTTTGATTCATGGATTGAAAATATTGCCTTACCTGCTGTAGCTTTTTTAGGCAAATGGTTTCCTTCTTTTAAAATCAGTTCTACTTCGCCCAATGTGTTTGCCCAAAGTTTACACCAATCATTTAATGGCGAGTGGGAGTTTGATTTGAACTTAAAAGCCACTCATACCAATGCCCCCATTTATTTGGGTTGGATTCATGCCATTTATGAAGCGCAACAAATAATTCATAATAAAATTGATCTCAACCTTCCTGTGTTATCTTTATATTCTAATGTTTCGTATAAAGAAGGTTCTCCCAAAGAGTGGCACTTTAAAGGGGATATTGTTTTGGATGTTAAAGACATTAAACGCTATTCAAACCACTTAAATAAAAATGCCTCATTGACTGTACATAAAGTCATTCCCGATGCCATGCACGGCGTTACGTTTTCAAAAGAACACGTGCGTCAAAAAGCTTACGATGAAATCTTTTTTTGGCTTAAAACAACAAATTAATGATTTTTTTGTTACCATCTTATTGTAACTTGTTTATGGAGTTTAATCATTATCATGCCTTATTATAAAACCATTGTTTGGACACTTTTTGCCCTTTTTTTACTGCAAGGCTGTAGCCAAAAGCAAATTAATATTACGCAATACCCTTTAACGATTGAAGAAAAAATTGAAATCCCTAACGTGTGTAAATATGAATACACTCCCCTTTTCTCAACCATTGCCGTGATGGATTTTACGAATAATTCAACTTTTGGAAAAGCCGAAGTGTATGACTCAACCACAACCCAACAAGGCAGTGTCATCGCAGGTATTATAGTCAATGACCAAGGTGCAGGAGTGGGTGCAGGAGCAAAAAGTTCTAAAAAAAGCATCAGTGTCAAAAGAGAAGTCGATGCCAAACTTTCCCAAACACTCACTCCTCTTTTAGAGAGCAAAATAGCCCAACTCAGTGGTACAACCTTAGTAGCACGAAATGACATTGAAAAAATCAATGAAGAGTTAAAACTTCAAGACTCAGGGCTATTGGAGCCTTCAAGTGTTGTAGAGTTTGGAAAACTTTTGGGTGCAAGATATCTTGTAACAGGTTCTATTGATAATGTCGAAATCAATCATCGTAATAACGAGCAAGCCGCCATTGCTGTTAATAATGTAACTTCCAAAAGTAATGACAGTAACACACAAATTGCAGGGTTAATTGGTCGAGTTTTAACCTCTTTCACCGATGGTATTTTAATCAAAACCACCATCACAGTTAAAATACTAGAAGTACAAAGTGGAAAGATTGTTTATGCCCAAACCTTAAGTGATGATGTCAATATTGGTAAATTTGCCAATCCCAGCTATGATGTTTATATTGGCGGCATCAAATCTGCCATTATTTCATCACTTGAGCAACTCCATTATGATTTTTCAAATCAGTTTATCCTCAAAGGCTATATCACCAAAATCAAAAGCAATGGCAACACTCAACTCGTTCAAATTAATTTGGGGAAAAAGAACAACATTCAACCCAATCAAATTTTTAATGTTTACACACTTGAAGAGAGTATTGATCCTTTGTTAGGAACGCTTAGTTGCGATAAAATCCAACTGCCTGTAACCTTAAGCGTAACTTCATACATCAGCGATACACACAGTTGGCTCAAGCCAGAAAAAGATGACATCAAACTTAAACTCTTACAACTTGTTGAGAGTTCAAACACACAAAGGGGTTTCTTTGATTTTTAAAATTCCATTTATTCTATTGCTTTCTTTGTTAGTTATGGCATGTTCACAGCAACCCACGCTCAACAACACGGCACAAACTCTTCCTTCATGGTATGTCACGCCCACACCCAATTCGACTCTTTTTTTATATGGAACAGGCGAAGGTAAAAGCCTACAAGAAGCGAAAAACAATGCGCTTAATGATATGGCATCACGTTTAAGTGTGTCGCTTGAGTCTACGATTAATCAAAATAAACGCCTTGTTTCAAACACCCTACAAAAAGAAATCTATGAAAAAGAATTGACTCAAAATATCACGCTTAAAGTCAAAGAGATTAATTTCACCAATGCTTCTGTTGAACACTCACAAGTCGTAGGAAACTCTTTTTTTGTTCAAATGAGGGTCAATCGCCAAGAACTTTTTTTGCATCAAAAAGAGCAATTTATGCTCACTGAAAATCACATCAACACCCTACTAGAACATAACTCAACATTGCCTATTTTAGAACAAATTTATGCCCTTGAAAAACTTAACCCTACGCTTGAAAAAGCAGCGTCACAAGCATTGATTTTAACGGCTTTAAATAATTCATTTCAAAGCAATGATTATGTACAAAAATATCACAACATTGCCCTTAAAAAAGAGTCTTTAAAACACAATCTTCGCATCAAACTTTCAAGCAATTTAAGCCAAAAGTATTTTGCCAATGTGCTGATTCAACGGCTCAATCAAGAAGGCTATAAAATTACAGCCAATGAACAAAATGTGGAAATTCGTCTTAACAGTACCATCAATTACTCGATTGCAATGGGATGGCACATTGCCAAAACCACTACGGTAATTGCCGTGATTTCCCAAGGAAAGATTGTTTCAAATCATATTATTAACAGTGTTGGACGCTCTTCGAGTTCTCAAGACAATGCTTTGGTGAGTGCATCAAAATATTTTAAAAAAGAGCTTGACAAACTGGGCTTAACCACCATTTTATACAACCAATAATTATTGTTATGTCCTAACGTAGCTTTAATAAAAACTTAGCTAGACTATTAGCTTAAAATTTCAATTTAGGAAAAAACAAAATGACTGAAGCAAAATATATTTGGATGGATGGAGAGTTTAAAAACTGGCATGATGCAACAACTCATGTACTTAGCCATACGCTTCACTATGGAAATGGTGCTATTGAAGGTACAAAAGCTTATAAAACAGTTGACGGAAGATGTGCAATTTTTAAATTAAATGAACATACCAAACGATTAATCAATTCTGCAAAAATGACACTTATTACGGTTCCTTACTCACTTGAAGAGTTAAATAAGGTACAAGTTGAATTATTACAAAAAAATGAATTATTTGAAGGGGCATACATCAGACCTTTAGTCTATTTAGGTTATGGTGTTATGGGTTTATATCACAAAGATGCTCCTGTACAAGTCAGTGTTGCTGCTTGGGAATGGGGAGCTTATTTGGGAGAAGAAGGTCTTAAAAGAGGCGTACGAGTAAAAATCGCTTCTATGACACGAACCCCCAACACTTCAGGTATGGGAAAAGCCAAAGCCGTTGCCAATTATTTAAATTCACAAATGGCAAAATATGAAGCCGTTGAAGCAGGATACGATGAAGCGTTATTACGAGATGACCAAGGATATATTGCTGAAGCTTCAGGAGCTTGTTTCTTTATCGTAAGAGACGGTGTCGTAATTACTCCTCCTAATGACAACTCTTTAGAATCAATTACTCAAGCAACGGTGATTGACTTGGCTCGTGATTTAGGGTATGAAGTTGTAAGAAGACGAATTACGCGAGAAGAGATTTATATTGCCGATGAAGCATTTTTTACTGGAACTGCCGTGGAAGTAACACCTATTCGAGAGGTCGATTGTAGAATTATTGGCGCGGGTGAACGTGGACCCATTACACAAAAACTACAAGAAGCTTACTTTGACGCTGTATCTGGTAAAAATGAAAAGTATGTTAAATACTTAACTTATGTAAACTAAGGAAAAATAATGCCTATTGATAACGACTATTTTAAGAATAGACAAAAACAAAGTGGAGGGAACAACAGTGGTGGCGGAAGCTATCAGCCTCCTTTTGAACCGCCTGAATTTTTTAAGAATTTAGGGAAAAAAGCAGGATTTATCTATGCTGTTGTAATTATTATTGCTGTAATGTTTGTTGCAAAACCTTTTGTCATCATTGAATCAGGACAAGTGGGGATTAAAGTTACTGCAGGTAAATATGAAGCAGAACCTTTAAGACCTGGTTTTCACCTCTATATTCCAGTGATTCAAAAAGTTATCGTAGTGGATACAAAAGTACGATTGATTAACTATCGAACCGTAGAAGAAATCAGTGGATTTGACAGTGGGATTAAACTTAACCCTGCCATTAATATTTTAGATGCCAGAGGATTACCTGTTTCAATTGAATTAACGGTTCAATACAGATTGACTGCCGATGGCGCACCAAATACGATTGCCAACTGGGGTTTAAGCTGGGAAGATAAAATTATTAACCCACTTGTACGAGATATCGTAAGAAATGTCGTAGGTCGATACAATGCTGAAGAGCTACCAACAAAACGAAATGAAATTGCAACCTTAATTGAAGAAGGAATGAGAGGTCAAATTGATGAACTTCCTGATACGCCTGTTCAATTGTTATCCGTACAATTAAGAGAGATTGTATTACCTCCAAAAATTAAAGAGCAAATTGAGCGAGTTCAAATTGCTAATCAAGAAGCGGAACGAGTACGATATGAAGTTCAACGAGCCAAACAAGAAGCTGAAAAACGAGCAGCTCTTGCAACAGGGGAAGCTGAAGCCAGAAGAATTGAAGCGCAAGGACGTGCGGACGCTGTAACCATTGAAGCCAAAGCACAAGCCGCTGCTAATAAAGAGATTGCACAGTCATTGACACAAAATTTATTGCAAATGCAACAAATTGAAGTGCAAGGGAAATTTAATGATGCTCTTAGAGAAAACAAAGATGCAAAAATTTTCTTAACACCTGGTGGTTCAACTCCAAATATTTGGGTTGATACTAAAGATAAATCGCGAGATTCATCTATTAACAAATAATAAAAGGAGTAGCGTTCTACTCCTTTTAAAACAGAAACAACTTTATGATTAAAAACGTATTACTGATATTTTTATTAACACTTTGCTTACTTATTTATATCTTATTTTTTAAACCCACCAAACCAATTGAACCTTTAATCAAAGAACAAAAAAAACCTACGGAACACATAACAACACAAGAGATTCCCTTACCTAAAAAAGAAGTTCCAAAAATTGAATTAAACTATTACAATTTATTTCTTGAAAATGATTATTCTTTACTTTATAAACACAACAAAGAGACTTCTGTCACAGAGCACTTAATTCCTCCTTTATTGCAAGAAGATGTCGAAAAGCAAGATGATTTAGATATTACATTAACACCCGAATTTAACTTTGATAAACAGACAAAAGAGATTACAATAGATGGAGTACAAATCCAACTTGAAAAAAAATTTTAAGGACAACACATGACAAAAATAGATTGGAAAAAAATGGATGGGCTCATCCCTGTAATTACACAAGATGCGTCAACCAATGAGGTACTCATGTTAGCTTATATGAATGAAGAAGCCCTCAATTTAACCACACAAACCAATATCGCTCACTACTTTAGCCGAAGCAAACAACGACTGTGGAAAAAAGGGGAAAGTTCAGGACACTTACAACACGTCAAAAATATTATGATTGATTGTGATAATGATACCATTTTACTCAAAGTCGAACAAATCGGCGTAGCGTGTCATACAGGAAGAAGAAGTTGCTTTTTTACTGACTATCAATCCAATAAAACCTTGCACGAAGTTGAAGTTGATACCAGCAGTGCTTATGGTGTTATTGATACACTTTATCATACCATTTGTGAAAAAAAAGAGGATGATCCTAACACTTCTTACACTGCAAAACTTCTGCAAGGCAAACAAAACTCCATGCTTAAAAAGATTGTTGAAGAAGCAGGAGAATTAACCTTTGCCATAAAAGACAATAACCAAGAAGAGATTATCTATGAAACGGCGGATTTGGTCTATCACTGCTTAGTTGGACTTGCCAGTTGCAACATCAGCCCTGATCGAGTCAAACAAGAGTTAGCCAAACGATTTGGAATGAGTGGCATTGAAGAGAAGAATTCAAGAACTAAAGAGTAGATTTTAATATTTGACTTCACAATAAATTTATAGTAACATACATTACAGTAACCTATATTACTATAAAGAGTTAGAATGAGATTTTACAACAGAGAAAAAGAGCTACAAAACTTAAGAGATATTCAAATTTCTTCCCTTGACTCTTCTAAAATGACAGTAATCGTTGGACGAAGACGAATAGGTAAAACAAAACTTATCAAAGAAGCCTACAAAGGAAAAGTCTACTTTTTTGTATCAAAAAAAGATGAGGCTTTACTTTGTACTGAGTTTATTGATATTGTTCAAAGTACTTTAAATATTAAGATTTTAGGTAACTTTAAAAGTTTTAAAAATCTTTTTGAATACCTTATGCAACTTTCTATTACTACGCCATTTACACTTATAATAGATGAATTTCAAGAGTTTTTACAAATCAATAGTTCTATTTATAGTGATATGCAAAATATTTGGGATGAATATAAAGACAAATCAAAGATGAACTTAATTTTAAGCGGTTCGATTTATTCATTGATGAAAAAAATATTTGAAGATAAAAAAGAGCCACTTTTTGGACGAGCAAACAATAAAATTCATCTAAAACACTCAAAGATATTTTAAAAGAAAATTATCCAAATTACCAAAATAGCGACCTTTTATCTTTTTATATTTTTACGGGTGGCGTTGCCAAATATGTTGAAATATTTGTAGAAAAAAAAGCTTTTACTTTTGAAAAACAACTGGATGTGATATTTGATGAGTTTTCTCTGTTTTTAGAAGAGGGGAAAAATCTGCTTATTGAAGAATTTGGAAAAGAATACACCACTTATTTTTCTATTCTTTCCCTCATTGCAGGGTCTAAAACTTCAAGAAGTGAGATTGAATCTATTTTAGAAAGAAATATTGGTGGTTATTTAGAAAAACTTGAAAAAGACTATACGTTAATAAAAAAGATAAAACCAATTTTTGCCAAAGAAGGCAGTCGAACAGTAAAATATGAAATTATTGATAACTATTTTAACTTTTGGTTTAGGTTTATTTATAAATATAAAAGTGCCATAGAAATCGAAAATTATGCGTTTGTAAAAGAGATGGTAAAAAGAGATTTTAGTCTTTACAGTGGAAGATTTTTAGAAAAGTATTTTACAGAAAAACTAAAATCCACAAACAATTATTCCAATATAGGAACGTATTGGGAAAAAGCAAATCAAAATGAGATAGATATAGTTGCTTTGAGTGATTTTGATAAAAAAGTTTTAATTGCAGAAGTCAAAATCAATCCTAAAAAAATTAATTTAGAAATATTAAAACAAAAAGCAAAAAGATTGGAAAAAGTATTACATGATTATGAGTGTGCATACTTAGGTTTTAGTTTAGATGATATGTGATTTAAAAGAGAGAAATAACATAAAAATACCCAATATGCTTTACGGAACGGCTTGGAAAAAAGGGGCAACTTCTGCTTTAGTGTTTGAAGCGTTAAAACAGGGTTTTAAAGGCATAGATACTGCATGTCAACCCAAACATTATAGGGAAGACTTAGTAGGATTGGGGCTTCTTAAAGCGTATGAATTGGGCATCAAACGAGAGGATATTTTTCTTCAAACTAAGTTCACACCCCTTGAGGGGCAAGACCCCAATAATATGCCCTATTTACCAACAGATGAAATCGAAATTCAAGTTGAGAAATCGTTTGAAACATCTAAAAAAAATCTGCAAACCTCTTTTATCGATGCGTATATTTTACACTCACCCGTTTTTCCTGGTACGAAACTTTTAAAAGTTTGGCAAACGATGGAAACCTTTTACGACAACAAAGAGGTGAGACAACTGGGAGTGAGTAACTGCTACGATTTGGATGTGTTAGAGTATTTGTATCACCATGCACGAATCAAACCCACTGTTGTTCAAAACCGATTTTATGCCCAAAGCAGTTACGATAAAACCATTCGAACTTTTTGTTTACACAATGGCATAACCTATGAAAGCTTTTGGTCACTGACCGCCAATCCTCATATTCTAGAAAGTGCTGTTTTAAACCATCTGGCGAATAAATATCAAAAAAGTGTAGCTGAGATTTTTTATCGATTTTTAAATCATATTCATATTGTACCACTTAATGGTACAACATCCACACAGCATATGATTGAAGATTTGAAGATATCCGAGTTTGAACTTTCAAACAATGAAATTAAAACCATTATTCAATTATTAGATTAGGAACCATATGACATTAAAAATATATTACATTGATGCCTTTGCCAACAAAGTCTTTGAGGGCAACCCCGCTGCGGTTATCCCCCTTGAACATTGGCTTGAAGAGGATATTTTACAAAAAATAGCACAAGAAAATAATTTAAGTGAAACAGCCTATTTTGTTCCAACAAAGAAAGGTTATACCATTCGATGGTTTACTCCACTTACAGAAGTCAATATGTGTGGTCATGCAACTTTAGCAACGGCTCATGTTTTATTTAATGAACTTAAAAAAACAAAAAACTCAGTCCTATTTTATTCAAACAGTGGTAACCTTATGGTTGAACAAAAAGATAATTATTTAAGCATGGACTTTCCTCTTCAACATATTGCCCCCTCTAAAGAGTTTGATATTTTTGAAGAAATATTTAACGTCACCCCTATTGCGGTGTATCAAAGTATGGATTATATTGTTGTTTTTGAAAATGAAGAGATCATAAAAAACTTAAACCCTCATCTTGAACTTTTAAAAACACTTGACTTAAGAGGTGTTATCGTCACAGCTAAAAGCACTCACTATGATTTTGTATGCAGATTTTTTGCTCCAAAACTTGGAATAGACGAAGACCCAGTAACAGGGTCAGCTTTTACTCAATTGCTAAGTTATTGGCATACTGTTTTAAAAAAAACAACATTTATCTCAAAACAGATATCAAAACGAGGGGAGAAGTGAACTGTGAAATAAAAGGATCACGATGTATCATAAAAGCAATACAGTTAAATATCTCGAGGGAACCATAATTATTTAAAGGAAAAAGATGAAAAAAATTGTGTTATCAGTCATTTTTAGTGCAACTATACTTTTTGCACAAAATTTTACACTAAAAAGTAACGAGTTACAAGGACAGCTAACAGAAAAACAAGTATTTAATGGTTTTGGATGCCATGGTGAAAATATTTCACCACAATTATCATGGCAAAATCCCCCTATGGGGACAAAATCATTTGCCATAACTGTTTATGACCCAGATGCCCCCACAGGAAGTGGTTGGTGGCACTGGATAGTTTTTAATATTCCCAAAGATACTTTTATGCTTCCCAGTGGTTTTGGAAACAGTGAATCACAAGAAGTTATTCAAAGTTTAACTGATTTTGGAACAACGGGATTTGGTGGAGCATGCCCTCCCCTTGGAGATAAAGCACATCGATACATTTTTACGGTTTATGCATTGGATATTGAAGATTTTGGTTTAGATAAAAATGCAAATCCTGCTTTAGTTGGCTTTTATTTAAACACTCATACGTTAGCCAAAGCCTCTTTACTCTCTTACTACAAGCGATAATATAAATGAACAAGGAGTATTTTAATGAGACGAAATGAATTTGATATCCAAGATAAACAAACTATAACAAACCTATTGTCTGAGTGCGAATACGGCACTTTAAGTCTTATAAGCCAAGGTAAACCCTATGGTGTGGCGGTTAATTTTGTTTGGCACAATGACAGAGTATTTATTCATGGAGCCAAAGAGGGACGAAAGGTTGATGCCATAAAAGAGACTCATTTGGGCTCTTTTTTGGTGGTAAAACCTTACAGTATCATTCCCTCTTATTTTAGTCAAACTCTGGCTGCTTGTCCGGCTACTCAATTTTTTGCTTCAGTGCATTTTGAAGGGGTAATTAAAGAATTAAAAATACCCGAAGCCAAAGCCATTGTTTTAAACAAACTTATGGAGAAACTTCAAAAAGAAGGAAACTATGAACCCATAGCCTATGAAAAACCAATGTATACAACGATGATAGACAAAACAGCCATTTTTGAACTTACCCCAAATCATATAAGTTGTAAAATCAAAGCAGGGCAAAATTTATCTCATGAAAAAAAAGAAACTTTTATGAAAAAGTTAGAAGAACGAGGGGAATCTATCGACAGCAAAACCATCGAACTGATGCAAATGCTTCAACAAGAGATGTAATGATTTAACAAACTAATGGCTCTCTTTGTTAATGGATTCATAGGCAATCAGTATTTTTTTTCGCTCAATGCCCCAACGGTAACCACTCATGGCTCCACTTTTTGCAATAACTCTGTGGCAAGGAATCAAATATCCAATGGGATTTTTTCCAATAGCACTGGCAACCGCACGTACAGCTTTGGGTTTATCCAAATAATTGGCAATATCAGAATACGTGGCAACCACTCCATTGGGAAGGTTCAGTAAGGCTTTCCAAACATTGATTTGAAGATTCGTTCCTTTGACAAACAAGGCGTATTTTTTATTTTTTATAAAAATATTTTCAAGATATTGACCGGCAGCAACTTCATCATGAATCAAATTAGCATTTTCCCACAATTCATTGAATCGATTAAAAATATCTGTTTTGTTTTCATCAATAAATCCCAAATAACAAACCCCTTTTTGTGTAAATCCAATCAAAGCTTCGCCAAAAGGGGTTTGCCCAAATCCATAAGTGATTTGAACATCTTTGCCTTTTTCTTTCCACTCTTTGGGTGTCACACCAATGAGGTTAACAAAAAGTTCATGCAACCTGCTCGAACTGGATAAACCTATATCCAAACTGCTTTCAAGTATGGACTTGGATTCTTTGATATGTTCTTTGGCATAATTAAGCGTTACACTGTGTAAAAACTGTTGAGGAGTTACGCCAACATACTCTTTAAAAACACGAATAAAATGAAACTTACTCATCCCTACATTTTTAGCCACCTCTTCCACACTGGGATGTTCTTTGAAATTTTCATCAATATATTTAATGGCTTTTTCTATTTGTTTATAGTTGTTAGTTAAAGCAGTCATATTACTTTTCAAAGCAGTTAAACCCCTTTTGTTAAGTAAGAAGTAAGTAGTATTAAATATTAGTACCATTTACTTCTCACTTCTTACTTTTCACAATGTTAATACGTAGACTTAGTATACACCACAAAATTAGAAGCCAGTTCTTCTAACTCTTTATTAAT
>Ga0265293_10000424_pt1 | contig 101669 bp, 83 predicted proteins | sample Munlanlewell138R_FD_192505 | JGI IMG/M metagenome (GOLD analysis project Ga0265293, IMG submission 192505) | Leachate microbial communities from a municipal landfill in Southern Ontario, Canada - Leachate well 138R | ecosystem: Engineered > Solid waste > Landfill > Unclassified | place... | reverse complement strand
GGTGAGGATAGTCCAAAAGTTCTTCCGAACTTAGACAGCCTCTAACTTAGCTTTCAAGTCGCAGATACCCTTTATCGTGCTTTTTGTTTAAAACTTCATATGTATCTTGTGATTCCCTTAACCATAGATGCTGCAACCACATCACATCCTAATAAAATAATTTTAACACATCTTATATCAAAATTATATATCAAATACTTGTTCGGGTCAAGGAAAAACTTATTTTTATTTATGCAGTACGCAGGCGACCTTATGTCGCCTGCGCATTACTGTAATACAACAAATCCGCCATTATTTTTATATTAAGTGTCACTGCAGGTATATTATTTCAAGCACAGGTTTTATATCACTGTCAGAATTATCCTTTGATGCATAATCGAGTCTTACTCCATTATTTGATATCAACTGGAAGGAGTAAACACCATTTTCTGTGATACTTCCTGTTATATCAGCCTCTATCCATGTGTCAATTGCTGTGGTATTATTATATGAACCCACCTGTGCTGTGGCTGCCGGCATGTTGCTCCATGTTATGCCGCTCTCAGTCCATGAAGTATTTGAATTGCTCCATACAATTGTCTCTCCGGCTGGAGTTCCACCTCCCTTTCCCACAACATATAGCTTCAGCTTTACGCTCTGTACATCTTCGGTTATTCCTGTTACATTAAACTTCAGATAGGCGTATTTGGTATAACCCGTAGTAGTGTTTACTGCCATCACAATGTCGCTGCCATAGCATGTGTCCGGATTAGCTACCGCAACATGGGCATCAGCTGTCGGTGTGAATTCTACAGTAGTCAAGGTAGGGGTCGGTGTTGGTGTTGGTGTTGGTGTTGGCGTTGGTGTTGGTGTTGGCGTTGGCGTCGGTGTTAGCGTCGGGTCATCTGCTACATATTCATGACCTCCAATATCAGGGTTTGAACCCCTTACCACACCGAAAAAGTCCTCTGTGACCTGTGCCACTGGTGTCCCTTTATTTATACATGGCGAAGATGCAGTGATCTTGTAGAAATCACCTAAGTTGCATAGCCCTGTCATGTTAAGCTTGGGATCTCCGATAACATCATTGACATGTGACACCCATCCTGATACCGAGGTTGACCAGTTGTTATTACGGAATGTCACTCCAGGGTACGCAGTAGATCCAATATTCAAAAAGCTTTGATTAGGCAGCTTTTTTAATATATTGTTTTCTACATACGAATTATGGTCGCTGCTGCTTTTGGGTGCAATGATACTTATAGATACATCACAGTCCACAATAGTGTTATTGGATACTACCATATTATTCATGCGTGAGTTTACATGCTGTCGCCATTTCCCGAATCCTATACCACAATTATACATAAAGTTGTTGATTATTACCTGATCCGTACCCATAGGAAGACCTGGGTATGAATAGTTTTCGTCATTGGTGATAAGACCCGGCGATGGTTTTACTCCTCCTCTGTAAAAGGTAACATCGTCAGTATAGTAGATGATATTTCTTTGAGTAAGAGAATAAGCGGAATTGTCAAGGTATAACCCAACAGCCCAATTATCCCAGCATATATTATCCTAGATGATTGAATGCTTAGAACGCAGATCTATTATTCCTTCTCCGTGGTTCTGATAGACCTCGCAATTTTTCACGATGTTGTATTCGTTATTTACAACCATCAGAGCACCCGGCCAATTTTCAAGGTTTCTCCTTGGCGGTGCATTGCTTCTGGCACATTGCCATACCTTGCAATTTTCTATTGTAGTGTGTGATGCCTGTGAGTTTACACCACTACTCCAGTTATAGTTAATGTCAAGGTCACACAGGTGTATGTTTGAGTAGTCCGGATTTGTTGTTACACCGCGTCCTCTGGAATTTTTTACAGTGAAGTTTTTAAACCTGACAAAGCTTCCTCTAACCGCAACCATCGGCTTGTATTTGGCATTAGGATAGCTTCCCGTAGGCAGCGTGTCTTGCCCGTCGATGACCACGGTTTCTCCAGGATAGCCTTCGATTGTTATATAATTGTTACTTGTTCCTGAAACAGTAATTGTTACAACCTCATTATAAGTCCCTTCCCGGACAAATACCGTATCACCAGCCTGTACAGTATTGGCGCCCTTCTGGATGGTTCTGAATGGTTGGGACTTTGTGCCAGGATTATTGTCATTGCCCGAGGTGGAAACATAGTAGGTATTTCCCGCTGCTATAACGGGTTGTGTGCTTACCGGCATAAAAAGCTGCGTAGCCAGCATAAATAACACTAGAATGCATAAAAACCTTCTCATATTTTTCATACAGTTTACCTCCTAAATGATTAATCATAGTGTTGTTTCCTACCAGGTTAAATATTTAACCGGTATCAATGTACATGTCCTCACCTCCAGATAGCTTATTTCTCATCTATATCATCCCACATAGTGTAACCCTTCACTGTTGCATTAATGTCAGCACTGCCTGTTCGGTAATTTGATACCTCAAACTCTATTGCATCATCCCATACGCTGTCCTTTACCCCATCAATAAGTTAAACTTTAGCATAAATCAAATCCCTAATTTTTATATGCCTTTCATCACTATCCTTCCGGGCGTTCCCTCAATCCCGGTTCTAAAAATTTTGCTATTATTTCTGCCGCCTCCGCTCGAGTTATATTTGATTCGGCATTATATTCCCCTGCAGTGTTTAAAGCAATAATTCCCTTTGAATAAATCTGTAGCGCAAAGGTCGCCCACATTGGCTTTATACTGCTGTAGTCTTTTATGTTTAGTCTGCATTCCGTCATATTGCTTGGGTTTGCCTCTCCCCTTATTACGCATGACTTTGCAAGGATTGGAGCAATCTCGCCGCGTTTTATAGGAAGGGTATAATCGGTAAATTCTGTGCCAATGATTATCTTCAATTCCTTTGCTTTTGCTATGTGATCTGCGGTACCGCTATATTCGCCTTTTATGTCCTCCAATACTCCCATAGAAGCTACAGCCATTTTTATAAATTCATCCACGGTAACTGTATCTTCGGGTCTGAAGGTATTGTCAGAAGAAGCGCTTATAATGTTTTTTGCAAGAAGAAGGTTGATATATTCAAAGGAACGATCCTCTGCCTTAACATCCTTAAGCTCTGATGCCGGTGATAAATCCGGTGACGACTGAATTTTTCCCTGGTACTCAACAGCTCCGATATCCGGGCTGCTTCCCCTTGCATGTTTGAAAAAATCCTCTGCCACTTCAGGTACAGTCAGTGCCTTATCTATACAGATTGAGTCTGCCAAAAGCTTATAATACTCAGGCTGGTCAATGGATCCTTCCAGCAAAAGCCCTGGGTTACCATAAACGTCTCCGCTTTGCCCCCACCATCCGCCGGGCGCTCCCGACCAACAGTTGTTTCGGAAGGTAATACCAGGAATAGGCGTACTGGATGTTTCAATCAACTTCGCTCCCAGTTTTACATGTATAATATTATTTTCAAATACCGTATTACTGTCCTGTTTTTCTAAAGGTTCACTTATTCTTATCCCTACCCCTGCTATATTAATAAAAGTATTGTTGGAAACCTTCATATCAATAAGAGCACTGTCTGCACGCTGTCCCTTCCAGAAGGTAAATCCTGTTGTGGTATTCGAGACAATATTGTTTATGATAACCGCTCCTTTTCCCATAGCTCCGCTGCTTAATGAAGCATAATGCTCATCTGCTACCACTATTCCAGTAGTTGTGTATAGCTGCGAACCTTCTTTCTGGTAGAGAATATTTCTTTGAACCAGTGGGTTTATCGCATTGTCAAGATATATAGAGCAGGATCGTGTAGAGCTTATCAGATTGTCCTCAATCACAGAATTAGAAGACCTCAGTATCCCCATGCCTTCATTGTGAACATCATGAACGAAATTCCTCCGCATGATGCAATCCGAAGTGTCTATAATAGCTGTCGCATATGGTCCGGGTGGTTCCACTAAGACAGAAAAGCTGCAGTCGCTTATTTCTGAATCTTCAAGTACGCCGTATCTCCCCCGTAAGCCTACGCCGTACATGTAAATATGATATATGCTCAAATTCCTGAATGTCACATACTCCCCTGTCGCAGCTGCCTGAACCCCTCTTCCCCTGCTGTTTCTAACCGTCATGTCCTTTACAAGCACATAGCTCCCTTGAACATTAAATATAGGTATATATTTGGCAGTTTTAATCTCGCCTTCGGGAAGGATATTTTCTCCGTCCAGCACAGCTTGCTCTCCCGGATAACCTGAGATTATAATGGGTGCATCTTCAGTACCTGAATTAAGTACGGTTACCACCTCAAAATATGTCCCTCCACGGATATACACCGTGTCTCCCGCCCGTGCCTCACTAGCTCCCTTTTGAATGGTTTTAAAGGGCTTCTTCAGTGTGCCGTCATTGTTATCGTCGCCGTCAGTTGAAACGTACAAAAACCCTTCCTTCCCCGTTTCCGCTGATTCTGTTCCCTTACCCGGCTCAGTTTTCTCTGTCTGTATTTTTTTATCCTTATCGGAATTGCATCCCGCAAAGGAGAAACAAAATGCCAATAAGAAAACCATAAGAATTATGATACTTCTTTGACTCTTTTTCATTTTTAACCTCCATTTCTGCCTTGTGCAAAATGAATTTGCCTTTGTATAAATGGGCTTAAATTCATTTGTTGCACATGCAACTTATGATTTTACTGCAACAACACATACTGGTGAATAAATATGCATATCAACCTTTGAGAATTATGTATTTCATATATAAAGTACCCACAAAAGGCTTTTATGTGTAAAATATAAATGCTTTACAATCTTTTTTGCAACAATCTCTATTTATTTCCTATTGCAAAAAGTGCGTATGTGCATTAGTGTTTTCGGATGTTTTAATTTCTTTTTAAGCTGCTCTCCAAACACTTCGAGTTAAATTTTAAAACAAGGTCAGGATTTCTCCTGACCTTGTTGCTGCGGTATTTCTCGAATATTATTTTTTCTTTCTTATCCCAAGCAGGATGCCTGAGCCCGCTAACGCTGCGGCAGCACACAGGATTATCATGCTGCTGTCTCCGGTAGGCGGATTAACAGGCGTTGTGGGAGTGGTAGGCTTAGTTGAAGGAGGCACAGGCGTAGGCGCAGGAACCGCGCCGGCAGCAAGTGTAATTGTCCCCCACTGCGTTGCATTTGCGTGACCTTTTGTCCATCTTACAATACCGTCAGCAGTACCCAAAGCCATCGAATCGTCGTCAACCATCAAGTTAAACCCGATTTTCGTGCCAATCTCTGCTTTACCCTTTATTTCTACCCAAGGGAAAGCGATTTCAGTGATATACCCATCAGTACCCTTATTAACCGCTGTCGTCAGGGTTCTTGTGTCATATCCTCCACCCTTTGGCAACCCATTAGGTCTGATAAAATAAGATACAGCATTATTTACTGTAATATGCCACTGGCTGTCGTTGCTGTCCATTCCTTTTTCGGCTTTTTCGTTCAATTCATCCACAAAAAGCTCTACGTTGTCTCCGTCCCAAGCGTTTGTACCAGTATTTGTCACTATAGGATCCGCCACCTCTACAAGAACATACAGGTTATCCTCATCCCACATGGTGTAAGCCTTTACTGTTGCATTGCTTTCAGCGTTGCCAGCTACATAATTGGTTAACACAATCTCCTTTGCATTGTCCCATACACTGTCCTTTACCCCATCAATAACCGGTGTTCCTTTAACCGCCTCAGATGTATAATCATCATCAGCAAACGCCGCCATTCCAAGGCAAGACATCAAAACAGTTATCACCACTACACAAACCAATACTTTTCTTTTTAAAGTTAACATAGAACAAAACCTCACTTTCTTTTTTTTGCTATATTTAAAGTGAATACAGCCTTAATTAATAATATCTTTGTGATCTTTTGGTACTAGGTACATAATCAAAGTGGGCTGTGTCATAACCCAAATAGCGAACACTTACATTTGCAAAACTTAAATTCTTGATTTTTATTTATTTTTTGCAAATGTAAGTTACAAATTGACTGCACTCCTGCTATTTAGGGTACATCACCTTAATAACTGCACCCGGCCATAACGCCTCAACTCCATGTTCGTTATCATGATAAGGTACCGCTCTTATTACAAAATAGTTTGCTCCTTCCCGAATATACTCTAATGGGATTGAAAACTCGTCAATTCCATAATTATGGTTTTTACCCAGAGTATTCGCAATGATATTTGCATTAAGCTCAAAACTCGCAGTTCCAGCGCCGTTCCACGTTACAATCGTCAATTTAGCTTCTTCCGCTTTAGAAAGATCTGCATCTATATTCAGCCGTGCCAGCACGCTCATCTGGTTATTTACCCCATACTTTTCCGGAACATTAACAGTTTTATACATCATAATTGATTTTGTGTCCCTTTCAAGCCTAATATCAGTCAGCGGGTTTGTCACATAGCTAATCCCATCAGTGTTTGTAATGATTGCAGCAACCTTCATTTCCTTTTTCTGATCAGGCACCCAGGTAGAATCCCACTTGACGGAAAAAGGTGTAGCATCACTTGACCCAACATTATTTTTTATTTCACCATATTTATAAGAGCATTGCCACTCGTCATAAATTCCGTCGCCGTTATAATCAAAATCTTCATAAAATCCAACATAGTCAACTCGCATCACCTGTTCCGGACTACCATCTACCTCTACCTCGAATGTATGACCGTCGCCTATAACCCCGCCATTATCCAAGGGCACTATATTTCCAGTTGTGTGTTGTTTTTCCTGATCATAATAAATCCTGAAGGTAACCGAATACACACCCCATTGAGGCCAGCTGACGGTTCCCCCGCAGGTAAATTCCAGTATATTATTTCCTTCCTTAATATGCTCCAACGGTAAATCAACTTTCGGATACCTGAATTGATAATAATATTCATGCCTGGATTCCGCTCCTACATGTTCTGATTCGGGAACAGACAACCATTCATTGGAATTGAGTCTCACTCTTTTGTCGGCAGTCCCGGCGTGCCCTCCCCACAGTTCAACAATCATTTCGGCCTTTACAGCATGCTCTAAATCATCTATGACCATATGGTTTATTCTATTGGGCAAATATCTCGCTGCTCCAGCAGCAGTTGCATTAGGACCGGTAACCCTTTGGTATGAGCCAGCATTTATGTAAGGTCCCTTCCATATAAAATCTTTAAAAATATCGCCCTCAACTAACCCATCAAGGGCCTGCAGCTTTTGCTGCATATCCATCGGCGCTTCACCTTCATCAATTTGCGAAATCTTCACGCCATTCCCTGTACTTTTATCTAGGTCTTCTGTCAGCTCCGCAGAAATTGCACCTTCCTTTTCTCTCCCACAGCCTGTAAATGCCGTAAGTACCATAATCACACATAAAATACAAATAATTTTTTTCATGTTTTCGTCCTTTCTCCGATTTGCTATGAAAACCTTATGGCTTCTTCTACTAATCCAAATTATTTTTAAATAATTACATAACTTTAGCGGCACTGAAAAACAGACTCATTAAATGAAAATCTAGCAATCACTATATGCAAAGTAATAATTCTAAGCAATACAACTTTTAATATCCACTAGAACCGTAGTATATTTCAAAACCATATTGCAAGAATAAAGATGTTGCATATAGTATCCCCTTCTCAAAAATCTAAACCTGCAGAAGGGAGATATACTACCTATTTTTACATATCACCCATAAGGCGCTTTTAAAAGATTTATATATCTGACAAGTGATTTTACTGCAATAACTTGAAAATCATTCATATTTCATGCACAAAAACCTTTTCTCCGGCATTTTATGCATGAAATATGTGATTTTCGAAAGCTAATATGTGTATTTATTCATCAGTAAGCGTTATTGCAGTAAAATCACAAGTTAATTATATATTCTAAATTAAAGGATTCATACCTCGAATTTCTTACTTATTATCAATTCTGTTACTTGTTATAAAAAAAATTGGATATTGGGCAGATTTGCAAAGATTATTTTAACCACTTAAAGAAATCAGCATACTTATTGGCAGACTGTATGCAAGGAAACGAACTCAAATGGCAAATTTTCTATACATAATTTTACTTGCTATCGTTAGGCTTCTCAGTTTTTTAATTTTCTTTTATGCGATTGCCCTGCTTCAAATGCAGGGCATGTCTTAAAAAGGTCTTTAAAATATTTTACTACTAGATTACGGATAAGAGTCGATATTTAAACACCTTGCATTCTAGTTGGCACAATATCTAAGCATCAATGCCACTTCCTTACTAATAAATCGCTTCTCAAACATCTTTATGTAACCTGAAAAATCATATATCTATATTATTTAATATTCTTTTGAGCTCCTTTAGTTCACCTTTTGTCAGCGTTACACCCTTACCCATTTTCTCATGCCCCGGTGCCCACTCTCTAATGTCATACTTAGGCTCCCGGTCGTTCCAGCTAATGATATTAAGTTCTTTTGTCCAACCTTTACTTGATTCGGACAATACCCCAGTTTCTTCTATAATTTCATATTTAATTTCTGGCATAATAAAACCTCCACTTTCTTATTCCTTTGCTCATTAATTCTTATCATTTTCAATACCCAACCAAAACATCAAAAAACTGAGTATTGCTCATTAATATTTTATCTCTTTCCTCAACTTCTCTATTTTTTCAAATTCAAGACCTGTTAATTTTTTAATCAACTCAATGGACATCCCCTCTAAAAGCCCAGCTTTTGCGGTCTCAATTTTTTCTTCAAAACGACCCATTTCCTTACCTTCAGTTATACCTTTTTTTATACCTTGCTCCATACCTTTTTCCATACCTTTTTCAATGCCCTTTTCAATGCCCTTTTTTAGACCTTGCTCTATGCCTTTTTGTTCTCTTTTTATAAACTCATCTTTTATTGCCAGCTCAAAATTATATATCAAACACTTGTTCGGGTCAAGAAAAAACTAATTTTTATTCATCTAGAACTAATCTATTGGAATACCTCAACTAACTCAGAAATCAAATCACTTAATATTACCATCCTCAAACAATACTTCCTCAAACTTTTCACCCGAATTATACAAACATTCTGAAGTAATCCATGTAATCGGTTTATCATATTTCTCGGAGTTCAAATCCACATAAAAGTCTCCTGCAGCCATCATAAGCATCAACTTGTCACTTCTGAAGTTTTCCCTCTCACTGTCAGGTACCTTTACACGTTCGAAGTTGTGCTCCACTATATCAATCTTGTCCAATATTTTTCCTTCCGCATCAAACACATTGATATATACCTTACTTGCTCTGAGCTCTTCAAGGTATGGTTTAATTTCTAATCCCACTAATATGCGCGCCGATTTCAACCTGTTATTTTCAACCTCGGTATCACGAAATAGAAACCGGAAAGCTTCATATCTGTTGATCTGTTCCGGGATTACTTCTGATCCTGTAAGCTCGCCGTTTATATCCAGCCAATAGTTATATTCCACATTGGGTTTAGCTTCAAATTCCGCATAATACTCTGCTCCTCCGCTGTTTTCCATCAGAACCTTTTTTGTTTCCCCCGAAGCTTTATCCTTGTAGTTCAGCCAAATGACTTCATCTCCTTTGCTTTTATAAAGCCCCGCTGTGGATTCTATTATTATACTTTTATTTTCGTACCTGCTCTCCCATTTCACTTCCTTTAAGGTTTCATACTGACCTTTAAGAAGCTCAGACATTTCATTTACTCTTGATGAAAGATAATAATCAAGCGATGTAATTTGATTATGTATCTGATCAACTCTGCTTCTTAAAATCTGGTTTTCGCTTTTCAAATCCTTTATAACACCATAGGTTACATACTGAAACACTAACAGTACAAAAATTAAAATATATAATATCTTCGAGGTTTTTTTACTCTCCATTACAATCCCCCCTTCTAATTTCAAAAACTACTCTTATCTTAATATTATTAACATATCTCTAAAATCCCAGCTTAACTGCTTATGGTCAAAAAAGAATTGTATAGAACATGTCTTGTCATCCAGAAAAAGAAGAACGATATTACCAATAAAACAATACATGCTAAAATCGTTCTTCTTATACATTCTGATCTGTATTAACTATTTCTTATAGCGCTCAGCCATTTCTTCCAGCGATACATTTTCTACTTTTGGAGCATAACCGACTGATCCAAATTCAACAATAAGAGTTCCTACAATTTCGCAAACTCCCTTCTTGAAACAGTCTATAATGTCAAGGATACCTTTATCGATAGTATCTTTACCCGTTATAAGGGTGTCCATAATAGGTGTAATGTAAACTCTTGGATCAAACTGATCCGCCTTTTCCTCCATAATGTCCCAAACAGAACCGATAACTTCATTCTTCTTCATTTTGGGATTATTGTAGAAATATTCTCGTATATTTCTTGTAACTGCTAGGCGAATATCGGTATCTACATTAATTTTTCCTACACCAAATGGAATTACTGACTTAAGCTGATCCATTGGTATGCCGCTGGTGTTTTTCAGTTTTCCTCCAAGAGCATTAATCTCTTCAACAACATAAGCAGGTACCGAAGAAGAACCATGTGAGACCAGTACACCAAAAATACCTTCATGTTTTAGATTTTCCATGCTTGCAACAACAATTTCTTTACGGAGCTTTACATTATCTCCTTTAACAGCGCCATGCTTGGTACCATAGGATATGGCCAAACAGTCAACTCCAGTTTTCTTAAAGAATTCGCACACTTTCATAGGGTTTGTATAGGTTGACTTTTCAGAAAACACATCGTCCTCAACACCTGCAAGTACTCCTAGCTCCCCTTCCACAGTAACACCACGTGCGTGAGCAAACTTAACAACCTCGCGAGTCAGCTCAACATTCTGATCAAAAGGCAAATGAGAACCATCTATCATGACTGAAGTATAACCTCCGTCAATAGCAGCCTTAACTGATTCAAAATCCCTTCCGTGATCTAGGTGAAGGACAATCGGAATAGGCGAGTCTTCGCCAAATTTCTTAACAGCTTCAGCTATTCGTCTTGCACCAATTTTCTTATCTTCCACTGTTCCATTCATAAAGTCAGCTCTACCGCCCATAAAAGCATTGGCAAGGTCAGCTCCTTGAAGAATAGCCGCTGAGCGGAACATTTCATGTGCTTCAATAACAGCTTGAGCTTGCGCAACTGTATTTACATTAAACGCTCCATGGGCAAACCCATATTTTTGTGTAGTTTCAAGTAACGGTCTTAATGGTACTAATGGCATAAAATAATCATCCTTTCATAAATTATAAATATGTTAATGGCATGCTGTAGCAACAGTATAGGCTAATTATTTTTTTGAAAACCAACGGTTCTCAGAATATAAAAATGCTAACGCTTTTTATGCGCCATCCGTGGCGCATAAAAGCCAAAAAAACATCGTGTTTTTTTTACGCATTTTTATATTCTGTTCAGCGGGTTTTCTAGCAAAATAAAGCCAATCGTTATTTTTGCTACAACATATCATTACTCATTCTAAAGCTAATCCTTACTTCCCAAGTGCCGCAAACATTTCTGTCTTATATGCTTCCACACCCGGCTGGTCAAACGGATCAACGCCTAAAATGGAACCCGAAATGTAACAGGCATACTGAAAAAAGTAAAATAACTGTCCGAAGTAATATTCATTCAGTTCGGGTACATTCAAAATCATGCACGGAACTCCGCCTGCCTCATGAGCCTTAACTGTTGCTTCATAAGCCGACCTGTTCAAGAAAGCAAAATCCTTATTTTCAATATAGGAAAAGCCATCTATATCACTTTCTTCTACAGGGATTATAAGCTCCTCTCCGGGGTTCTCTAAATTCAGAAAAGTTTCAAAGAGCATTCTTTGGCCTTCTTGTATATACTGTCCAAGAGAATGGAGATCTTCTGAGAAGGATACTGCGGTCGGGAATATTCCCTTGCCTTCTTTTCCTTCACTTTCCCCAAAAAGCTGAACCCACCATTTAGAGAAGAATTCAAGCAAGGGCTCAAAAAATGCTAAAATCTCAACGTTATAACCTTTTTGTAGTAACAGGTTTCGGATAACACCATATAACACAATCGGATTTTCACTGAATTTGGTTGTTAGTAAAAACAGTCTCATATCTTCTGCGCCCTTTAACATTGCTTTTATATCAACTCCAGCTACAGCAACAGGCAATAGTCCTACAGCAGAAAGAACCGAATAACGTCCCCCAACATCTAGGGGAAAAGGAAGCATCAAATAACCTTTTTGATTTGCAAGCACTTGAAGACTGCTATTATTCATGGAACCAGTTGCAATAATTCGTTTTGCAGCTTCCTCCTGTCCGTATCTTTTTTCCATGTAGTTTCTTATTACTCTGAAGGTAATCCCAGGTTCGAGGGTTGCAAAATTTTTAGCAATTACATTTACATAAACGGACTTTCCATCAAGCTCTGAAAGCACTCTTTTCATGCTCACGGGAGACAGGTTGTTGCCGGTATAAATTACCTCGGGCTTACTTTTACCTAATGCTTTAATAACCGCCCTTGCTCCTTGGTTTGAACCACCAACGCCAATTAATACAAAAACATCGGCTTTTTGTTTTATTTCGTTTGCCTTATTTTCAATCTTATTCAAAAGCTCATCATTGGCAACCTTGCCAATTTCAATCCATCCCAAAACATCTGAGTCTGTTGTGTTAGACTCAATAACAGAGCGGATCAGTTCGAAATTCTTCTTTATACTTTCATCAATTTCCGCTTGTGTAATATACCTTTTAACATGCGAATAGTCGAATCTTAATGGTTTCATAGCAAGCCTCCTGCTTTAATATCCTAACTTTCTGAGGAATTCTCTAGCTTCAACATATCTTCCAAAGTCTTCCTCGCCACTTTCGTATTCTACAACAGCCCATCCATCTTCACCAACAACACTTTCCACTGTTTCCATAAGGTTCTTATAATCAAAGTTTCCTTGCCCAAGATCAGGGAAATCCCTGCCTTCCAATTCTCCGCCATCCCTCAGATGAACGTAGCTAGTCCTATTTTTATTGTCCTTAATAACCTTTATAGGATCATATCCGCCCTTATAAATCCAGCCTAAGTCAAAAGCAAAATTTAAGTTTGGCGCAAATTCTACTAATGCATTATATATTCTGCCATTATCCATAAACTCATGACCATGATTATGATAGTTCAGCTTTACGCCCATCTTTTTGCATTCTAAAGCTGCTTTGTCTATATTTTTTGCTGCCGTAACAACATCACCGTCAGGAAACTTACTCCCTGACATTATAACATTTTTATTCGGCATATCTGAAACAAACTTGGCTACCTCAAGTACTTTAGTGATTTGTTCATCGGGATTATCTACCCAAACCTCAAGAGGAGCTCCCACATGCATGCCTGAGAGCTCCAATTGGTATTTGTCAAGTAATTTTATAAAATAGTCCTTGTCCTCAGTTCCAAAAAAGCGGGATCCCATTTCAAATCCCTTAAACCCTGTTGAAGCTAAACCTTTTAAAATTTCCTCGGTATCACTTTTTATTTTTCCCTTAAATAATACTGCATGACAACCTAATTTCATGAAAAACCCTCCTCAATAAAATAATCTTATTTTTTATAGTCGTTCATTGCTACTACAGCCATAATATGTATTTATCCTGATATGAATTCGGATTTGACGCATTGCCTTAAGTTCCTATCAGGCGCATATCATGCTTTGTATTAGTGAATTTTTACACTGTAGTATTACTTACAGAAAACTTTCAATATGCTTCTTAGCTTTTAATAAACCAGTCTTAACTTTATCCAGTGTTCCCTCCCATACCGGGTCCTCATGCTCGATACTGATTGTACCATCAAATCCAGCTTCCTGAAGATTGGATACTATCTTGTTCCAATTAAGGTCCCCAAGACCAGGCAGCCGGTATCTCCACCACATCTTCTTAAGTTCGTTTTCTCCTTCTTTTACCTCGTCTACCTTTTGGCTGAAGCTGTGCAAAATTCCCACCTGCTTCAGTTTATCAAAGTTAACTTCACAGTCCTTGCCGTGCACATGAAATATCCTGTCTTTATACTTCATAATAACTGAGTAGGGATCCATCAGCTGCCAGACAAGGTGTGACGGGTCATACACCAACCCTACCTTGTCAGAGCCAAGGCGATCAAATAAAACATCCCACATATATGGAGATATTGAGATATTCCCCATTATTGGACAATTTTCAAAGCACAGCCTGACATTATTCTTTTCTGCCAATTCAATAATTTCCTTAAATACTTCGGTAACTGCATCCAATGATGCTTCAGGATCATACATGACAGGGTTTTCCTTTAACATGGATTCCTTCGTTACCCCTGTAGAACATATTATTTTGCTTGCCCCAACCTTTGGAGCAAATGCAATACGCTCAATCAGAGCTTTTTTATGTCGTTCTGCTTCATTTGGGTCTTCGGAAAGGAAATTTCTGCAGTAAACAAAAGCTGAAATATCAATTCCTGTCTTTTGAAGGACCGATTCAAACGCTTTTTGATCCAGTGAAATACTAGGTCCTACCTCCATATCCTTAAAACCATTATTGGAAGCCCAAACCGCTATTTCCTCAAGGTTCTTCATACCAGCCCAAGCCAGGCTATTTGTAATAAAACCTAATTTCATGTTTTTTTCCTCCTAAACCTTTATTGTTTTACCTTCTTGCGCAGAATTTTTCAGCTGATCTAATAGATGCTGAATATACAAGCCTCTTTCCAGATCTCTATCGTCGGTTTTTCCGTCCAGAATGCATTCAACAAAACGGTTGATTATCCCTTTATGCCCTTCTTCTCCTTTAAATTCATCTGGAATCTGTACGGTCTCACGATTTTTAGGAATGTATGAGCCTTGCTTTTCTTTTAACCAAACCTTAATTTCACCTTTTGTACCATCCATGATTATCATGCCGCCTTCGCCCACAATTTCCATCATGCTATTAGGCAGTCCTATACGGCTGGATACGAAGGATAAGAGAGTACCTTTTTCTGTTCTTGCATTGAAAACTGCACAGTCATCGTTGGTTACTTTCCCCATTCCATCTTCTCCAATAATTTTGCGTGGGGCTATAAATGTATTAACCATAGCCTGAACCTCACAAATAGGTCCATTATCCGAAGATAGTATAAAATCTGCCAGATCCAGCATATGACAACCAAAGTCAGCCAAAGAGCCTGCCCCAGATAAGGACTCCTGCATTCTCCACTCCAGCTCTACTTTATTCGAGTCAGCTATCCTATTTCCGCCAATTTCCTGCCTCATGGTGTATACACTACCTATTTTACCCTCATCAATAATATGCTTAATATACTTGTAATGGGGAATTTCCCTATAGTTGAAGCATACCATGACTACAATTTTAGGATGTTTTTTAGCTACTTCAACAGCTCTTTTTGCTTCTTCTGCACTGGTCGCAAAAGGTTTCTCGCATATCACGTGCTTTCCAGCTTCAATTGCTTTAATTGTAAGATCCACATGAGTAAAGTTTGGTGTGCAAATGCTTACAGCATCAACGTTTTCAAAAAGTTCTTCTAAGCTGCTGCAAAAAACTACATTTTCCACTTCCTGTTTTTTTGCCCATTCCTGTGACCTTCCGGGTACGATATCATATAAAGCTGTGAGTTCAACCCTCGCATTTTCCTTATATGCATTTACGTGCTGCTTTGCAATGCCTATCGTACTCCCTGTACCAATAATACCAACCCTGATCTTTTCCATTTAAGTCCGACCTCCTGTTTATTTGATTTTATTTTAATACTATAGTGAAAACCTTTGAATTATTTCTGCAGTGAACTTGAAAATTGACTCTTTGACTTAAGCTCCTTGCAGCTCCACTCTATCGTTTCATTTTCTCACTGTAGTATTAATTTAATAGTAAATCTTCAAACTCCCTCAGTGAGTTACACGTGTAATCAACCTTTACAAGAATAATCGAATTATGATTGCTCCCCAGCGAGTCACTTTGCGACTCATTTTGGCCGGCTAGGCTAAAAAAATTTGCACCCAAACCTGCAATCTGATGCAATCTAATATGATTATTCAACAAGATTCTCCTATTTTAAGCCTACAAGGTAAGGCTATGGTTACAGGCATATCATTGTTTCCATTTATTTGTTCAATTAGAATCTCTGCACTCTTTTGTCCTATTTCAAACAATGGTAGTCCACACCCTGTAAGGTGAGGAAACGTATATTGAGCTGCATTTTCATATGCTAGTGATATCACTGCGATCTCTTCAGGGACTCTGATTTTTAAGCGGTTTGCTTGATACAATGCAGCTGCAGCCATTGAAGTCCAAGCTAAGATAATCGAATCAAATTCTTCTTTACTTTCAAGAACATTAATAATTTCTTTGGAAACTCCACCATTTTCCATTGCTACTTTATTAACAGTCAAACTAGCATTAATAGCTTCTTCAACCGCTTTTTCAACTCCACAAATGCGTTGTCTTTCCTGCTCTGTATCAAGATCGGGAACTAAAAATGCAACTCTTTTATAACCCTTGTCAAGTAGATGTTTTGTTGCAATATACGCTCCATGAAAATAGTTAATATCCACACAATTAATAATTGGATTTTTTAGATGGTAATCGGCAAACACACATGGAATTTGCTCTTTAAGCATCCTGTCAGCTCTTTCATCTGCTTGTTCAATTACTATCTGTTCTTGGTAAGATATAAAAATAATTCCGTCAATTTTCTTACTCCGATACAAACGGTAATATTCAGGAATCCCCATTTCATCAACTTCATCTGAACACAAAAGAATACTATATTTTTTTTGTGAGAGGACTTCTTTGATCCCTCCTAGGATATTGGTAAATCTAGACTCAGAAATACGCCTTCTGGAAACAACACCTATAGACATAGAACGGTTTGTTTTCATTGCCTGCGCATTAATATCCATATGATAACCTAGCTTTTTAGCGGCCTTGATTACCTTTTGCCTAGTTTCTCTAGAGATTCTGGATCCCTCTGTATTGTTGAGAATGTATGATACAGTTGCTCTGGAAACACCAGCTTCTTTTGCTACATCACTGCTTGTTACCCTCTTTTTCATAAGCTCCTCATATTTTTTGATGTATATATTATATCTTTTTTGCTTACACGTGTCAACAAAACTTTGCTACACTATATCCATCATAATCAAAAAAACGGATTAAACATTCTTCATGTATACCTTGCTTTTTCTTTAAAAAAGTAATATAATTCCATTAGCATATTAATTTATATAAGGAATAGGTGATATATGTCTTGGAGGTTATTGGCAACTACCTTGTTGAACACGGAATAAGTGAAGGATTGTCTAAGGTTTTATCCACTGGATTTATTGTTATCCTTGTTATTTTGTCATGCATTGTAGCTGACTTTATTATCAAGAGAGTCTTATTGAAGCTGCTCGAAAGATATATAAGGGGAAATAAAATAAAGTGGGATAACTTCTTGCTGGAAAGAAAGGTATTTCAAAAAGCAAGCAAAATAATTCCTGCTATAATTATATATATATCTGCTTCTGCATTTGACGGGTTTCAGGTTTTTATTGAAAAAACAGCACTTACCTACATTTATATAATTTCTGTTATAGTTGTTAGTTCGATTCTGGATGTGGTTGATGATGTATATAGGAGTTTCCCTGTGTCAAGAACCAAGCCGATAAAAGGAGTATTACAGGTAGTTAAAATTTGTATTTATATCATAATGGCGGTAATTATAATATCCAATTTACTTGATAAAGATCCCTTGATTTTGTTAAGTGGAATAGGTGCCCTTACAGCTATAACCACTCTGGTTTTTAAAGACTCTATTTTGGGACTGGTCGCAGGTATCCAATTATCCGGAAACAATATGCTGCAAATTGGAGACTGGATCGAAATGCCCAAATATGGAGCCGATGGTGACGTTATAGATATAACCTTGAATACCGTAAAAGTACAGAATTGGGATAAAACCATAGTAACAATTCCTGCTTACGCACTTATAGCTGATTCCTTTAAAAACTGGAGAGGTATGCATGATACAGGCGGCAGACGTATTAAGCGTTCAATATATATTGATACAAGCAGTATAAAGTTTTGCTCTGCAGAAATGCTTGAGAAATTTAAGAAAATTCAATATATAGAAGATTATATAAAACAGAAGGAAGAAGAGATTAGAGAACACAATACCAAAAACAAAGTAAATGAAGAAACACTTGTTAACGGTAGGCATTTAACAAATATAGGCACATTCAGAGCTTATACACAGCACTACTTAAAGAATCATCTCCAAATACATCAAGGATTAATTCAAATGGTAAGGCAGCTTCCTCCATGTGAGCATGGATTACCACTTGAGATATATGCTTTTACAAATGGTACAAATTGGATCTTTTATGAGGGTGTACAGGCAGATGTCTTTGATCACATTCTGGCAGTTGCCAGTGAATTTGAGCTCAGAGTTTTTCAAAGCCCTACAGGGCATGATATCCAGCAAATTACAAGCAAATAGTTGTAGCCCTTCAACCTACTTTTTCCAAAAAATTCATGATGATATAGTGTAGCATAAAGAACAATTGGTTTTATTTTGATGTCAGCCTATACCAATACCAGCTCTTTTTCTTTTTCGCGGTCTGCTGCTGCTATTGAAATGACTGTTGGTAATATTATCTAAGAAGGACTTAGCTATGACCTTGCTGTTGTTGGTATTATTATCGATGCAAAAAAGACAATCTCAAATTTTATGAATAAATATCTGAAAGCTCTATACTTATTTTCTGAACGTACCCATTATCATTCTGTTGATTGTTGATAGATGTTTTCTGTTTTGAACTGTTTATAAGCTTACATGGAAGGGATATGATAAATTCGCTTCCCTTACCCAATTCACTATTTAAAGTTATTTTTCCACCATGCTTTTTTATAAGTGCTTTTACAAGAGACAAGCCGATACCACTACCCTCATTTTCTCTTGTCAGTGGTTTATCTACTTGCTGGAATCTATCAAATATATGTTTTTGCTTATCCGAAGGTATTCCTCTACCTGTGTCTTTTATAGTAATCTTTATTTTATCCATACAATTGATCAAGACCCAAATGTTGCCTCCGCTTGGTGTAAACTTTATTGCATTTGAAAGAAGATTTAACATAATCCGTTCGATTTGGTCAGGGTCACATGCAATTATCTTTTCCTCTGTGTCAGTATCAAATATGATTGTAATACCTTTATTTTTAGCATACTTAACAACAGAGCCCGTTATACTTTCGACTAAATTCACAATATCATAATTTTCTAACTTTATATCAAAATAATTTGAATCAATTTTTGTTATATCAATAATATTATTAATCAGCCTAAGTAACCTAAAACAATTTTGTTGTATGGTCTTCAAAGCATCCCCCATATCATTAAAAGATGTTATCTTTTCTAAATTAAATAATTGAAGCGATGCCAAAATTACATTCAAGGGAGTTCTTAATTCATGAGAAATATTTCCGAGAAATTCTGTTTTTAACTTATCATTTTTAAGCGTTTCTTGTAGCAATCTTCTGTTTTCCTTTAAACTCTTTTCAAGCTCTTTAATTCTGTCAATAGAAGTAGTATCTAAAAGTTTTGCTTTATCAACCTCAAAGTTTTTAATAAGCCTCAAAGAATCTTCACGTTTGATTAATATGTAAGTATGACTACTAATAATGTCCACAATTTCAAATGTATCAACCTTGTTAGAGTCATATAAGAAAAGCACCAGTATAGGGGCTTTTGCCAATGCATTATTAATGCCATGCTCATATTGAGAAAAATAAGTAAAATAATTTTTTTCAAGCCAAGATGTGTCTCCTGCTGCTCTGAGTCCATCAAATCCTTTATCCATAGCCTGTTTTAGTAATGCCTTCCATTGTGTTATTACACGTTTTTCATTGAAACTATTATCCTTTAAATACCACTTTGAGTGCGGAATCATCAAGAATTGATTGCTTTTTAAATACTTTTCAAAATTCTTAATACACCTTTTGAGTTCTCCGATAAGATTTAGATAACCAGTACCTTGTTCATATATCCAAACACACAATTCATTATTTTCTAACCCTGTATTAATATATGGAACAATAACATCATAAATTTCCTGTTGTGATGAATACAACTGGCACAAATGTGTGCCCCAGGGTATTTTGCTGATCAAATCTATTCCTGAGTTTCTAAGTACATTATGCATAAACATCCCCCATTGTAATCAGCTAAAGATTAATCTAATTATTTATGATTAGCTATTATATGATTTTTCCTCAAAAAGTACGATGAACTAATCTCACATACAATATCTACTGCAAAAAGAAACACTCTGACACTATATATTTTATAGAATAATTCAATCCATAAGTATACTTTTTGTTTATTAATCATTATATTAAATTAACCTAAAAATATTATACTACGAATTCAAAAAAATAACAGATTTTACTTTTAAAATACTGTATGGAACGTCTTTAATACTTGCAGCATACCTTTAAAATGCAAAACGCATTCGTAAATTTTTTCACACTGCAAAAGTAAACTAATGGTTTTCTTTTAAAAACGCGTTTAACTTATCTACACTTTCTAAAGTCGTAGCCCATGATGTAACAAAGCGCACTGCACTGTGTTTTTCATCAACCTTTTCCTGTATCGAATATTGAAACTGTTTTGACAGCTTTTTCAATATATCATTGGGAAGTATCGAAAATATCTGGTTGGTACATGGTGGTGCATAGAATAAAAAGCCACCTTTTTCAAGTGTCTTCACTATCTTTTCTGCCATTTCATTCGCATGTGCAGCTAACAAGAAATACAGATCATCTTTGAACAACGCTTCAAATTGAATTCCGGTTACAAATCCTTTAGCCAGCAATGCTCCCCTTTGCTTAATTAAATGTCGGAAATCCTTTTTAAAGCTATCTCTGCATATAATCAATGCTTCACCAAGTAATGCACCGTTTTTGGTTCCACCTATATAAAATACATCGACTAATTCAGCAATTTCCTTAAGTGTAAGATCATTTATTTTGCATGTTAACGCGGAGCCAATACGTGCACCATCAAGGTAAAGAAAAAGATCATTTGCCCTACAAATGCTGTGTATGTCCATTAATTCATCTTTTGTATAAATAGTTCCAAGCTCAGTGGAATTTGATATGTAAATCATTTTGGGTTGAACCATATGCTCATCTGAGTGATATTCAAGTACTGCCTGTATGGTGTCTGGAGTAAGCTTACCATCAATTGACGGTACGCTAACTACCTTATGACCTGTTGCCTCTATAGCTCCAGCCTCATGAACATTGATATGTCCTGTATTAGCAGCTATCACACATTGATGCGGTCGTAAAAATGAAGAAATTACCAAAAGATTTGTTTGCGTGCCCCCAGGAATAAAATGAATATCTACATTTTCTTTTTGAATTGCTTTTTTAATATATTCTTTAGCAGTTTCACTGTGTACATCTTCACCATATACAGCATTCTGCACAAGATTGGACTTAATCAACAGCTCAAGTACTCTTGGATGCGCGCCCTCGCTATAATCATTCATAAAACTGTACATAACATAGCCTCCGATTTATGTAATATAAATATTATAGCGCTTTTTTTGCTTTTTTTGCAACATTTCCTATATCAACGCCATTACCGCTTTATATAATCCAATAAGTATACTCTGACCTTGTTCTTTTGCCATAACATCATAATTATATCCCAGAAAGCTACCATGTATCATTTGGGATATAATTATGTGAAATTAAATTAATTTAACCTACAGCAGTTACTGGTGTGTTTCTATCTCATTTTGCTTGGCAACTAGTGCTACCGCTCCGTATTTTTCCCTCAGTCGAGGCTTTTCAATCTTGCCTGTAGGATTTCGAGGTACCCTGTCAAAAATAATCCTTCTTGGGCGCTTATACCGAGGTAGCTGCTCACAATGCTCACTAATATCATTCTCAGTACATTTACAATTAGGTTTTAACTCAATTATGGCAGCAGCTATTTCTCCAAGGCGTTTATCGGGTAACCCAATCACTGCAACATCTTTTATTTCACTTTTTGTACGGAGGTAATCTTCAATCTGAACCGGATATATATTCTCTCCTCCACTTATTATGACATCCTTTTTCCTGTCAACTAGGTAAATAAATCCATCAACGTCCACTTGGGCCATATCTCCAGTAAATAACCAACCATCTTTTAAAACTGCCTCGGTAGATTTCTTGTCATTATAGTAACATTTCATCACACCCGGACCTCTTACAGCTAATTCACCAACCTGCCCTTGGCAAACCTCAGCTCTGTTTTCGTCAACTATTTTAGCATGCCAATTGTATCCTGGGATGCCTATTGCACCGACCTTATGAATATTTTCAACTCCTAGATGAACACATCCAGGTCCGATAGACTCACTAAGACCATAGTTTGTATCATATAAATGATCAGGAAAATACTTCTTCCAGCGATTAACCAAGCTGGGTGGAACTGGTTGGGCACCTATGTGCATAAGCCTCCATTGAGACAGATTATAATCTTCTAATTTAACTGCACCACTTTCAATAGCATCTAATATATCTTGTGCCCATGGAACTAAAAGCCATACTATAGTGATTTTTTCCTCCGAGACGGTGCGAAGTATCCATTCTGGTTTTACACCCCTGAGTAATACAGCTCTACTTGCTGACATAAGGCTTCCAAACCAATGCATCTTTGCTCCTGTATGATAAAGTGGGGGCATGCATAAAAAATTGTCCTCATGAGTCTGACAATGGTGGTTCTGCTCTGTAATGCATGCTGACATAAGACTTTTATGAGTATGCAAAATTGCTTTAGGGAACCCTGTCGTACCTGATGAAAAATATATCACTGCATCATCTTCCTCATTAAGCTTAATATTTGGCGCTTCAGAAGAGCAATTAGCAGTAAGGCGGTCATAATTTTCAGCGAATATAGGTCTGTTTTCTCCCGCAAACAAAAGCATTTTAACATTTGGAATATGCCCGTAAATAGCTTCCATTCTGTCAATAAATTCAGGACCGAAAATCAATGCAACTGACTCAGACAAATCAAGACAGTATTTAATTTCCTCAGCACTATATCTAAAATTTAAGGGGACAGCAACAGCTCCCGTTTTAAGAATACCAAAATAAATAGGCAGCCACTCAAGGCAGTTCATGAGTAAGATTGCTACCTTATCACCTTTTTTTATTCCTCGTTTAATCAAAAGATTAGCCAAGCGATTAGCCTTCTGTTCAAAAACACCCCAAGTCATTTCACGTCTATATTCGCCTGCTGGACTGTTTTCAATCAGCTGGTACTCACGCCATGAAACATTGTGCTTGTCCTGAAGATCCATGTTAATCTCAGTCAAACATTTTTCATGTCCGTAAATTTCAGCATTTCGTGATAAAACCTCAGTAATAATCATATTGTCCATCCTCCCATTCTACATTTTACAAAAAAATAAAATAAAAACTCCATACTGCAACAGAAAGCCACAAAGTGACTTTCTGCGTTATAATCATATTATAAACTTAAGATGACGGTTAATCAATATCATATTTAAGGTCTTTCAATCAACTCAGGAGCCACAAATACAGAAATCTGCTCTACACGCAGTCCATCCAGTTTGGTTACTGTTACTTTTAAATTTTTATATTCGAATTCATCATTTATATTTGGAAACCCATTAATATTTTCAATGACCCAACCGCCTACTGTCGTATAATAACTATCAAAGCTTCGATCATCAATGCCAACGTATTCCAAAAAATCATAAATTGATAAGTAACCACTAACAAGATATTTGTTTTGTCCTGCACTTACAAAATCATTGATTACCTCGTCACTTTCATCCCAAATTTCACCAACAAGCTCCTCCAAAACATCTTCAAGTGTAATAAGGCCCATTGTTCCACCATATTCATCAGTAACTATCGCCATTTGCAAATATCGATTTTTAAGCTCTGAGAAAATCTTTGGTAGTTTCATTGTTTGAAAAACATAGAATGATTCAATTAGAGAACTGCGAATATCTGCATCTTTGTTACTTACAAGTTCTTTCATAAAGCTGCCGATATGCAAAATACCGATAATGTTATCAATAGTTCCTTCATATACGGGGATCCTTGAATAAGGAGAATTTACAATAGTTTCTATTATACTATCCCTATCGTCCTCAATGTCTATTACAAGCATATCTGTACGAGGCGTCAAAATTTCCTGAGCTGTAATTTCAGAAAATTCTAATGCTGATTGCAGCAGCTCGCTCCTATCTTCATCTATTAAGCCATCGTCTGCTACGCTCTCGATTATTGAAACCAATTCTTCTTCTGTAACCGAAGGCTCTTTCTCAGCTCCATTATCCCATAGTTTGGAAACTAGCTTTACAATCTGACCAATAACAAAAATAAGAGGTTTCAAAATGAACATAAGAAAACGCAAAGGGTATGCTACTATTAATGTAAACTTATCGCAATGTTTCTTAGCTATAGTCTTTGGAGATATCTCACCAAATATCAGAATAATTATTGTCATAATGACCGTGGAAACTGCTGCTCCTGATTCGCCCATTAAGCCAATTGCAATAACCGCCGATATTGAAGCAGCTCCGATATTAACAAGATTGTTGCCTACAAGAACAGTAGATAGAGCATCGTCAAAATGTTCATAGATATATAATGCTACCTTCGCATATTTATTACCCGATTCCGAAGCTTTTTTGAGTCTCATCTTGTTAGCAGAAGCATATGCTATTTCTGAACCCGAAAAAAAAGCTGAAAACATAATTAATATAATAAGTGCTATAACGGACCCAATGTCCATAATAAAAATCATCTCCTATAGAAAATTAATTTAATAAATCTCCTGCAGGTTAGCCTGCAAGAATAAGTCGCAAAACAACTTATTGGGAAGTAATCATAATTTTATTTAGTGCAAGCTGTTCTAATAACCTTTATCAGAATTAAAGAGAAACCATTGCTGCACTGTTACGACCTGTCAGACTATTATCCTTTTTGCTTCGAGTTGCTACCGCTTTGGCTGCATAAGCAACATCATTCTCATCCCATATTTCACCTACAAGTTGTTCAAGAATGTCTTCGATAGTTATAACTCCCAAAACCTTCTTTGACTCATCGGTGACTATGGACATATGAAGCTTTTTGCTGCTCATATCTCGCAACAGATCGTCTATAGGAATGTTTTTATTTACATAATAAGGTTGCATAAGTAAGCTCTTAAGATCACATTTTTCCTGTGTGATACACGCTTTTAAAAATGTCCTAGTATGCAGGATACCAATTATATTATCCATGCTTCCTTTATAAACAGGCAAGCGTGAATATTTCTGCATTTGAATCTTTTGTAATATTTCCTTGTTTGAAGATTTGATATCAACTGCAATAATTTCGTTGCGTTTTGTCAGTATATCGCCAGCAGCAGTAACATCAAATTTTAACACTGATTGGATTAGCTGCTGTTTGCCTTGGTCTAGTACTCCTTCTTCCTGAGCAGTCTCAATAATATCATACAATTCTTCCGCAGTGACTGTACTTTCAGTATGATCCGGGAATAATTTTGATAGTAGATTACTAATTTGCATAAAGAAAAAAGCTACCGGGGAAAGTATCTTCATTAATGTACTCAAGGAACCAGAGACTGCCAATGCAAAATTCTCACTATTTGCTTTTGCATAACTTTTCGGTATCATTTCACTTACAAGGAATACGAAAATTGCTGTGATAATTGTAGTATACTTTACAGATTGAGGACCCCATAGCTGAGTAGCTATCAGAGCAGATAACGATCCAAAACCGATATGCATAATATTGTTGGATATAAGAAGTGTTGTCAATGCCTTATCAAAATCATCAGAAATGGTCATTGCCTTAATTGCACGTCTATCTCCATTATCAGCATAATTTTTTATTCTTATTTTGTTCATCGACGCATAAGAAATTTCAGAAGCAGCACAATATGCTGCGCCAATAGTTAGAATGGCAAGAAGGATAATACGTATCCAACTGTCACCGTCCATTAGACTACCAACTCCTTTTAAATGTCTTTAATTTTGTATTACAAGTTAAACTTGCAATACAAGTATACTATCACGTTTTAAAAAAGTCAATATCCAACGAGTTTTCAGGACAACCCCTCTCCACTGCAGCTGTTATTTGGTATTAACTATGCCATTTACCACTGCTTTGGCTACTTTATCCTTAAACGAATCAGTCTTCAACAGTTCAAATTCGTTTGGATTTGTAATAAATGCAGTTTCAACAAGTACGCCAGGTATATTTGATTGCTTAAGAACATAGAAATCTTCAGTCTTAATTTTGTTTGATTGTCTTTTAAAATTTTCAATGACTACTTCATTTAAAGCTTTCTGAATGTTCTGAGCCAATGTTTTTGATTTCGGTATATCTGCATTATAAAAAACAATGGAACCAGATACTGAAGGATGTTCCGGAAGACTGTTTACATGAATGCTAACGAAAAAATCCGCATTACTATCATTTATTATATTTGTTCTTGCATTTAAATCACGAATTACTCTTGTTCCTTCTATTTTTGAAAGGTGATCCAATGCTGTATCCTTGTCACGAGTAAGAATAGCATCATAGCCTTGCTGATCAAGATATGTTTTTATTTTCCGGGAAATATCCAAGACAACACTGCTTTCCAAAATATCTCCTTTTGTAGTACCTACGTCAAAACCTCCATGTCCAGGATCAACCACTATTTTAATGCCCTTTGAAGAAGAATCAAGAAGTGTGTCTATCTTAGCAAATGTCAGTAAATCTACAGTACCAGTTACATTCAAATTGTATTTGATTTGAAAACTTTTAACCGCTGCTTCAGTAATTTCTCCAAAGTATCCTGTAGGCTCTGTATTAAAAAATTTGAGTTTTTTCAAATCCCTTTGTAGCTCTGATACTTTAGTACTTGTCATACCTTTTTTTAGCTCAGGTTTATTTAATAAAAGTTCCATCTTAGTGTATGTGTTTGGACCTGCAATGCCATCAGGAATCAATCCATGCTCTTTTTGAAACTGTATCACCGCTGATTCTGTTGATGCTCCAAAGTAGCCTGTTGGGTTTACAGTAAGTAGTCCAAGTTTTTTTAAGTTTTCTTGCAAACTTAAGACTTTTTCACCCTCCATATCTTTTTTCAGAATGATCTCGTTGGTTGTTGCATAAGCCTTGTCCTCGCTCAAGGTTCTTTTTAGCATATTTAGGGTCTGTACGCCTGCAATCCCATCCTGCAATAAGTTGTATTCTTTCTGAAATTCGAACACAGCCTTTTCGGTAATTTCTCCGTAATATCCTGTTGGTTCAAGTAGCATAGTGCCAATTGAATTCAAATCACTTTGAAGCTTAAAAACTTCACTTCCCTGCATCCCTCTGGATAGTGTTATTTGTGCATCAGCATAAGAAGTAGGTATGAGTAAAAAAAGTAAAACGAAAGCTATAAAACTACATAAAAAGCTATTTCTCTTTTGTATCATTGCGGTTAATCATCCTCTATAAATTCTTTACTTGTCACTTTAAAAATCTTAACAACTCTTAGACAAAAATTGTTAGATAAAAGTTCCCTTCTTTATTCATTTTAACACAAAAACAGAGCTGTTAAAACAACTCTGTTTTTGTGTTTGAAAATATTATCTTTAATTACATCGAAGTTAATATAAAATTCAGAATAAATAGCAAAGTGGATACTATAAGTATTGGATGAAGCTCTTTTGCCTTTCCTTTGCAAATCTTGACTATACAGTAGAAAATAAATCCGAATGCAATTCCATTAGAAATACTGTAAGCAAGTGCCATAAATATACCAGCAAAAAAAGCTGGAATCGCTTCGGAAAGCTCGTCCCATTTGATATCCTTGAATGCAGACAACATCATAATACCAACTATAATAAGTGCTGGTGCTGTTGCAGCAGCTGGAACCAATCCTGCGATAGGTGCAAGGAATATGCAAGCAAGAAGTAACAATGAAGTAACAACACTGGTTAAACCTGTACGACCACCTGTTCCAATACCTGCAGCACTCTCGACATAAGTTGTCGTATTTGATGTCCCGAGCAGGGCACCTATAGAAGTAGCAATTGAATCTGCAAATAAAGCTTTGTCCATTTTTGATTTAAAACCAGAGCCTGACTGCATTAATTGTTCATCTTCTGCACTAAAAATACCTGTTTTACGACCAGTACCTATGAAAGTACCTATTGTATCAAAAGTGTCAGATAAACTAAATGCGAAGATAGTCATTAGCACCAATGGAATTTTTGCTGGATCACTAAACAATGACCCCATACCTTCACTGCTAAAAGCAGCACCAAAGGTTATCCCTAATTCAGAGAATGCCTGACCAACTCCCGTGGTTGTACCTGCGGTTGAAACATCAACTACGCCCATCGGAATACCTATAATTGTAGTTGCGATAATTCCGATTAGAATTGCTCCTTTAACTTTAAACAGTAATAACACAATAGTTAAGACAAGACCAATTAAGGCAAGCAAAATTGACGGTGAATTAAGTGGTGCAAGAGCTGGAACCGCACTTGAGCTTGCTACAACAGTTTCCCCTAAAAGCTCATATGTACCAGGGTCTGACGTAAAGCTAAGCAATCCAGCACTTTTAATTCCTATGTAGCCAATAAAAATCCCGATACCACCACCAATTGCATTTTGCAAACTGATCGGTATTGCTTTTATTATTGATTTACGGATTTTTGTTACGGTTATAATAATGTTTATCACACCGCATAAAAATACCATAGCTAATGCCTGCTGCCAGGAAAAACCTAGTCCAAAACAAACAGTATAGGTAAAGAATGCATTTAATCCCATACCCGGAGCCAGTGCATAAGGGACATTTGCTACAAGACCCATCACAAGAGTTCCGATTACCGATGCAATTATAGTTGCTAGGAATACACCACCCCAAGGCAGACCAGGAACCTGTGACAACATTGCAGGATTAACAAAGATGATGTAAGACATAGCGAAGAATGTTGTAAGACCTGCTATGATCTCAGTTGATACGTTTGTACCATTTTCCTTCAGTTTAAAGTAACTTTCCATTTAAAAATCCCCCCCACCAAATTTATAGCATGAACCCTAAAGGAAGTGTCCAATTCTAATAGCGCTCTGAACATCCCCACCCAAATCCATCAAAGGAGAATCCCCTTTTAAATCTTCATCGCATAAAAAAGTATACTTTCTTAAGACAATGAAAAAACGACTGGTTATTCTTACCAATCGCCAAAAAATCGACAAAATACCTATAAGTAAATCAATAAAAGGTATCCAATAGTCGAACAATTTCCGGTTGTTCGGTAGAAACTTAAGGTCCATATTGCCATAATTATATTGGTATATTATTATTAATTTTTCCATTAAAATTTTAGCATTAATTATACATAATAGCAAGTGGTTTTTTGAATAAAAATATCAGGTTTTGCCTTAAATTGTTACTATTTCGGGCACTCGCGCATATAAATGAACTATGTTATCAAAAATACCATCATTCTTATCGTCCTGACAGAAATAACACGTTAAGATATTCAAGGTTATTTATAGTCAGGCGAATTTATACGCAAAAAACCGATTAAACTAACACTATAGCGCTATTCTATAGGAATTGCATAAAACCTCCTGTCTCCTGATATATTCGTATACCAAATCACCTGCTCCCCTAATGTTATAGGATCACAAACTGATAATACGCAATCAGTAAGCGTTTGAATTTCACCTTTAATGATTCCTGAGCCATCTAAAAATACATATTTTATATCACCAAACAGCCAATTACCATGCTTTTCTCTGTCAGAGAAAACCTCCTGCCATATAACCATGAATTTATTGTCACCTATTTTCACAAGCTTTGGAACACTTGCATACCTGTCAGTTCCTATATAATTGGTAAGTTTGAATTGTTTTACCGAATTGTCGCTTAAGCTAGCTTTTGGTACAACGCAAAGGATCACATCTCTTATGTCAATATTCAATCCAACCTTTCCATAATTTGTGTATTCACTCTCATCGCTATGATCAATCGAATTAATTGCAACAATATAATTTGTGGATGACATTTCAAACCCACCAACAGAAACTCCAGTAAAATTAGCGCCTGTTTCTCCGGGTATATCAAATAAGTTTACTTCGGTATACCGATTTTCATTATATTGTTTACTTAATACTACCGATCGGGGATAAGCGTCACCATGATCAACTAAAACATGTTTTTCCCCGTCAAAAATAACAAACTGATTAAAAGAATGGCTTACATGATTTGGTTGAAACTTTCCTAAATCATTTAAAACAGACATTGTATCGGTGTCAACTATAATTGTAAGTTGTGATTGGTGATTTAATCCATCCTCTGTCGTATATCTTAATCGTGATGCGTGTAAAACCAACTTGTTGCCATATTCCGCAATTCTCCCACAAGAGAAAGCAAAAGGGCTAATCGTGTAGCTCTCTCCCCCAAGGATAGATACACTGTCTATTCGGGCAAAGTCTTTGCTGTACTTTACAATCCTTATGACCTCTTTGCTGTCTGCTTCTTCGGAGTTTGTCTGGCCAAAGGCAATATAATTGTATTTCTCCCCGCTATAAAATGCACCAAATATAGGCAATTCAAAGTCTATACATCTAGACCCAATATTGTTATAGCTATTATCATATAAATGAATATTTATTCTATCGCTAACCTCTAATACACTTATAGTGCCGTTATTATTTTTTATCAAGTAAGAGTTTTTCGCCTCTGCCCAACGCTCAAACCTAGGTGTTATCATGTTTTCAACAGGCGGGGACACAGATTGTGGCTCATAACATACTTCAGTAAAAAGTACTTCTGTTTTTGAATCAACAGGTTCAAAAGCAGCCTTCCCACGCTCAGGTGCTTTTTTCATTATTCCCCAACGGTAATTTGCTTCAATTGCAGCCAATCCTTCCTTGAAATTACGAGCATCATCATAAATCAGAGGTATTACCAGATCGCCGAATGTATTGACGTAGCCATCCTTGATGCTGCCATCTTCCTTGTCTTTTATCACATGCGCCAATCCCTCACTAAAGTCGTAGGCATATCTATAGCTACACGGAATAACTTCCTCACCCAATGTATTTATAAAGCCATATTTTTCATTTTTGCACACCAAGGCAAAGCCTTCACTAAAATTATAAACGCTATCATAAATGCACGGGGCTACTACATCACCCTTATTATTGAGAAAGCCCCATTTACCGTTTTGAGATACATGTAAAAATTCATCATAATAATCCCTTATATCATCATAAATATATGGAACCACCTCTTTACCCAATGCATTCACAAAGCCCCATTTACCATCTTTGTAAACAGTAGTCAGCTTTTCCTCATTTGTGTAAAAATAGTCTAATCCATTTTTAGGTGCAGGTACTTCATTTCCAGCTTGATCAATGTAGATTTCTTTACCATCTTTCAAAAGACAAGCAATACCGTTTTTAAACTCCCAAACACTATCATATATACAGGGAACAACTATATCCCCCGTGGTATTAATAAATCCAAACTTTCTGTCTTTCTCAGCCAGTATCATGCCATCTTTTAAAAAGACAAGCTGATCATATATGCATGGAACAATCAGTTCTCCTGATGAATTGATTACACCATACTTATTATCCATTACCACCTCTAGCATCTTGTCCCCAGCATAACTTATCCATTCGTAAATGCAGGGTACAACTAACGTCCCCGATGTATCAATACAACCATATTTTTCATCTTTAAAAACCACTGCTCGACCGCCATTAAAGTCATAAACCGGTATATAGTCAGTGCATGTTGGTATTACCAACTCCCCTAAAGTGTTGATATATCCATAGCCACCCTCATTTTCCACTAATGCAAGACCTTCACTAAAGTCTCCTGCAACTTTTAATCCTTTATCAAGCCAGGTAATCTGCCATTCTCCTCCAGCCACATCAAATACCGCTTCTATCTTATGATCCGACGTTACATTACTGAAAGTATATGAAGATACCGAGCCTACACTTACTCCATCTACGAGAACATCAGTTAATTCACAGTCATTGGTTGCTGATATTTTGAATGTACGGCTTCTGTTATGAAGAACTCCTATATTGCCTGACGGCGATATGAAACCGCCGGCTCCTGCGTCTGCTGTAATTATATATTCAGGGATCGCATCCTGTAAATTACAAGCAGTATGTAAATCCCCATAATCACTATGTACATAATAAACAATACCGTTTCTTATTGCAATTTCTTCTATGTAAGCCCTTCCGTTAATATCAGGGAAAAAGAGATCAACAGGGGTAACTTTACAAACCAAAGTGTGTCCTGTTCCATCAGGATTAACAGAATATATCTCATTATTAGTATTATAATATATTTTTCCTCCCCAAGCTGCAATACTGGTTTGGCTGCCTTCCCATTCTGTTTCGTAAGATCTCTCACCTTTTTTATATGTATATGTCTTCGGTTTTACAGCAAAAACTGTCTTGTGTATATCTGTCTTAAAATCGTATCTTTTAATATTTCCATCTCTTGAGCAGTTTGATCTGTCAATAATAGTAAATCCATCCTGATGTCGAAGATCAATATCTCCTAAATCAAGGTAATACCAAAAACCATCAATATAACAAATATTAGATAGGGTGCTAATCCAAAAAGCGTTATCATATTGGGTACTTTCGGCACGAGGTGCGTTATTCCAGGCATAGTGCCCGGTTTCTTTAATCCCCTCATCACTGCGTAGAAAATTTGCATGTCCGCCAATATTGTCATCCCACGTAACATCGACATGATACCATTTATCGTCAATGCACACCATATTCCATGCATGATCCATGGCAGTGCTGGTTACTTTAATGCAAGGAATATCAAGTTTTTCCATGATATATTGATAAGCTTGGGTATAAGCCTCGCATACTCCGATTTTATTTACCATTATTCCATAGGCTGTATATGCCTCAGCCTGTTCAAATATATAATTTCTTTCAAAAGATTCATATCGGGTACCATAGCTATAATTTAACATAAAGTATTCATGAACAGCCAGTGCCTTTTCCACATCACTCATGGAAGGAGAGATAAAACTTAAAATATCATCTACTTCCTCATAGAATTCTGTTGGGTATTCATCCATACCAAATTCTTGAGATATGGCTGAATCGTATTCTATGTTATTTGCGTATAGGTAGGTCGCTCCCGAAACCAATCCAGGTGCAACCAAAAGAACTATAACTAAAAATATACAAAAAATCTTTCTCATTTTTAAACCTCCGAATTCTTCGACTAATATTTTTCATCAGAAATTCTATCACTTACAGCGAAACTAACATTAAGCCATGGGCATTTATATTCGCCTTTTTAAATATCACGAATGCTTCAACATGCCATTTCGGAAAGGATAAAATATATGTTTCGCTGTAGTACTAATATCAATTATACTATTACAATTATATTTTTCCAAATAAATTTGTTTACTTTTTTTATATTACTTTTGGGTTATCATTTTATTGAAACCCCATAATATGATTGCTCCCCAGTAAGATGCAAAACAACTTTTTTCTGTAGGCTAACTTGCAGAATAGCTTAAAAGCCAGTTTATAATCTCGAAAATAAAATTATAAAAAAAATGTTATATCCTCATATAATAGGGTATGATATAAAAAAGCAATCCACAATTCGGTTTTTTATGGCATATTCCATATGAAGTAAACCACTTCGTATAAAGTTTTTGAAAGTTTACCGGATGAAAAGTTGCTGAAGAATATTTTGATTGAGGTGAAAGAAATGACTAAATATGTATGTACAATATGTGGTTATGTTTATGATCCCAGCATAGGAGATCCGGATAATGATATCCCGGCAGGCACTGCGTTTGAAGATCTGCCCGAGGATTGGGTCTGCCCCGAATGCGGAGTTGGAAAAGATTTGTTTGAAGAATTGCAGGATTAATCCCCTGCACACCTTAATTTTGATTTACTCTTGAGTCTTTAAAAATAATTGTATATCATGTAGTAAAACTCCTTTTAAAATAACAACAATCACAAAGGAGTTTTTTACTATAGGTAAATACTAATACTACAGCGAAGCCAACATCAAGCCATGAGCATTTATGCACCCTTTTTTGAAATATTGAAAATTTTTTAACAAGCAATTTTAAAAATGGACAAAATGAAATGTTTTGCTGTAGTACTAATTTAGCTTTTATCCGTACTGCTGATAATCATTCTGTTTTAGAAAATATGTGATTATTCAAGAGTATAAGCAAAATACAGGAAGGTGAGCCAATGAATCTTGTTCATTTAAAATACGCTGCTGAAGTAGAAAAAACAAAATCTATAACAAAAGCAGCCGAAAATCTTTTTATGGGACAACCAAATTTGAGCCGAGCCATCAGAGAATTGGAGGAAACAATTGGTTTTAGAATTTTCAATCGCACTTCAAGGGGAGTGACTCCAACTGATAAGGGAGCAGTATTCCTTGATTATGCAAATAAGATATTGGATCAGGTTTATAAAATTGAAAAGCTCTATCAGCCAAACAGGCACAATATGCTTGCTTTTAGCCTATCCTCTCCTTATGCTGCATACATAACCCATGCACTAGCAAAAACTGCATCAAGACTAGACTTGTCTCAATCTGTTGAGATTATATATGAGGAAGCCAATAATACACAGGCAATTGAAAATGTTCTTGAAAATGAATATAATCTTGGGATTATTCGTTACCAGTTGATACATCAAAAATACTACAGAAACCTTTTTCGAGAGAAAAAGCTTAAAACAAAGCAAATCTGCGAATATGAACCGGTTGTTCTTTTGTCAAAGCAGCATCATCTAAAAGACAGCCAGGTTATCTCTTTAGCAGAACTTAATGAACTCATCGAAATTACTCCCGAATCATTCGGCGAGTCAAAAGCTTTTTTAAATAGTAGTAATAATAAAAAACCTGAACTTTTCTCCAATAAACAAATTATTGTTAATAAAAGCAGTCGGTTGGACTTGCTTTCCTTATTGCCTTCCTCATACATGTGGAGTCCTCCAGCTCCTTTAGATTTTATCAGCATGTATTCTCTTGTTCAAAAATCTTGCAGCGATGTAAAAGATAAATATCAGGATGTCCTTATTTACAGAAATGATTATCAATTAAAGGAGCTTGATAAGATATTCATAAAACAGCTGGAAAAATATACTTAGAAGGTAACCTTGATATTTCTTAAAACAGGTATATCAATAATAGCATAATAGTATGCTTTTTTTATATTACCCTTCTTCCAAAATAGTGTGTTAAAATTTTATCAAAGTTAGCTTGTTAATTTTTTAACACATTTAAAAAATTTTATAAAACAGAAATTTATGTTAGCTTCTTGTTTTATATGCAATCACCATTTTAAATAAATTATTAATATTGCATTACTTATCTTGCAAGGAGGAATATATATGGAAACCAAGAAAAAATATACTGTTGTTGACACAATAGAAAAGCTAGATGCTGCAATTGCCAGCGTGAAAGATTCACAAAAGATATTCTCTGGTTTTACCCAGGAACATGTTGATAAAATATTCTATGCAGCAGCAATGGCTGCTAACAAGGAACGTATCCGCCTTGCTAAAATGGCAGTTCTGGAAACAGGCATGGGCATTATTGAAGATAAAGTTATAAAGAATCATTATGCATCGGAATATATTTACAATAAATATAAAGATACCAAAACATGCGGATTGCTAGAAGAAGATAAGGCATATGGCATAAAAAAATTAGCAGAGCCTGTTGGGCTTGTTGCCGCCGTAATTCCAACAACAAACCCGACCTCTACTGCAATATTTAAAGCCCTGATTTCACTAAAAACAAGAAACGGAATTATAATCAGCCCACATCCCAGAGCTAAAAACTGTACCATTGAAGCGGCTAAGGTTGTCCTTGAAGCGGCTGTTAAAGCTGGAGCTCCTGAAGGGATAATAAGCTGGATTGATGCTCCAACCCTTGAAGCAACAAATCACGTAATGAAATGCGCTGATATAATTCTCGCAACAGGAGGCCCGGGAATGGTAGAAGCAGCATACTCATCAGGAACTCCTGCGATTGGAGTCGGTCCTGGAAATACACCGGCCATTATAGATGAGTCAGCAGATATACTGCTTGCCGTAAACTCGATTATTCATTCAAAAACCTTTGATAATGGTATGATATGTGCTTCAGAGCAATCTGTAATAGTGCCTGAAACAATATATAAGAACGTAAAATCTGAATTTAAAAAACGTGGATGCTATTTTCTAAATAATGAAGAGCTTGAAAAAGTACGAAAAACAATTATTGTCAACGGTAAATTAAACGCAAAAATCGTAGGTCAATCAGCTGTGAATATTGCATCTTTAGCAGGGATAACTGTACCTTGTGAAACAAAGATACTGATTGGTGAGGTAGAGAGCACAGAATTGACTGAAGAATTTGCCCACGAGAAGCTCTCCCCGATTTTAGCCATGTACAAAGCAAAAACTTTTGAGGAAGCTCTTGATAAGGCAGATAAGCTTATATCCGATGGTGGTTTGGGGCATACCTCAGCTATATATATAAATGCTCAGAAAGAACATAACAAGCTGGAGAAATTCACCTCGAGAATGAAAACCTGTCGTGTCCTTATAAATACACCAGCTGCTCAGGGCGGAATCGGCGACCTTTACAACTTTAAACTTGAACCTTCCTTAACTTTGGGCTGTGGTTCATGGGGAGGTAACTCAGTTTCAGAAAATGTTGGCGTAAAACATCTTATAAATATAAAAACAGTTGCAGAGCGAAGAGAGAACATGCTTTGGTTCAGAGCTCCGCAAAAGGTTTATTTTAAAAAAGGATGTCTTCCAGTAGCTCTTGATGAACTTAAAAATGTTCTGAACAGAAAAAAAGTGTTTATCGTAACAGATTCATTCCTTTACCAAAACGGCTACACAAAAGCTATAACCGACAGACTTGATGATATCGGAATTAAGCATTTTACATTTTTCAATGTAGCTCCCGACCCAACCCTTGCCTGCGCAAAGGAAGGAGCAGCTTGCATGAAAGCTTTTGGCCCTGACTGCATAATTGCCGTAGGCGGCGGTTCTGCAATGGATGCAGCAAAAATAATGTGGGTTATGTATGAGCACCCCGAAATAGATTTTATGGATATGGCAATGCGGTTTATGGATATAAGGAAACGAGTATATACATTCCCGAAAATGGGAGAAAAAGCTTACTTTATTGCCGTTCCAACTACATCTGGTACAGGTAGTGAAGTGACTCCCTTTGCTGTAATAACCGACGAAAAAACTGGTGTCAAATATCCTCTTGCTGATTATGAACTCATGCCCAACATGGCAATAGTCGATGCTGACATGATGATGAACCAGCCTAAGGGTCTTACCAGTGCATCGGGTATAGATGTTCTCACACACGCACTGGAAGCTTATGCTTCTATGATGGCTACCGACTACACTGATAGTCTTGCTTTAAAAGCTATAAAAATGGTGTTTGAGTATCTGCCTCGAGCATATAAAAATGGTGCAAATGATCCAAAGGCCAGGGAGAAAATGGCTAATGCTTCTACAATGGCAGGGATGGCTTTTGCTAATGCATTCCTTGGTGTATGCCACTCAATGGCTCATAAATTGGGAGCATTTCATCACCTTCCCCATGGAATTGCAAACGCACTAATGATAGATGAGGTTATGCGGTTTAACGCCAAGGAGGTTCCTGCAAAAATGGGAACATTCCCTCAATATAGCTATCCTCATACGCTTTTGAGGTATGCAGAGGTTGCAGATTATCTGAATATTAAAGGTAAGAGCAATGAAGAAAAGCTTAATAACCTTATAATCGCAATTGGCGACTTGAAGACAGAAGTAGGAATTAAAAAAACAATCAGGGATTATGGTATAGATGAAAAAGAGTTTAACGACAGATTAGAGGACATGGTTGAGCAAGCCTTTGATGATCAGTGCACTGGCGCTAATCCAAGATATCCTTTGATGAGCGAAATCAAAGAAATGTATATTAATGCATACTATGGAACTTCAGCAGCAGATACAAATCTGGATACGGCTCATTATAAAACATCTTCAGAAAAGGATTCGGAAGAAGGTATAAAAACACAAAAAACCCGGGTTGCAGTGTAATCTATACTGTATGTCCCTGTTTTAGAACCGGAGGGAGCCCCCCTCCGGTAATTTTAATTCATGCCAGCCATGAATACTCTAACTCCGATTTCCTTGTTGTAATCATGAAATTCAGACTCTACTGTTACGTTCTCACATATTTTAACAATGGAATATTCTGAAAGGCAAATAGTTGCATGCCATACATTTTTATTTACACAAACAGGTCTATCTAACAAAAATACTTCAAAATTATCCACATTTTCAGGCGGCGCTACAATAATCAGAGTTACTCCGGTCACCGGTTCAAAGCTTTCCATAGTGTTAGGATGCCTTGCAATTCTGCTTACACTCTTGGCATCAATTTTATTTACTGCAATTCTCCATCCCACAGCATCAAATTCATTCAAAATTACTTGAAAATTTTCCTTCTTGCTGCTGTCATATTCAATTACATGCCCATACCTTGAAAAAGTTTCTTTAGAAATGTTTTTTATAACCATGTTCATTACAAACAATCCTCCCTGTTTATATTTGTTATAGTAATATCTGTTACTACAGCGATAATTTCATCTATCCAAAAGGCATTCACTACTCCTCATTGGTATTTTGTTCAAAAAATCTTTTTTTGATAAACAATGCGGCTATAATTAATACAACCAGTCCGAAAAACGCTAAGGCAATCATTGAATAAAAATCAAAGTAGGAAGCAACAATACCCCAAGTGTCTCCTGCAAATCTTCCCAAATACACCAGTACAATATTCCAAATAAGTGTTCCAACTATCGTAAGGGGTAGAAAAATACTTAACTTCATTTTTGCAATACCTGCCGGTATTGATATCAAGCTGCGAACGATAGGGACAAATCTGCAAAGCAGAACTGCCTTAGTGCCATGTTTACTAAACCATTCTTCTGCTTTTTTTACATCTTCTTTTTTAAGACGCAGCATTTTTCCTAGTTTGCTTTCAAAAAGCCCCTCAAGCCGTTCGATGTTTAATATACAGCTAACTGAGTATAAAATAATAGCTCCTAATAAAGAACCAACTGTCGCAGCAATAATCACACCCCATATCCCCATATCGCTGAACGTAGTCAAAAAGCCTCCAAATGTTAAAATAATCTCTGAAGGTATAGGCGGAAAAATATTTTCTATGGCAATAAGAAGGCAAATGCCAATATACCCGTATTTATTGATTATTTCTATAATTATTCCTTCCATTTATTCCTCCAAAATTATAATATTATTAATAGCTCTAATAATTAGTGCTCAAATTGTTTCATGCTATCTTAGTTAAGGTTACCATAAGACAAATGCTATATCAACAAAAAAGTGACAATTTATGTGCTAAAAAAATAAAATAGCATCAGCTTGACCATATTTTTAAGTTATGATATGATGTTCTTGCTCATGGGGGAGTAATTGGCGTGAAAACACGTGACAAATCAACATACTGACCATTTTTGGGTCTGGTTTGTCTTAAATAATGAGACTCATGTATAGCTATAAATGCTGTACATGTTTATTTTTGTAAAAGGCAGGCAGATACAGCAAATAACGCGTATCTGCTTTATTTTGTGCACATTTACTAGCCTTATTGGTTATATTATGTTAAGTAAATTGGGGGAGATTTGGTTTTGGGACCTTTAGGATTATTACTTATTGCTTTAGGTCTATCTGCAGATGCCTTTGCGGTGGCTCTGTGTAAGGGACTTAAAATGAGGAGATTGAATTTACACCATGCTATGGTTATTGCAGCATTCTTTGGCAGCTTTCAGGCGATAATGCCACTACTTGGTTGGATACTAGGTAGCCAATTTGAAGCATATATCACAAGCTTTGATCACTGGATAGCTTTCATCCTGCTAACTCTCATTGGCGGAAAAATGCTTTTGGATGCTTTTAAAAAAGATGATGAATGTGTTGCTGCAACCAGTGAAATCAACGATATTCTTGATATGAAGGAACTCGTTATTCTAGCAATAGCCACAAGTATAGATGCACTAGCGATAGGTATTACCTTTGCTTTTTTACAGATATTAATAATGCCTGCTATATTCTTTATAGGTATTATTACATTTATTTTATCCTTTATAGGTGTTACCATGGGGAACAAATTTGGAATAAAGTACAAAGGCAGGGCTGAGGTCGTAGGTGGTTTCATTCTAATTTTCATAGGAATTAAAATACTATTGGAGCATACCAATATTATTTAATAAAAAGATGGATTGTGTGAGCTGTAACGGAAAGTATACTTTCCTAGACAATAAAAAAGCCCAACCGCTTTGTATAAAGCAAGTTGGGCTAATATGTTTTTGTGGTATTAATTATTCCATAAACATTTTAATGTCATCCTCTACGTTTGATATGCCGCCGATGCCAAACTTCTCTACTAAAACCCCAGCAACGTTCGGTGACAAAAAAGCAGGCAGTGTAGGTCCTAAGTGAATATTCTTTACTCCAAGATATAAAAGTGCGAGCAATACTATTACAGCCTTCTGTTCATACCATGCAATGTTATAAACGATAGGAAGCTTATTAATGTCATCCAGTCCAAACGCTTCTTTAAGCTTTAATGCAATAACTGCAAGCGAATACGAGTCATTGCACTGTCCAGCATCCAGCACCCTTGGTATACCTCCTATATCCCCAAGGTTCAGCTTATTATAGCGATATTTCGCACAACCGGCAGTCAATATTACAGTATCTTCAGGGAGCTTTTTAGCAAATTCAGAATAATACTCTCTACTTTTCATTCTCCCATCGCATCCTGCCATAACGAAGAACTTCTTGATTTTGCCTGACTTAACTGCTTCTATAACCTTATCGGCAAGCCCAATTACCGTATTATGAGCAAAGCCGCCTATTATCTCACCATTTTCTATTTCAACAGGTGGTGCACATCTTTTTGCGTGTTCGATTATTAAAGAAAAATCTTTAGTTTTTTGACCCTCCCTGTCCGGAATATGCTTAAGCCCCTGAAAACCCACTATGCTTGTTGTATAAACTCTGTCCTTGTATGAATCCCTTGGAGGAATAAGACAGTTTGTAGTCAACAAAATAGGACCATTAAAGCTTTCAAACTCTTTATCTTGCTTCCACCAAGCATTTCCATAGTTACCGACAAAATGAGGATATTTCTTAAAAGCTGGATAATAGTTTGCTGGAAGCATTTCTCCATGAGTATATACATCTACTCCTGTACCTTCAGTTTGCTTTAGTAGTTCTTCCATGTCTTTTAAGTCATGCCCACTAATAAGAATACTAGGGTTATTCCTTACACCTATATTAACTTTTGTGATTTCAGGGTTCCCATATGTGGATGTGTTAGCTTTATCTAAAAGCGCCATTATTTCAACACCATATTTACCCGTTTCCATGGTTAATGCTACAAGATCATCTGCTGAAAGATTATCATCCAAGGTTGCTGCAAGTGCTTTGTGCATAAACTCACAAACTGCATCACTATTAAACCCAAGTACAAATGCGTGCTCAGCATATGCTGCCATACCTTTTAGTCCATAAATAATCAGTCCCCGAAGTGAGCGAACATCTTCGTTTGCTGTACTTAGCACACCGACTTCTGTCGCTTTTTTCTCCATTTCATTAAGATCTTTTCCAAACCATATAGCGGCATCATGTAAATCTTTTGATATATTTACTCCTGCATCTATGAGTTGGTTTTTAACCTCTTCCCTTAACTTTAAGCCTTCCTCGACTTTTTTCGCAAAAAACTCTTTATCAAAATTAGCATTTGTTATTGTAGAAAAAAGCCCTTTCAAAATAAATTCATCTGCTTTTTCAGTATTTATGCCTGCTTCCCTTGCTTTAATGCTATATATTGAAATACCTTTTAATACATAAATAAACAAATCCTGAAGGTTTGCCACCTCATCTGTCTTTCCACATACCCCTCTAATTGTACAACCCTTTCCCTTTGATGCCTCCTGGCATTGATAACAAAACATACTCATAACAACTTTTTCCTCCCTTTATGTTGTGTATTTTAGTTAGATCTCAACTGATCCGCAAAACTTACTGATTGCCTACTTACTGTTTTATTATATATAAATAAAGCTCTAAAATCAGTATCATTTGTTACCGTCACTAATATGATTATAACAAGATTTTATTGTAGCTTTTTCACAAAGAATTACTTACCCATAAATAACAATGTGAAACAACCAATCGTTTTCCAAAAAACGGAGTTCTACTTGCACCAGCTAGAAAATATCAAACAGGCATTACTGTTAACACTTTCTAATACTTGCTTTCCATAAAATTAACCACATCATATATTCTTTGGTTTGCAGGTACTAAAATTCCATGCTTTTTTGCAAGCTTCAACACAGTTCCAGAAAACAATTCCACTTCCGACTTTCTACCAGCAAGACCATCCTGCCTCATTGACGGCATGCCATTAGGATTCATGTTATCGATTAAATTCATATATTCATTTAAATCTTTTTCAGTAATGGCTACACCTTCTTTTTCCCCTAATAACATAACTTCTCTCATAGCCTTTTCCATCATGTCCCTAGCCTCACTAGGTTTTTGCACTGTCCCATACGTGCCTTTGTAAATCATAACAACCTGATTTATACCAACATTTAGCATAAATTTGCTCCAAAGCCTGTGGTTGATATCCTTCTCCAATGTATATGGAATACCTACCCTATCTAGGAGGGTCGCTACATCCTTTAGCTTCTTTTTCTTTTCTTCATTATGATCTATAGTTCCTATACAAAGCTTTCCAACTTGTGTACAGGTAAGTTGGTTTCCTGTTTTTACAGCATCCATCCCCTGTGCTACACAATATAGTATTTTATCCATACCGAATTTGCCCCCGATGATCTGTTCACTAGATATCCCATTCAAAAGGGACAAAATGATAGTATTCTCGGAAACCTTGTTTCTTGCTGTATAAATCGCACTATCAAGTGCAGTCGCCTTTACTGCAAAAATAAGCAGGTCCGCAGGTTTCCCTTGCTCATCATCACTTACCATTTGAAAGTTGCATGGTTTTTTGTTAAAGATAATTCCTTCATTGTGATATCTTCTTAATCTTTCTTCATCTGCAACAAACTCTACAAATTCTTTTCCAAGATTCCTTGTAAAGAAATCTCCATATAAAATTCCTAAAGCTCCCATTCCTATAATACTTACTCTATTAATATTCATTATTAATTCACCATTTCTTTATTCTTCATCAATTTCTTCAGTTGTATGTGCCTTAACCATAGCCTCTGTAGGTGATATGAAAACCTTTATTTCGCCATCTACACAAAGCTGTTGATCACCTAACAAACTATCTGCTACAGGTGTGCTAACATGAGTGCCTGTAATTAACAAAACTATTTCTTTCTCAGGCTGCAGTTCTACATTTATAATAGGCAACAAAACCTTCTGTTTCTCATCTGTACCTCTTCCGTGTATGATTGTAGCTCCTGACGCACCAGATAGGCGTGCTACATCTATAACCTTTTCAGCAAGCCCCCTGTTTACAACTACCAAAATACAGTCATGTTGTATGTTGCTCTCATCCAGTAGCTGAGAGGCTACAATACTCTTTTTCTCAGTTGTAGAATATGATATTTTTTTATGTTTGAACACAGTTCCCAAAATCATGATTGATAAAACTGGAGCCATTGCCACCATTGCAATAACTCCAAAACCATCCACCAGCACATTGGCAGTATCTATAATCATAGCTGCTCCTTGCGCAAAAGCAAGTACAAAGGTTGCTGTCATAGGTCCCGAAGCAACTCCACCTGCATCATAAGCGATCCCAACAAAAACCGGATCGGCTTTAAATGAAAGCAATATTGCAATAGCAAACCCTGGAAGAAGAAAATACCACAGCTTAACCTCAGGTACGATAATCCTTACCATAGAAAGAGCAATTGCAATACCAACACCTATAGATAGAGTCATTCGGATTAGACTAAGAGGAATATGACCACCAGTGACTTCTTCAATCTGCTCACCAAGCACATGCACGGCAGGTTCAACAAGAACAACGATAAGACCCAGCAAAAATCCTATCCCTATCAATATCCAATGATTCATATTAGCAAGCTCCATACCAATAATCCGACCCATGTCCATGAATCCTGAGTTTACTGCAGTAAGGAATATGGCAAGTCCTAGCAGGGTAAAGACAAGCCCTTTAATTATTCTAAAAAGATCTTCCTTAGATAGTTTAAATTTTGTAAAGTTATAAATAAAAAACAAAGCCGCAATAGGCAAAAGAGCTAGAAGTGATTCCACGAAAACTACCGGTAATGCATTTATTATAGGTCCAAGTACACCCTTGGCTATAACAAATTCTCCTGCATCTCCTTGTATATGTTTTTGCCCTGAAATTATGGATAATAGCATCAACGCCAATATTGGTCCAGCACTCATTATACCAACAAGTCCAAAAGAATTTTCTTCTGAGTTCTTTCCGCCTTTCACTTTGGACAGTCCCAACGATATCGCCAGAACAAACGGTGTGGTAAGAGCACCGGTGGTTGCACCTGAGGCGTCAAAGGATATGGCAAGGAATTCTTCGGTTACAAAAAGCGCCAAAACAAAAATTACTCCATAGGTTATTGCCATAAACACACTGAGAGATTTGTCCCTCAATAATCTGAAAACGCCAAATGAAACCATAATTCCCACTCCAATAGACACCAAATACACAATAATAGGTGCGTTTAGACTACCACCAGACGCTGACTCAACCTGTGAACCAAGGATTAATAAATCAGGTTCTGCAACAGTTATCAAAAAACCTAAAAGGAAACTAAGGATTGTAATTTTATAAGGTGATCTCGAAGTGGCTACTTCTTGCGACATAACCTCGCCAATCGGGTTCATAGCCAAATCTACACCCCATAAGAAAATTGAAAGCCCGATTAAGAGCATTACACTACCAACAATAAAACGTATAATAATATCTGTTCCCACATCAACTACAGTGTAACAGAGTACTAAAACTAATATCACAACCGGTAATAAGGTTCGGGTTACTTCTTTACCTTTTTCAAAGATCAAATTCATCGCATTACCTCCCCACTCTCGTCAGACCGGTTTTCAAGGAGACCACTGACTTGGCTCACAGGGAGAGTAAATATAATGCCGTTCCCAGCTTTTGCAAGCTCAAGATCAGTAAATATCTTTCCTCGAATTTGAGAAACCTCGTCTTTTGTCGTGATAATCATTAAAATATCTTTTTGGGGCTCAATAACCAACGGAAAATAAAAGTCTGTCGGAATGCCGGCTCCACGTCCATGAATCAAGGTTCCTCCCTTAGCTCCTGCTTCCCTTGCTACTTTTATACAAGACTTACTTCGTCCCTTATCTACAATAGTCATAATACAAAGATACGGGGAAGAAATTTTCTCTTGCAAAACCCTGTGTTTTTGACCAACAGTTTGTGATTGCCAGCGTTTAAAGGGTATTGAAAAAGCCATCCCTCTATTCCTCTTGTTAAGCATAAATTCCTCGCTGATTACTTGGTGTAATCTAGCACAAAGCTCATCTGATGCCGATATCATAAGAATTTCTTTATGTATCTCAGTCAAACCAATCATCTCAAGCAGCTTAGATTGTACTGTACCTTCCCCTAAAAATATCGTTCCTCCCACAGCACCGCATTCTTGGGCTTTGCGCAATACAGCATTAGCCTTGCCACGGTTTACGATAACAAAAAATAATGCATCTATATCTACCACTCCCTAGTCTTATTAAGTTTTCTCAAAAAACTTGAACTGATGTTAAATGTATTACAATTCAATTGTTGTATATAACCAGAATACAGCCTCATATATTTAGGCTAATCCTAGTTTTAAATTAAAACACATTATAATCATAGCATAAGATTTAAGTTAACGGTATACAATACTTTTAAGATGTCTGTATTAGTTAATGAATAATCCGTCTCTTGATAGTACTACAGCATTAATTCTTGAATTATTCTGATTTTGTTTTTCTGAATCTTTTTCTGTAACTACATTTTCTGCAGAGTTCCTCTACTACTTCCATTGCCAAAAAGCCATTAACTATATTTTTAACTCTATCACTCTCAAGTATCTTTGAAAATTCTTGGTTTTTAATGTTACCAAGATTTATGCTCCCCTCTCCATCCATACAGCATGGAACTACCGTCCCATCCACCAATACTGCAATCTGACTGCGAAGTCCATAGCAAAATCCTTTTTCCCGATCTTCCTTCTCCTTCATGTCCGGCCATTTGAACTCATAATCCTGATTTAAGTAAATATTTTCAGCAATTTTGATGCCTCTTTCCTGTGCCCCTTTTTCTTCGATACTGTAAGGTAATTTGAATGCCCTCTCAATAATCTGTAATAACTCCCTATTGCGTTTTCTTTCAATGTTCGCCCGATTGCTTTCTTCTAAATTCCAGAATCTAAATGAGATAATGACTTTTGATACTTTTGTGGCTTGCTTTGCAAATTCTATAATATTAGTAATATATTCATCTTTGTTGTTTAAACCACTATTTCCATCAAAGCTATGCAAAGAAAAGTTAATCTGCCTTAACGCAGGGTGCCCTATTAGTTTTTCTTTTACATCGCTAATCAAAGTCCCGTTAGTGGTTATATTCACTTTGAAATCTTTTGCATTACTAAAGTCAAGAAACTCACCTATTTGTGGGTGAAGAAGAGGTTCGCCTTTTACATGAAAGTATAAATAATCAGTGTAAGGTTTTACCTGATCTAACACAAGTTGAAAAGTTGTTGAGCTCATAAAATCCAATTGGCGTTCTGACCTTGGGCAGAAACTGCAATCAAGATTACAAACATTTGTTATTTCAATATATACCCTTTTAAAACGTTTCATTTTTATAAACTCCCATCATAAGGATATGGTTTAGCAAAAAGAACAAGGCTTACTCTACGTTTTCCTTAGCATTAAAAAGACACCATTTGCTTGCGCAATTGATTCTATTGTTATAAAATAATTATATCATAGATAGCCACTTCATAGCTTTTGTGATAATTAAAAATATCTTAATATCATCATTCTATGATGCATAGGTGAGCAGCAAACAAAGTTTGAGATCAGTCCACTTGGTAGAATAATGGATGATCATGTTAACTAATTTTAATTAGTATAGTTTTGCTATAAGGTTTAATTAAAAATATAAAGTTGGAATTGTGATTATGAAAAATAGTCTTAATGTGAAAAAAGCAGCACGAGTTATTTTTAGCTTGAATTTAATACAGTTAGCAAGCCTTATCGGAATACTTGCTTCATATTATTTTACTCATAATTCTATTCCGCTATATCAATTAAGTATTTTTTTGATTGTAATATTTATAACTTTATGCATAAACTGTTTAGTGGCTGTCAGAAAAATTTTAAATTTGCGCAAAATTAACTTACAATCACAAATGCTGCTTTCCTCTCTCCAAAATGTAGAGAATTTAAACAATACCTTACGTGCTCAGCGACACGATTTTCTCAATCACCTTCAGGTTGTTTACGGTCTAATTGAAATAGATGAATACGAGCATGTAAAAAAGTACATTGAGAAAGTATATGTGGATATACAGAAGGTTAACATGGTATTAAAAACATCCGTTCCTGCTGTTAATGCACTACTACAGGCCAAAACGCTCTATTGTGAGAAGAACAGCATAAAAATAGGACTTGAAATCACATCAAGACTTGAAGGCATCAAAGTTCCATCATGGGAATTGTGTAGAGTTCTTGGAAACCTCATTGATAATGCAGTTAATGCACTTTCTCTTTCTGAAAATAAAGATAAAAACCTTTTGGTAAAACTTACAGAAACCCTTAAGTCCTTTGATATAAGTGTAATTGATAATGGTGTACCCATCCCTTCCGTACATCAAGATGAACTTTTTAAGCCAGGCTTCACTACAAGAAAAAACTTGGGCGAAGGTATGGGATTGGCAATTGTTAAGGACATAGCAGTCAAATATGGTGGGAAGGTATTTTGGGAAGTTAATGAAGCTTATAAACGTTTTTGTGTATCAGTTCCCAAAGAAATTTCAAGCACTTAAATAGACTGTTTAATCTCTGGCATGTATATTATAGCAATCAAAAGTTTTAACGTGTGTTAAATTGATATATAATAAATTTATGATTGCTCATCGTTATGTCGCAAAGCGACTTTCCGTGAGGTAGTCAATTTACACAAAATAAATTAAAACATTGTTTCAAAATTGATCGCCATAATATTTTGTGATGGGAGTTGATAAAAATGGGAATCTTAAATTTTATTGTTACAATGGAATTGTTATCAGCTATTTGTTTTGTATTAGGCTTTGTATTTGTCATATTTGAGATGTTCTACCCGGGTTTTGGTGCTCCGGGTGTTATTGGTATTATTTTATTGTTTCTAGGGGTTGTGCAAACTGCTGGTAGTGTTTTGGAGGCATTTATATTAATAATCCTGATTATCGCTATATTAGGTATTGCGTTAACTATTGTTCTTCATTCAGCTGCAAAAGGTCGTCTTTCAAAAACACTTATACTTAATGATTCTTTAAAAAAGGAATCTGGTTTTATTGGAACAGAAGACCTTAACTATTTTCTTTACAAGGAAGGAATAACCTTAACCGTCTTAAGACCTTCAGGCATTGCTGATTTTGATGGTGTTAAGTTAGATGTTGTTTCCGAAAGTGAGTTTTTACCAAAGAATACTAAGGTTAAAATAATTAAAGTATCTGGAAGGCGTATCTTGGTAAGAAAAATTGAATTATGATGTTCTTATAATTGTTTAATTATTAACTTGGGAGGATTGTTTATGGGTTGGTTGGTTTTAGTAGTTGTTTTAGGTGTTGTTTTTGTATTAATCATTTCTTTCTTTAGCCTTGTCCCTATTGGGCTATGGACATCAGCATTTGCAGCCGGTGTAAGAATAAGCATAGTTACTCTAATAGGTATGCGCTTAAGAAGAGTTACACCTGCTAGGATTGTTAACCCTCAAATAAAAGCGACTAAAGCAGGAATAGATGTTTCAATTAATGAGCTTGAAGCCCATTACTTAGCAGGCGGGAATATTGACCGAGTTGTGAATGCGTTAATTGCCGCTCAAAGAGCAGATATTCCTCTAAGTTTCGAAAGAGCTGCAGCGATAGATCTTGCTGGGCGGGATGTGCTTGAGGCAGTACAGATGAGCGTTAACCCTAAGGTTATAGAAACTCCTTTAATCTCATCGATTGCAAAAGATGGTATAGAACTTATAACAAGAGCACGCGTTACTGTAAGAGCAAACATTGACAGGCTTGTAGGAGGAGCAGGTGAACAAACAATAATTGCTCGTGTAGGTGAAGGTATGGTTAGCACTGTAGGCTCTGTAGAATCACACTCAGAGGTTCTGGAGAATCCTGATCTCATTTCACAGACTGTGCTTAATAAGGGTTTGGATGCAGGAACTGCTTTTGAAATTTTGTCCATTGATATAGCCGACGTAGATGTTGGTAGGAATATCGGAGCTCAACTACAGACTGATCAAGCTGAAGCAGATAAAAGAATAGCTCAGGCTAAAGCGGAGGAAAGAAGAGCTATGGCAGTTGCCAGAGAACAGGAAATGAAAGCGTCTGTTCAAGAAATGAGAGCAAAGGTAGTCGAATCAGAAGCTGAAATTCCAAAAGCAATGTCTGAAGCTTTAAGCAGTGGCAGAATCAGTGTTATTGATTATTATAACCTCCAAAATGTAATTGCAGATACACAAATGAGAGATTCTATCTCAAAGGTTGCCAAGACAGAAATTGATACGCAAGATAACAGGTGAGTCAATATATTGGGCTTTCTTAACTTAAAAACCTTGTAGAGTTTGGGAAACCGGCTCACTAGAATTAAAATGGCAAATGAAATATTATCAGTTTTAAAAAAACAGGAGAGCTTTGACTAATGACACTAAAAACATTGATTGTAGATGATGATGAAGGTATGCAGCTAGTTTTAAAAAAATTTATAGAAAAAGTTGATGGCTATGAAGTTTCGGGTATTGCTGCAAATGGCGAAGCAGCGCTTAAAATGGTAGAGACAGTAAAACCTCATGTTGTATTTTTAGATATTGAGATGCCCATTCTTGGCGGAGTTGGGTGTGCTAAAAAAATAATGGATATTAACCCTAAAATTAAAATTATATTTGCTACAGCCTTTCAGGAGTATATGCCTGATGCCTTTGAGCTCTATGCTTATGATTATATTATAAAACCATTCAATTTCGGAAGGATACAAAAAACACTGAACCGCATTAAGGAACTGTTGACCCAACCAAATGAAATAGTAAGCAATAATAACAAATATACTAGAAGTTTAGATAAAATAATCATAAAAAATAAGGATGGTGTAAGTTTTGTAAATATGGATGAAATCATATTAATCCAACGAGAGAATCGTAGTACGGTTGTTTATACTAACGATGAACGCTATGTTACGTCTGAAGGGTTAAGTGAAATTGAAGCTCGCCTTAATAAAGAACTCTTCTTTAGAAGTCATAAATCTTACATCATTAATCTTTCTATGATTCACAAAATTTACCCCTATGGTCGTTGGACCTATATTGTCAAATTTAAAAACACCGACAAGGATGCGCTCATAACATACAAACAAAATGAAGAGTTGCAAAAAATGTTTATGTGATATGCCCGACGCAGACAAAGCTTACAAGGAGATGCTCATGCCCGGGCAATGTCATCAAGCTAATATGTAAGCAATTGGCACAAATGTAAAATGCGTTGTTACGTGTAGTTGGCCGACCCACGAAGCAAGAGCCACAGGAAGTGGCGACTATCAAAAATATTGTGCTTAAAAGTTCTGCTCATTATCTACTGTAAACTTTTTTGTCTCAAAAATGTTCCAAACATTGCAATAGATATGGAACTGGACAATGCCTTGACAGGCCGATCTGCAATCTCAGCTCAATATCAGGTGCAATGGATTTGTTGGTAGAGAAAAAGGCAGAAATCAGTTCTTCTATATCATTGGAAAAATACTCTGCAAGCCCCCCAAACATCTTCTCCAATTTCCAATAGTGCAACACCGTCTTCCTTTGCCTGTACGAAAGTCGCTTCTACGAGTAACCTGCGCATCTCTGTATTATCAAAACGGTCACCTATATTTTCGTTTGTCCATTTATGCATATTGTCCATAGATGATAATGCTGCCTTTATTGGCTCAATGTTATACCCTGTTCTATTTTGAAGAAATTTTCTACTACCGCATGCTAGCTCTCCGTAGACCTTCTTCGTGTTTTGCCCTTTGTGGAAGCACTTTGATATCGTCAAGAGGATTTCGAATCTTTGCGATTTCTTTACTACTAACATGTGTATAAATCTCAATCGTTTTAGAACTCGCATAGCCCAACAATTTACGTAGAACCAAAAAAGCTGATAAGAAAAATTCCTATCAGCTTTTAGATACATTCGAATTTTGTTGAACTTTTTTTGAATAACTTATTATTATCTATGCCTGTCTGGCCTTATATTGATGAGCCTGCTCTAACATCATGTCCTTGACCTTCATCAAACGTATCAGATTTCCTCTTTCATTTTCTTCAAGCTTCATTGAAATGTATTTAATTGTCTCAGTTAACTGGGGGATTAAAACATACTCTAACGCGTTTACTCTTCTTCTTGTCTTTTCAATTTCCTCTGACAATAGCTGAACAGTTTTTTCAATTTGGGCAAGTTTAAGCATGTACGGAAAAACTTCAGTCAGTGTTTTAACCGCTCCGTCAAGTTCCCCTGATGTTGTTGCAAATCCATAGGGGTAGACATTACTCACATCAGTGCCTTCTGTTGTAAAATTCAGCACAGGCACTTCCACACCCATAATATTGTTTGTCCCTGTACTTAACGCTATTTTCTGTTTAGGGAACATAAGTGCTTCGCCAAAAAACTCAGTAGACATAATTGCTCTGGCTATAAGAAACCTTTCATTGACCTTTGCCATCATTTTTTCAACAGTTTCTCTTAATTCCTTATTCTCTTTTACAATTTCAAGGAACTGCTTCATAAGCTCATCTCTTTTGTCTTTTAGAAGCTTATGTCCTCTTCTGGCAACCTTAAGCCTGTTCTTAAGTCTGGTCAGCTCCATCCTTGTTGGGTTTACTTGCATAATTGACATATAATCTCTCCTACCGAACATTTTAAAAAGAAACTCTGATCTAGCTACTTCCTTTGGAATTACATACCCAGGATACTCATTTCAATAATTGTACTTTGCATGAAGTAAGTAAATTCCCCGAAAGATATTCCAAAAGCATTCTGACTCCTTATTCCTAGTTACCAAGGCTTTACTTTTGTATATAATACTTGTCAAGGAATTCATCCCTTATTCGCTTGAGCTCATCTCTGGGCAGCTCAGACAACAATTTCCACCCTATATCCAGAGTCTTTTCTATATTCCTGTCCTCATCGTACCCTTGAGAAACATACTCTTGCTCAAATCTATCAGCAAATTTTGAATAAAGTTTATCCAAATCGGTAAGAGCAGCTTCCCCAAGTATAACAGCTAGTTCTTTTGCTTCTTTCCCTCTTGCATAGGCTGAAAAGAGCTGATTCATTGTATCAGCATGATCCTCACGAGTTTTCCCTTTACCTATTCCTTTATCCTTTAATCTTGAAAGTGATGGTAAAACATCAATAGGTGGTCTTATATCTTTTCTGTATAATTCTCTCCCCAGAATAATCTGGCCTTCTGTAATATAACCGGTTAAATCGGGTATAGGATGTGTTTTATCATCCTCAGGCATGCTTAAAATAGGTATAAGAGTTATACTGCCATCTTGCCCTATTTTTCTTCCTGCCCTCTCATACAAGGATGCTAAGTCTGTATACATGTAACCAGGATAACCCCTTCTTCCCGGAACTTCCTTTCTTGCAGCAGAAACCTCTCTTAATGCTTCTGCATAGTTCGTAATATCTGTAAGTATAATCAAAACATGCATGTCTTTTTCAAATGCAAGATATTCTGCTGCTGTTAATGCCATTCTAGGTGTTGATATACGTTCAACAGCCGGATCATTTGCGAGATTCATAAAAAGCACTGCACGATCAATAGCTCCAGTCCTTCTAAAGTCAGATATAAAGAAGTCTGCCTCCTCAAATGTAATTCCTATTGCTGCAAATACTACTGCGAACCTACTGTCAGTCCCTAAAACCTTAGATTGTCTGGCTATTTGTGCAGCAAGCTGAGCATGAGGCAACCCCGAACCAGAAAAAATAGGGAGCTTTTGTCCTCTTACCAGTGTATTTAAACCGTCAATTGCAGAAATTCCTGTCTGTATAAACTCAGATGGGTAATCCCTTGCAGTTGGATTAATCGGAACACCATTTATATCAAGTCTTGTTTCTGGAATTATCTCAGGTCCCCCGTCAGCCGGACGCCCAAGACCGTCAAAAACCCTTCCCAGCATATCCATTGATACCGGCAGCTCGATTCCTTTGCCCAAAAACCTAACCTTACTTTGTGCTATATTTATTCCCTGCGCACTTTCAAAAAGCTGCACTAATGCGCTCTCTTGGTCTACTTCCAATACCCTGCATTTTCGAATTTCACCATTGCGAAGCTCAATTTCTCCAAGCTCCCCGTATTTAACACCTTCAACTTGCTTTACTAGCATCAAAGGCCCAGCTACTTCAGATATGGTCTTATATTCTTTAAGCAATTCATACACCTTCCTTCGAAATCAGAGCATCTATCTGGTTTGCAAGTTCTTCATCAATTTGATAGAAAACCTCGTTTACCTTTTCTTCTTCAACATACTTAGCTCTTCCAATTTGTTCTCTTACAGGTAAACTAAAAAGCTCTTTTACCTCTACACCGCTTTCCAAAGCCTTTTTACCTCTATAATAAAACTGCATTATGAGCTTTAATAGTCTATACTGTTTATTAGACGAGGTATATGTATCTACCTCGTGGAAAGCATTCTGATGGAGAAAATCTTCTCTTATTGATCTAGCTTGTTCCAGAACAAGTCTGTCCCCTGACGAAAGAGCATCAACCCCAACCAGTCTTACAATTTCTTCAAGCTCTGATTCCTCCTGCAAAATTCTCATTGTATCAGTTCTTAGTACAGTCCAATCTCTTGAAATGTTCTCACTTTTCCATGCGTCAACCATATCCAGATATAAGGAATAGCTTGTAAGCCAGTTGATAGCAGGGAAGTGTCTTCTATATGCAAGGCTTGAGTCAAGCCCCCAAAAAACTTTGATTATCCTCATGGTCGCCTGGGTTACAGGTTCTGATAAATCTCCGCCAGGTGGTGAAACTGCCCCAATAGCAGTAATTGAACCTTCTCTACCATTTGTACCAATGCTGTTAACGCGCCCTGCTCGTTCATAAAACTGTGCCAATCTTGAACTTAAGTAAGCAGGATAACCTTCTTCACCCGGCATTTCCTCAAGCCGCCCGGACATCTCTCTTAGAGCTTCAGCCCACCGAGAAGTAGAGTCAGCCATCAAAGCTACATTGTATCCCATATCCCTGAAATATTCAGCAATTGTTATTCCAGTATATATTGATGCTTCACGTGCAGCAACAGGCATGTCTGATGTGTTTGCTATAAGGACTGTTCTACTCATTAGGGACTCTCCTGTAGTAGGGTCCTTTAGCTTCGGAAACTCCAAAAGTACATCTGTCATTTCATTACCACGTTCTCCACATCCAATATATACAACTATTTCTGCATCAGCCCATTTAGCCAACTGATGCTGCACCACTGTTTTTCCACTTCCAAAAGGTCCGGGAACAGCCGCAACACCGCCTTTGGCAATAGGGAATAATGTGTCAATAATTCGCTGACCAGTCACAAGTGGAGCTTCGGGCGATAGTTTTTCCCTGTAGGGTCTTCCCACACGTACAGGCCACTTCTGCATTAAAGTAATATCAGCTATCTCACCGTTTTCCTTACGTACCTTAGCAACTGTTTCTTCTACAGAAAAGTCACCCTCAAAAATTTCAACTATTTTCCCGGAGATACCATTAGGAATCATTATACGGTGATCAATAATAGAATTTTCCTTTACAATTCCTATAATATCCCCTGCTGACACTCTTAAGCCCTTTTCTACAGTAGGCTCAAATTTCCACTTTTTCTCTCTATCAAGTGCCTGCACAAGCACACCTCTTGTTACATTGCTCCCGTACTTTTCCTTAATTTTTTCTAAAGGTCTTTGTATTCCATCAAATATCTGACTTATCAAACCGGGTCCAAGCTCAACACTTAAAGGCAAGCCTGTAGACACAACGGGCTCTCCCGGGCCAAGACCTGCAGTTTCTTCATAAACCTGTATTGATGCCTTATCACCATGCATCTCAAGGATTTCTCCGATTAAGTTGTGTTCACTGACACGCACTACATCAAACATGTTTGCAGACCTCATGCCTTCTGCTAATACAAGAGGACCGGAAACCTTGACAATAGTTCCATTGTTCAAATGTATCCCTTCTTTCCTGTTTACTAAAAAGCCTTCTTACGTATCAAAAAGTATATCTGCACCAACTGCACGTTCCACAGCCTTCTTTACTGCATTCATACCTATATTTTCAGTACCAAAAATTCCTGGTATCAATACTATAACTGGAAAGGCACGTTCTTTATATTTCTCTATAAGAGGCATAATATCTTTTGCTGTGCTTTCTGTTATAAAGACAAGTGCAAATTCCTCATTTACAAGATTATTCAACATGCTTTCAGCTTCAGTTTTATTCTTTACAGGATATACAGAAAGCCCGAGGGCTAAAAATCCAAGGACGCTGTCTTTATCTCCTAAAACACCGATCTTATACATATATCTCTCGCAGCCTTTCTCTAATAGTATCACCGGGAATGTCGTTAGCTTTTCCCGTTATTACAATCCTGACATTCTTAATCTCGTTCTCTTTTGCATAAAGATAAGCAATTAGGGGTTCTATGCCAAATGCATCATGCTTAGCTTTACTGACAAACGCTGTAATAAGATTGTCCGATAGTTTTTCATACATAGCAAGATTACCTTTTTCATAGCTCTCTTGACTGCTTCCCAAAATTGCCTCATACCTAGAATTTGATAAGTTCTCAATAAGACCTTCTATTCCTATGTCAAAATTATCCGTATAAAGGTCAAGATCTAAAGAGCCTCCACTTAGTATCACACTTTCAAGAAACGCACGTGGTTTCCCCATAAGCTTAACTCTTAAAAAAGTTTTTATGTTAACAAGATCAATGCTCATGCTGCAAAGCTCAATTAAAAACTTGTTTTGGGTAACGGTTGCCATAGCCTTTGCTTCTTTTGCAGAAGCTTTGTCAAGTACTACATCTATCATTTGCGGGTCAGAAGTTTTATTGAAAACTTCTGTACACTCATTAAAGGCATCATACATTATTGAAGATAAGTCCCCTAGTTTTCTGTCTCTTATCATCAACTTTAGTTCTATAACAGGTATAATACCGGTATCAAGAAGCAGGTCGCCCTGTGCAAATCCTCCATATTCTGATTTGAGTAATACCTTAAGGTTATGATAGTCATTTTTTAGAAGAAATATATTAAATATATCTGGTTTAGGTACAATACTTTTAAGCAATCCGTAAAGATTTTTATATTCCTGCTTTAAAAGCAATTCACCGTCATAAAGATTAATACTCTCATCTTCAGATTCTCCATAACCAGCTTCCTGTAAAATCCTTAGTATTTCTTCTGTTGTCGCTGCATCTATCATTCTGTCAAACAGACCTCTGTTAAGCAGCCTATTCTCAATAACCCGTATACGACCTACAGCATAAGCATATTCTGTCTCATACTTCAACAAAACCACTCCTTAACCATAACATGCTCGCAGCATTTGCAAATTGTCTGCAATTACGACGTTCCATCCGATCCAAATAATATAGAAACCACTTCCTGTTCTAGGTCGCTGCGTTTCATTCTTAACATGGCAGAAAACGTATTATTATATTCCACATCCCCATCTTTTAATACAAAACCACCATCAAAGTTACCTGCACTTTTAGCCAACCTCACATTTCCCGGTAGCCCTTTAGAAATAATCCTTCTGTTTACATCATCAATAAATTTAAGTCCTAACCGCTGCCTGTCCCTTTCAGTCAGAATAATTTCTTCGTTGCCTTTAGTAACTGCATCGGTCACCATGCTAAGGAGTATTTCGCTATACTCCTCAGTACTAAGGGAATTAAGGTTGTTCAAAGCGCCCTGGAAAACCTCGTTTAGAATTTCCTGTTTAGCTGTAAGTTTAACTTTTTTAACTTCCATCACAGCAGAAGCAGTTAGTCTGCTCTTTTTAAGCTTTGCTTCATTCACAGCTTTATTTAAGATTTCAAGCCGCTTTCTGTCTCCCTCGTCCTGTGCTGCCGTTATTATGTTCTTAGCATTCTTCTTAGCCTGAGAAATACTTTCATTTGCATCTATTCGTGCATCTTCCAGTATTTTTTCCTTTAATATCTGAGCATTAGTCATACTGACACTCTCCGATTTCATATCTTAATACCAAAAAGCACCATGAGCAATGATGCAAGTACTGCAAACACAGCAAATGTTTCTACCATTGCAGTTAAAACCATACCTTTTGCAAATTCCTTTGGCCTTTTTGCAACAATTCCAATTGATGCAGCTGCAAGCTTTCCCTGATAAATAGCTGAAACAAAACCAATAATAGATATTGGCAATGATGCCGCTAAAAATAAAAAGCCTTGATTAAGTGTCAGATTGACCAATTCGCCTTCAAACATTCCTACTTTTAGGAGTATAAGGAAAGCTGTTATCAGACCATATAATCCTTGAGTGGATGGAAGTATCTGTAAAGGCAGAACCTGACCAAATTTCCCCGGGTCCTCAGCTATGACTCCCGCAGCTGCCGCACCAGCGTCTGCTACTCCTTTGACTGATCCTAAACCGGCGAGTATTACAGATAGTGCTGCACCTGCAAATGCCAAAATGTGACCTATTGTAATTTCCATAAATCATCTTACCTCCTGCTTGATTTTAATGTATTTAGTGTTTATTTTTAAAGGGTTGAAGGCTTTTCCTCCATCCTCATAAAACCTACTGAAGAACTCAACATACTGAAGACGTGCGCCATGAACAAAGGCACTAAGACCACCTGACAATATGTTAAAGGTATGACCTATCAAGGCTACTATTATCAAAAGTATTATCCCAATTATATTATCTACTCCTGCCAGTGTCCCCATGGTGTTTATAACCGATGCTATTACGCCGCTCGCCATTCCTAAGGCAAGTAATCTCGAGTATGAAAGAGCATCACTTAGGATTCCTATAATGTTATAAAGACTTAATATCCCGCTAAAAAGCTTGCTGAATATATTTTTTTTTGCTCTACCCTGTGTAAGAACAAGAAGCACTGCACCCGAAATCGCCATGTATTTTCCAACTGAACTAAGCGTGGGAACAGCTAAAAGACAAAGCCCGATTAAAAGTATATACCAGAAAAGAACATCAAATACAGCATCAAGAACTTTTCCATCTCTTATTAGCATATAACCTTTTACTCCCATGCCGAAAAGAATCTGCACCATACCGAAACCAATCGACCAAAAAAGAAGTTTCATAGGATCTTCAATTGGATTAAACCACAATGGTGGTATTACGCCTTTTCTACCTATTATCTGATCAAATATGTCACCAAACCAGCCTCCAAAAAGCGAACCGCAAATAACCGTAGCAGCACCGCACAAAAATATCAGCTTCAATGATTTCTCCAAAGTCCCTTTCTGTTTGTAGCGCCATATAAAATATCCGGAAACCAATAGCATAATCAGACCATAACCTGCATCGCCCATCATTACACCTATGGAAATGAGGAAATAAGGAGCAAATAATGCATTGGGATCTATTCCGTTTGAACTGGGAAGACTGTACAATTCAGTAATCGGTTCAAAAGGTCTTATAAAGCTATTGTTCCTCAGTAATATTGGATGCTCTTCCCCATCTTCAGGTTCGAATATATTAACCATACAATTAAAATTATTTTCAACATTTTCTTTAGCCTTGCTACCCAGTTCCCTGGGCAACCATCCTTCGAGTATAAAGGTTTTATCAGTCTTTAAAAGGTTCTGATATGACTTTTCCTTTTCTAATTCAATATTAAGGAAGTCACATAGCACCTCAAGGTCTGCTAGTACAGAGGAAAGCTCGGTAATTTCTAGTCCTAGTTCTTCTCTTAACGTATTAATTTCTTTGATATCCTTATTAATTCTATCAATGTTTTGTTTAACCGTGCCTTTGAGATCATTAAACTGAGTTTTTGTGAAACCATATTTTTTTAAAATATCCATTGTCTCGTTCTCACAAAAATTATGATATACAAGTGCCAGATATATCCTTTCATTAGCTTTACTTAACACTTCTAAAAAGCTAAAGGGCAAGTTTTCGGAAAAATCTTTTTTCATGACCTCAATATCTATTATTTCCGGGACTGTGCCAAAAATAACACTGGTAACCTTTGTGTTGCACTCGTCAATAGCAATGTCCATAGAACTCCACGGTATCAATATTTCAATCTGATTATGAAGCTTACTCTCAGTAGAACGCAGCTCTACAAGCTTCCCATCAACTTCATCTATACGTGAAACAGTTTCCATCAAATTATCTTTGCACTGAACTATCTTTTTAATCTTCTGACGATCCATCTCTATTCTAGGTTGAAAGAGCCCTTTTTTTCTATTATCATATGAGGCCAAATATTTTATAGCTGATTCCAGTTTCCTGATATCTGCTTCTATTTCATTTAGCTTATCAATGGATCCATCAGATTTGACAAGTTTTGACCATTCCTCATCATCCAGCTTACCTTCAACATCAGAGATATCAACTATACCCATTTCCATCAGGCTACTTATCAATCTCTTTTTCTCCACTTCCAACCCGATGATTGATATTTTATTCATTTTAACTATCATTCCTGATTATTATCCTCCCGATAATATAGTCAACTGCTTTATCAATTTTCCCACTAACATTGTTTTTCAATTCAGCACACTCTTTTGACACTTCTCGATTAATTTCCTCAATTTCAATCTTTGCCTCAGCTTCTGCCTCTTCCATGGTTTTGAGCGCTTCTGCTTCGGCATCTTTAATGCTCTTTTCAATTATTTCTGCTGCCTTTGCATTTGCATCAGCCAATATCTGACGACTTTTATCTTTAGCTTCATTTTTTACCCTGTCAGCCTCAGTCTCAGTCATCCTGATTTCCTTAACTACTTCTAAAAGCATTGGGTCACCACCTATGCATATTTAATTGGGTTGTTAAGCAACGTCTACAACCAAAAGCGGGAGGGGCTCGATGCCCCCGAGCTTTTATTCAAGTACAATAATCTACTATTTATATTAACATAAATAAATCCCATAAAAACTCTAATATCTCAATAATTTTACTTTAAAACAACAAAATCTAAAAGTCCAAGCTTTTGCTTTAAAATCGCAACTTTTATTTATTATAAACTAATATCCACTAAATGACCAGACTAATTTAACCATTTTGGACATTCTTACGGTTGATTGACGGTTGTCAAAGTTAATACAAACGTAACTACCCACTCAAATAGATAAGAAAATTAAAATAACCGTCCCCCTGCTTCCTTGGCAATACATGGTTCTTATTCTATTAATTATACATAATATTATTCTAACTAATGCAAAAAATATATCTGAAAAAAAAGTAACTAAAGAGGTGAAACCTTACTTTATTGTAAAGGAAACTATGAAAAACCATATGCATGATTTTAAATTCGACGCAGAAGTATCTAGTTGTCATACTCATAGCGTTTCAGGATACACAGAATTAATAATAGGTGTTTATCCGCTGCATTTTCATTATTATAGCGGTATTTCGACATTCAAGAGTCATACACACCATTTTTCCGGATATACCGGTCTACCTATCAAAACAGAAAATGGTCATGTACACAAAATATCCGGATTACTTGAACATAAAAATTATCATTCACATAAGTTCAGCAACTATACCTACGAAGAAGTTTCATACAATTCACCTGAATTGCATCAAAGGGTACTTATATAGCGAAGAGAAGACTTCTTTTTACTCGCCGCCTAATATCGGCGTTTGCCCACAATACTATTAATCTACCTATGCACCATTTACCATTCACCATTCACCATTCACCCTGTATTGTCGCATACTTGTGGTCAACATCAAAGTCTGAATTATCAAAATAGTCAATCTGTGTTCCAAAAGTTGTGTCCACATTTATCCAAGTATCTTCCTCCGAAAGATATACCTGATTCCATGCATGATCTCCCCAGGCAATTCCGCTAAATCCCAACCCCGTAATCAGCCTTACTTTAAGCCCAGAAGCTTTGCACATTGAAATAAACAGACATGAATAATCAAAACAAATTCCTTTTCTTGATTCAAAAGCTGTTATAGTCCCGGATGTAACACCCTTTGGGTCTTTGCTCACTGCTTTTACCTTTTCAAAGTCGTATTCAATGTTTTTTGTAATCCATTCATACACAAGATATGCCTTTTCTCTACTATCAGTCTCACCTTTAGTTATCTTTTTTGCAAGGCTGTCAATTTCACTTGTAGATTTCACAGCTTCATCCAGCGTAACCCCATTAAAATACCTGATAACCCTTACTCTACCATCTTGATAGTCAGCTTCTTTGGGTATATCAATGGTTGGGTCTTCAAGATATCGCCCCTGAACCTTCCTGAAAGTGTCATCTACGATAACTGGTATTCTTTTAGCAATATTTGAGTTTAATATAGGATAAATTGCCTTATCATATATAAACTGATAGGTTTCTGATTGGTTGAGTGACTGTGACAACATTGGTATAGTAACGTAATAACTGATAAAATTAAGAAGGATTACACATAAAATAACTATAAAAAGGCTTTTGGGAATATTCGAAAGACCAAGAATTAATTTCCTAGGGAACGCCTTCATAGCACTAAGACATGAGTATATAAGATCAGCCAGAGGATTTATAAGTATCTTTTCCAATAAATATGATATCACTTTTATTACAAGCGTAATTAAAATAAAAAGTACAGGAACAGCTATCAAATAGGTCAATACATCATTCCCAGCAAGAAATTCAATTACTGCATCGGGTATTTTTATATAAATTTGCTCATACATAGTCCCTGCATTGTCAAAAAAGATTTTTTTAGTAAAAAATATAGAAAGAATTAATGATGCAAGAAACTCAATGTTAATGAAAAGTTTTTTCATTGAGATTCTCATATTCTCCCTAGAGAATGTACTAAGCATACCTTCTAGCAATGGTATCATAAAAATTATCCATAAGAATAGCGAAACTATGTTTATCCTCATAAAACAGCACCCAAACACCTTAAATTAGCATAAGAACATGCTTAAGCCCATACCAAAACCTTTGTGGGGGCTTGATGCCCCCTGGATTCTAAAAAATGATTATTCTCAAAAAAGTCGCTTTATAACTTGCTACAAATTAATCATAAAAAACTCTATTTACTATAATAGTTTATGAGGCATCCCGAAAGAATAATATCTCTTTCATCAGACGAAAGACTCTCAAGCCTCAAACTTATCTTTTTAGTACTGTTGGAACCTACTACGATGGCATCAACCTGCTCTGCTCCGCTTTTAACAGCATTCCTTATACCTTCAATTAAGACATAATCATCTACTTCTACTGGTATATTTTCGTCCTCTTTTATTGTGAACGGCAGAATGCCCCAGTTTATTAGATTGCTGCGGTATCTTTTGGTAGCATATTCTTTGGAGATATTTGCCCATCCTCCAAGCACCTTCTGACAGGAGGCAGCCTGTTCTCTGGCAGAACCATCACCAGGCTTGTTGGCATAGATAACACTGCCTATTCCTGTGGTTTTCAAAAGTTCAAGAGAAGATTCCTTATTTATCAACCTTGCTGCTTTTTCAAAAATATCTGTTAAGCTTTGGGGTACACTCACCTTCTTATCAATAAGCTCTCTTCTTTTTTGTTCAAGATTATTTATTTCCTTGGCTCTTCCTACATAAGACGGATCCTTGCGAGATAAAGTGAACTCCGCAAGCTTCATAGGGTTGGACCGATAAGATGATGTTTCACCCGACGGAATTAGCTCATCGGTTGTTGTAACAGGATCATCAATTACTGAAACAACTTTTAAAAGCAGGTTCTCTGTTAGCGGAATCATAGAAGGCCAGTCTGTTATATTTGGACCAAACACAAGCTCCCCATTTTCATCAGGACTATTGAATCCGTAATAAACACGGTTGTCATAAACCGTTTTGTTAAAAGTATATGTGTATTCTTTTTCTTTGGTACAAAGCTCGGTAGCTGCAGTGAGCAAGCCTCCATTAGCTGCTGTAGCTGCAATTGATTTTGCATCCATTAGTGCCACATATGAAACCTGACCATCACTTGGTCTTGATCCCTCACGGTTCGGAAAATTTCTCGTTGTGTGCCTTATGCTAAAACCGTTGTTTGATGGTACATCACCAGCACCAAAACACGGACCACAAAAAGCACTTCTTATTATGGCACCAGCTGTCATAAGCTTATCCATAATTCCCTGTTTTGACAGTTCAATATGAACTGGTTGACTTGATGGATAAACACTCAGTGAAAATTCACCGTTACCGATAGCTTTTCCATCCAGCACATCTGCAGCGTAACATATATTATCAAACATACCGCCTGAACACCCAGCAATTACACCTTGGTCAACCTTTATCCTACCGTTTTCAATCTTGTTATTAATAGTGTAATCTATTTCTGTTCCAAACTGTTTTCTTGCTTTTGCTTCTATTTCGTTAAGGAAATCTTTTGCATTTTTGTTGACTTCAGAAATCGGGTATGCATTGCTTGGATGAAAGGGTAGTGCAATCATAGGCTCAACTTTTCCAAGATCCACCTTCACCATGCTGTCATAATATGCAACCTTTCCTGGTTCAAGCTTTTGATAAGCCTCAGGGCGTCCATGTATATCAAAGTATTTTTGCACTTTTTCATCAGTACACCAAATTGAGCTTAAGCATGTGCTTTCAGTCGTCATAACATCGATTCCATTTCGAAAATCTATTGAAAGCTCAGCTACGCCAGGTCCTACAAATTCCATTACCTTGTTTTTTACAAATCCATTTTTGAACACAGCCGCCAAAATGGCAAGAGCTACATCCTGTGGTCCTACACCCGATACAGGTTTACCCTCCAAATAAATGGCAACCACCTTCGGGGTTTCTATATCATATGTCTTTTTTAGAAGCTGTTTAACAAGTTCAGGGCCACCTTCGCCAATCCCCATGGTGCCAAGTGCACCATAACGGGTATGACTGTCCGAACCTAAAATCATACGCCCACATCCTGTCATCATCTCTCTTATATATTGATGAATAACCGCAAGATGGGCTGGCACAAAAATACCGCCATACTTTCTGGCAGCAGACAATCCAAACATATGGTCATCCTCGTTTATTGTACCGCCTACTGCACAAAGACTATTGTGGCAATTAGTAAGCACATAGGGAACCGGAAACTTTGTAAGACCACTCGCCCTAGCTGTCTGAATAATACCTACATAGGTTATATCATGTGATGCAAGCGAATCGAATTTAATTTTCAGGTTGCTGTCATTTCGTTCAGTATTATGCTCCTTTAATATACGCCAAGCTATTGTTTCCTTTCTTGAGGTGTCAGGCGCAACTTCTGATGGGTTAATTCCTGCAGCCTTAAGTTCTACTTTTTGTTTTTCGTTAAAAATACTATCTTCAGCAATTATCGTTTTCCCATCAATTAGATAAATGCCTTTGTTTGCTAATTGAATCATGAGATTCCTCCTAACTGTAATTCATACCCCATTCGAAAGCTTTCATCTCTTCAGGTATCATGTTATGTTTTCCTTCAGGCAATGTTTTCCTTAGAGCTTGCTCAAAGCTTTCTTTACTAACTATAGTTGTCTCCTTTATAAACTTGCCTAAAAGTATTATATTGGCAAACACTTGATTGCCCATTTCCAACGCTTTCTTAGTAGCAGGTATCCTAAACACATTTAAATCTTCCCTAGTACATTTTTGGTCAACGAGTGAACTATCAATTACAATAATTCCGTCTTTTTCAATAATCCCTTCAAATTTGTCAAGAGAAGGTCCATTCATTACAATTAGACTGGTAGCACTGTTGAGTATAGGTGAGCCCACCTGTCCGTCTGTAACTACTACATGACAGTTTGCCGTGCCGCCACGCATTTCAGGACCATAGGAAGGCAGCCATGAAACGTTTTTATTTTCAAGCATTCCCGCATATGCCAGCAACCTTCCGGCAGAGAGTATCCCCTGTCCTCCAAAACCCGCTATTATGATCTCCTGATGCATCATAACTACACCTCCAAATCCTTTCCTTTAAAATTTCCAAGAGGAAATACTGGCAGTAATTCCTTTTCTATCCTCTTCAAGGATTCGGTAGGGTTCAAGCCCCAGTTAGTTGGGCAGGTTGAGAGCACTTCAACTATTGAAAATCCTTTTTTTGCAATCTGAACTTGAAAAGCTTTTTTTATAGCTTTTTTTGCATTGATAATATTTTTAATATTATGCATTGATACTCTTTCAACAAAAGTGGCTCCATCAAGAGTAGACAGGAGCTCACACACCCTGATAGGGTATCCATGAAGCTCAGGTTTTCTCCCAAAGGGAGTGGTTTGGGTAACCTGTCCAAGTATTGTTGTTGGTGCCATCTGACCTGATGTCATGCCGTATACCGTGTTATTTGCAAAAATTACGGTTAAGTTCTCTCCTCTGGTCGCTGCATGTACTATTTCAGCAGTCCCTATGGCTGCAAGGTCCCCATCACCCTGATAGGTAAAAACTACATTCTCGGGATTAACTCTTTTAACACCAGTAGCCACTGCCGGTGCTCTACCATGAGCTGCCTGCACCATATCGCAGTTAAAGAACTCATAGTTACCATAAGTACAACCAACCGGAGATATACCTACTGTTTTTCCTTCGATTCCTAGCTCGTCCAAAACTTCTGCAATCTGTCTATGGGTAATACCGTGCGTACATCCAGGACAATAGGTGTTAGGAACATCACGTAACGCATGCGGTCTTTTCATCACAACTGCCATTTATATACCCCTTTCAATCTAATCTTCATAAAGTTCGCTTTCTATATTCAAAAAAACCCTTTGCTTTTTTATATTATTTCCCTATATTAGGATTTCCTTAATCTTATCAAGGATTTCCTGCTGGGTGGGTATCATGCCGCCCATTCGTCCATAAAAATGCACCTTATTTCTTCCGTTTACCGACAATTTCACATCCTCTACCATCTGCCCTGCACTCAATTCCACTGATAGAAATGCCTTTGGAACATCAGCATATTTTTCAAAAGCTTTTTCAGGAAATGGCCACAATGTTATAGGCCTAATTAATCCGACTTTAATTCCCTGCTTATCAGCCATTTTAATCACATTTTTCACAATACGTGCTACTGTTCCGTATGCTGCAACGATTATATCGGCACCATCACAATTGTATATTTCAACCTTTGTTTCATTCTCTTTGATTTGATTATATTTGGACTGAAGCCCCAAGTTTATTTTTTCAAATGTAACAGGATCTATATATATTGAAGTAATAACATTGTGATCTCGTTGCATTTTGGTTCCTGTTGCAGCCCATAACTTTTCAGGGATTTGAACGTCTTCCTCTTCTCTAAACTCAACAACCTCCATCATCTGACCTAGTGTACCGTCACCCATTATCATAGAAGCAACCCTATACCTGTCAGCAATGTTGAAAGCATCAACTGTAAGCTCATAAGCTTCCTGAACGCTCCCAGGTGCTAGGACAACCATTTTATAGTCACCATGACCTCCACCCTTTACAGCCTGAAAATAATCACCTTGCCCAGGCATAATACCTCCAAGACCTGGACCGCATCTTACAATGTTTACAATGACAGCCGGCAGCTCTGCTCCAGCTATATATGATAATCCTTCCTGTTTAAGGCTTATTCCGGGACTTGATGAAGTCGTAAGAACCCTTGCACCCGCACTTGCGGCACCATATACCATATTGATTGCCGCTACTTCACTTTCAGCCTGTATAAAAGTACCGTTAACCTCAGTCATCCTTCTTGCCATATAATGTGAAATTTCCGATTGGGGTGTTATTGGATAACCAAAATAAAACTTGCAGCCAGCTCTTACAGCTGCTTCTGCTATCGCTTCATTTCCCTTCATCAACATTTTCTCACTCATAATCATTTTTTCTCCTCTTGTAAAATAAACTCCCCTTGTAAATTAATCTAATATTACTTTTCAACTTCTATTGCACAGTCAGGGCATATTGTAGCACAAAATGCGCACCCAGTACATTTTTCCATATCACTAACTCCCACAGAGTGGTAGCCCTTACTGTTTATTTTTTCAGATATAATTATTATTTTTCTTGGACAAACATCAATACATAGTTTGCATCCTTTACACCTTTCAATGTCAAACTTAACTTTAGCCATAAGTATCCCTCACTATTTTTTTATCCCTGATTTTTAAGAACATCTAGATTGAAAATCCTATAGAAAATTCAACCAAACTCCGGAGAAACTTTATGTCCCCCGGGATTTTATCTAAAACAACATTAATCTAATATGATAGCTCCTCGGTAAATCGCAAAGCGACTTATCGAATAGGTAATCTATTATAAAAACTCTTTCTATTATAAAACTCTTTCATAAATGATGCAAGCTTACTCCCAGGGTAGTTTGATTTTTTTGTCGAGTAAAAGGATTTTACCAAAGGATTCATTTATATATTCTGTCCCCTCTATAGCTTCGGACACAAAGGCAGTAAACCCAATAGGCAGCCCTGTAAATTCTGATACTTTATTTAATATTTTATAGCCTTTTTCCAAATCTTCTGCTGTTGTATCTTGAAGCAAATTTGTATTATTAACCAGCTTTGTTACTTTAAGCCTTGATGCGTTTTCGAGCTCATAGATCAAGCTGCTTATTTTTTCCTTTGTATCAGTAAAAGGGCGATTTGTATTTACAACTACATACATATCATATCCTTCATTTATAATTTCCTGCCTGTACCTTCCAAGCGCTTTTGCACCTATGTCATCACCGCCTACATCGAAGACAGACCAAACACTGTTATCCTCAAACAGACTGTTTATTTCTGCAGGCAGAGCTGGTACATCAACATTTGTATTCGCAAATGGAGGTACTATTACATGTATTCCCTGCTTCTCCAGTTCATCTTTTACATCTGCCGTTCTAAAATATGGGTTTACAATATCAAGATCAACTATAGCTGTTTTATAACCACTATTTTTCATGTTTAAAGCAAAATTTACTGAAACTTCTGTTTTACCGCTTCCAAAATGCCCTGTAAAGATATTAATTTTTTTATATGGCATAAAACTCCTCGTTTCTGATTGTTACTTTTATACTTTCCCAAAATGTTTATGTTATGATTGCTCCTAGCAAGTCGTAAAAGCGCTTTGTTTCTTTAATAAGTTGTGAGGTTTTTGATCATTGTCATTCTAACTGATTTTTTGCAGCAATTAAAGAATAAAATAATATGGGAAAATTTGAGCTGCAAAATTAAGTATGTTTAGGTATGTGTATTGAAAATTACACACAAAATATATCCGAACTCTAATTAAGGAGGTTTTTTATGAAGATTCGAGAAGGACTAATTCCCACCGTACTAGGTACCGCAGTAACAGCCACCGGTTTAGCTATAAAGCGAACTGCACCATATCTTTCTTGGGGTGTCGCTGGCTTTGGGCTGGCTCACATAGTATTAGGAGCAATTGACCTCATCGAGCACCGAGCCTGATTCGAGTTTGTAAAAAGGATGTGGGGCTTATCCTCACATCCTACTAAAAAACAAGGTTTTATAAATTATAAACTACTTTAGAAGGCAGAACCTTTATATCATGTCTTTTTAAAACCTCGACAGCCTTTTGGGGATCCTCAACTTTTAAAATAACAATAGCTTCATTTGCAGCCTTTCCTACAAACGCATACATGTATTCAATACTCATGCGCTCGCTTTCAAGTGCACTTAAAGCAACTGCCAAGCCACCTGGTTTATCGTCTATGGAAACAGCTACAACACTTGCGCTGCTTACTAAAAAGTCCTTCTCCTTTAAAATGGACTCGGCTTCTTCAGGCTTGTTTACAATTAACCTTAACACACCAAAATCCGTTGTGTCTGCAATAGACAATGCCCCAATATCAATTTCATGAGAACCAAGAACTTTAGTAACTTCAGCAAGCCTTCCCGATTTGTTCTCAAGAAAAACAGAAATTTGCTTTACCAACATAAAAATACCCTCCTGTCATAACATGATTTTTCGAAAGATTTTAATGTTTTCTTTTAAAATCCTACCCAAGCATTTACAGTTTTCTCTTATCGACTACCCTTACTGCTTTCCCCTGGCTTCTTTCAATTGATTTAGGTTCAACAAGTCTAACTTTTGCCCTTATCCCCAAAGTTCCTTCGATTTCCCTGCTTATTCTTCTCTCAACTTCTTCGATACGTCTAACCTCATCAGAGAACATAGATTGATTCATTTCCACCCTTACTTCAAGTATATCAAGATTATCAACCCTGTCAACGATTAAAAGATAGTGAGGAGCAGTATCCCCCATTTCTAGCAGTACACTTTCAATTTGTGTAGGAAATACATTGACACCTCTTATGATAATCATATCATCAGTTCTGCCTGTAACTTTGTTCATTCTAACAGCAGTTCGCCCACAATCACATTTCTCATAGTTTAGACTGGAAATATCTCTGGTTCTATATCTTATCAAAGGGAGACCTTCTTTTGATATGGTTGTAAATACCAATTCCCCTAGTGTTCCCTCAGGAAGAACTTCTTCAGTTACCGGATCAATGATTTCAGCAATAAAAATATCTTCAGCAATATGAAGCCCACACTTGCACTGACATTCACTGGACACACCAGGACCCATTACTTCACTTAACCCATAAATATCTACTGCTACAATACCTAATCGCTGTTCAATTTCATCCCTCATTTTTGACGACCACGGTTCTGCTCCAAAAATCCCAGCTCTTAATTTGAGATCCTCTTTTTTTATACCGGCTTCTTCCATCTCTTCTGCCAAATATAGAGCATACGACGGAGTACATGCAAGATGCGTAGTTCCAAAATCTTTCATTACTTGGAGCTGTCTTTTTGTATTTCCACCTGAAATCGGGATTACTGAACAACCAACCTTTTCGGCACCATAATGAACTCCCAAACCGCCTGTAAACAGACCATAACCATATGCAACCTGAATAATAGCATCTTTATCAGCCCCTGTAGAAACAAGGGTTCTAGCAATAAGTTCAGACCATGATTCTAAGTCCTTGCGCGTATAACCTACCACTGTCTGTCTTCCGGTAGTCCCCGAGGATGCATGTATCCTCACAATCTCACTTAAAGGTACTGCAAGCATTCCATATGGGTAAGTATCCCTTAAATCCTGTTTATAGGTAAACGGTAAATTCTTAATATCCTCCAGTGTTCTAATATCACTAGGCTCAACACCTTTTTGCTGCATCTTTTCTCTATAGTGAGGCACATTATGGTAAACTCTTTTTACAGTTTTAATTAGACGTTCGGTTTGTACCTTAGTCATTTCTTCCCTTCCCATACATTCAAATGTGGGATTCCAATATATCATTTTTCTGTCCTCCTGTCGTCATATAAGGGCAGGTGCCCGATTTATTTCACCCACCCAAAAAAGTGTGGACTGCGCTACTTTTTTCTACAGAATATTATGATTGCTCTCCCAAAAATTCGCAAAGTTAATTTTTCGGGAGATAATCACATTATAAACTATATCCGCACTCAAATGCCTTTAGGTTCAAATCAACGAACGCTTTCTTTATATTATCGTTAAGAGAATCTATCCAGACCTTTTTTTCAATACCAGTCAATTTTGCCAGTACACCTATCAGTACAGTATTTACAGCTTTTATATTGCCGCAATTTTTTGCAATATCCAAAGCATCAACCGGTATCACGTCAATATTTAATGCATCAAGCTTTTCGAGAATTTCAGCAGGATATTCCTGCTTGCCCATTATGACCGGCATAGGGTCAATCCTTTGCTTGTTTATTATAAACTTTCCGCCTTCTTTAAGATGGTCAAGCCACCTATAAGCTTCAAGTAGCTCAAAAGCAATTATTATGTCAGCTTCTCCTTTTTCGATAAGAGGCGAAAAAACTGATTCACCTAATCGGACATATGTTACAACACTCCCACCTCTTTGGGACATTCCATGAACTTCCGAAACCTTTACATCATAATTTAAATCCGTTGCAACTGAACCAAGTATTCTGCTGGCTAATAGGGTTCCCTGACCACCTACTCCAACTATTAATATATTAAGACCTCTATCCATACACTATTCACCCACCTTTTCAAATGCATTGAAACTGCATACCTTTGTACACAACTCGCAGCCTATACACAATGCTTCGTCAACCTCTATATGATCACCTTTATCAACTATTGCTGGGCATCCTATAGACATGCACATCCTACATATTTTGCATTTTTCCTGGTTAATCATAAGAGCCCCTTTATACTTGACACCCTTTAAAAGCGCACAAGGACGTCGAGCTATTATGAGTGACGGCTCATCAGCTGTAATTTCTTCTCTAACTACCTTCTCAACATTTTTAATGTCAAACGGATCTACTATCCTGACTCTATTAATCCCTATTGCATCAGCCAGCTTTACAAGATCAACTTGTTTGGTAACCTCTCCTTTAATTGTGTAACCCATCAGAGGATTTGCTTGATGACCTGTCATAGCCGTAATGGAATTGTCAAGAATAATCACAGTTGAATTTCCTTTGTTATAAACTATATCAATAAGTCCTGTAATCCCTGAATGTATAAAGGTTGAATCTCCTATAACAGCAACAGTCCTTTTAGAAAACTCGCGACCTCTTGCCTTTTCCATACCATGAGCCATTCCTATGCTTGCGCCCATACATATACTGGTGTCTATTGCACTACTAGGAGGAAGTGCTCCTAAAGTGTAACAGCCTATATCACCTGTTACAACAAGCTTGAGCTTGCGAAGTACATAAAATACACCTCTATGGGGGCAGCCAGGACACATAACCGGCGGTCTGACAGGAATATCTTCCTGCGTTGCTCCATCAGTCTTATGTCCAAATAACTTTTCTTTTATTAACCGAGTGCTGTATTCACCTGTCACCGGTAACAAATCTTTTCCGCTAACATCAATTCCAAGTTTTTTTACATGATTCTCAATAAACGGTTCTAATTCTTCTATGATATAAAGCTTTTTAACACCTTCAGCAAATTTTCGTATAAGCTCATCAGGAAGCGGGTACACCATACCTAGCTTAAGGTATGAAACATTACCAAAAGCTTCTTTTGCATACTGATATGAAATACCACTTGTAATAACTCCAATGTCTTTGCTTCCCCACTCTATTTTATTGAGTGACGTTTGGGAAGAAAAGCTTTCGAGTTCTTCTATTCTTTTAACCACTACCTCATGCCTTTTTCTAGCCATGCCAGGCATCATAACGTATTTGTTAACATCTTTACTGTATTCCTTAAGATTAATACCTTTCCCTTCTTCAATTTCCACAAGGCTTCTTGAGTGAGCAACACGTGTCCCTAGCCGCACAAAGACCGGGCAATCGAATTCCTCACTAATGTCAAAGGCCTGCTTGACATATTCCTTACATTCACTGCTATCTGCAGGCTCAAGCATGGGTATTTTAGCAGATAAAGCATAAAACCTACTATCCTGTTCATTCTGTGAACTATGCATTCCAGGGTCATCAGCTACCATAATCACCAGACCACCGTTAACACCTGTATAAGAAACTGTAAACAGTGGGTCTGCAGCAACATTTAAACCAACGTGCTTCATTGAACATATAGATCTTGCACCTGCAACAGAAGCGCCGATAGCAACCTCAAGTGCTACCTTTTCATTCGGAGACCACTCAGAATAAATCTCATCGTATTTCGCTAAATTTTCTGTAATTTCAGTGCTTGGAGTTCCAGGATAAGCAGTCGCAACCTTGACCCCGGCCTCAAAAGCTCCCCTAGCAACCGCTTCATTACCAAGCAATAGTTTCTTCATTTATATCACCCTATCTAATTAAATGTCCTTCTATAAGTGTAATAAGTTTACTACAAGCTAAAAAGTTAATTTCATTTACCAATCTATATTTAGTGCATATCAAATTGTATTAAAGCAACAAACTAAATTAAAGCAAAAACTATTTTTTAAATCGTATAAATATATATTATACAACAATTTTTATAAAAAACAAAGACTTAGAAATTTCGGGCATTATAACCTTAATTTTCCTAAGCCTTGCTGTAATTATCTGTATTAGAGAAGAAGTTAAAAAGAAGGAGCGTCCATTACGCCAAGGAAAAGCGGTGAATGGGTAACTGTGTCTACTATGCCGTACACAAATGGGCGGTTGAAGATAATTTTAATTTCCGGTTCTAAAGGCATGCTGGTAACCCGCATTTCTATGGATGTTACAGCTGATGCTTCAGTTCCTTTTTCATCGACACGGCAAAATGTTTTATGCTTTATCTCGCTTATATAAAGGTTCTTTTGATGGTCTGCATTCATAAGGGAGAAATCTGCATTAAATGGTTCAAAAGCAACTTTCATGCCCATAGATGCCAATTCATCCTTAAGACTGTCTTCATATCTTGTTTCAAATTTTGGCAGAGACAGAGCTACACGATCATTTTTAACCGATAAAATATAAGCTAGTATTTTTTCTCCATCAGTTTTCTCAATAAAAGATCGAACACTCTGACCTTCTTCGGGAAGCAGAGCAAAAAAGCTGAACCGTCCGTCGTCATAAGGCAAAACAATACCTTTTACTCCATCCTTGTCTATATAGCTCATGTTTCCGGTGCGGTTCATATATTTGACGTTTACGCTCCCTTTATCACTGATAAAGTGTCCATCTCTTGTGTCAGAAGCTGAAAACTGTTGCTGCCAATCGGATTTAAAGTATACGGCATTCATAAGATACATGATTGCACTTGCATCAATCTCATCAATAATTTTATCTATTGTATCCCGCGTTTCTTTTTTGACCCAATTATTAATGGTATTTACGGCATCAATACTGCTAAAGTCAAGAGCTTTTATCGAAGCTCCAAAGTAGTCGGCATTTTTTTTGAGAAAAATCTCATCAGGTTTAAATTCTTTTCGGTACCATATTGCATTGGCTATAGAAAGCTCGGTTTTTTCACCCATAGTGCTTAATAAAGTAATATAATCTCGACAAAAGGCATTAAAATCCTCAGCTGAAATCCCCGAAAGCTTCAAAGTGTCGCTCATTCCTGTGAGGGTTTCGGTGTCTGCGCCATTATATGCCATTCCTAATGCAAGATATACTGATGCAGGTGAGATTAGTACATTGTCAGTGTTTTTCGATGAAAGCTCAAACAACTCCCATGAAAAGTCATATACAGATTTTCGGAAGCCCGCATTGATGTTGTCAGAAGCGTCAGGCCATGATGTGTCGCCAAATTCAGACATCAAATCCAAAACACCATTACCTGTTTGGTCACTTAAATTTATGGAGCATCCTGACAAGACAAGGAGTGCCGAAATCAGCCCAGCTATTATTTTAATTTTTTTCACAAAGAATCAACTCCTATACCTTTTATTATGACAAATATCTGTATACTTGGACGTACATAAGCCAAATCAGGTTCCATGTGCTGTATGACAAGGTTCCATTCGACGGATGCTCCGCATCCAAAAACACTCCTTAAAGCAGCAAAGGGGTTTCCCCTTTGCAATCCCCAATGTCTTGGAAAATATACTTTCCTAGACATTATCATAAGTGGATCATAAAACTTTACTAGACAATGAAAAAAGCTCTTGACATTTTAAACATATTCAAATAATATGTAATTGATATCATTATGATATCAATTACATATATAAGAAAGGATGTTTTTAATGTCTGAAAAGAATGAAACAAAAAATAAGCAAATTATACATGAAGAGATAAAGGCAAGAGCGTCAAATGGAATGGTAATGCTCGTTATTAACTCTGGTTTGATGATAGCCGGGTTAATTGGTTTTGTATTTGGCATTATAATTACAGAAAAAACTTTTGGCGGTGCTTTTGGCATTTTTCTACTGGTTATTTCTTCGCTATACACTTTTTTTATAGGACCTATTCTGTATGCCGGGTTGAAGGTGATAAAACCTAATGAAGCCGCAGTGCTGACGTTGTTTGGCAAGTATTACGGTACATTGCGAAGTGAAGGCTTTTATTTTGTCAATCCCTTTGTGGTTTCGCTAAATCCGGCAGCATCAAAAACCACGACGGGTTCTTTGGGTGCTGAAATGGTGCAGGTTTCCGCTGCAGGAAATCCGCAGGCAGCAGCCGCAGCATTGAGAAACAAAAAAATTTCTCTCAAAGCCATGACTCTTAACAATGATAAGCAAAAAATTAATGATCAATTGGGAAACCCAATCGTAATAGGTGTGGTTGTAATATGGAGAGTTATAAACACGGCAAAAGCAGTATTTAGTGTTGACAATTACACCGAGTATCTATCAATTCAATGTGATGCAGCACTTCGCAATACTGTGCGGCTGTATCCCTACGACGTATCCGATTCAATGAATAATGACAATGGAAAATCTCTTCGGGGTAGCAGCATTGAAGTTGCTGAAAAAATAAAAGAAGAGCTGCAGTCAAAGGTTGAATTAGCAGGACTTGAGATCATAGAGGCGCGAATTACCCATCTGGCATATGCTCCCGAGATAGCTGCTGCAATGCTACAAAGGCAGCAGGCGTCGGCTATTATTGATGCAAGGCAGATGATTGTTGAGGGAGCTGTCGGTATGGTGGAAATGGCTCTTGAGAAGCTGAGTGAAAATAATATTGTTCAGCTTGACGAAGAGAGAAAGGCTGCAATGGTGAGCAACCTGCTGGTAGTTCTTTGCAGCAATAAGGATACGCAGCCGGTTGTAAACAGCGGTTCGCTGTACTAGAAAATGTTGGGATGATTATATAATGGAAAACAGGGATAAGGATAAGAAACAGTTATTACTTCGGTTATCACCTTCTCTTTGGAAGGAGTTAGTAAAATGGGCGGAAGACGATTTTCGCTCTCTAAACGGACAAATAGAATTCTTACTGACTGAATGCGTAAGACAGCGCAAAAAAACAAGAAGCACTAAGATTGAAGCGGAATGATATATGCTATAATAACAAAGTATGGTTGGTTATAACCAACCATACTTTGTTATAGTTCATACTCAAAATAAATACAAGCATACCTGAAATTACCTTAGCACATCTACTATGGATCTTTCCAATTTCTTAAGCTTCTGTTTCAGTGCATTGACTTCACTATCGTCCTTTCCTGCAATAAGATCTGACACAAGAATATTTGATAATTCTTCAAACTCGTCTTTAAGGTTTTCAATAATACTGATAACTTCAAGTCGTTCAAATCTCTTTTCAAAAGCTGTATCTTCAATAACATCAGCCACTCTCCCAGCTTTAATGACAAAGGATTCATTCCTTTCGGGAATTATAGAATTTATATCAAACTTTTTATTTATAGCTTTTGAAAAATCCAGCATAGATTTTTCTTCTCCATGTACAATAAAAATTTTCTGAGGTTTCTTTTTAAAGCCCTTAATCCAATCCAGAAGACCTTTTTTATCTGCATGCCCTGAGAATCCATCTATCATTTCAACTCGTGCATTAATTGTGATCTCTTCACCAAATATTTTTACTTTCTTAGCACCATCAACAATTCTTCTACCTAATGTACCCGGCGCTTGGTAGCCTACAAACAAAACTGTTGAATCCTTTCTCCAAAGATTATGCTTTAAGTGATGCTTAATTCTGCCAGCTTCGCACATTCCACTGGCGGAAATCAATATTGCACTTTCCTCTAGATTATTTAGTGCCTTTGACTCATCTGCAGTCGGTGTAAATGTAAGTCTGTGAAAATCCAGAGGATTATCTCCATTTTCAATATATTCTCTTGCCTCCTCATCGTAACAATCAAGATTATTTCTAAACACTTCGGTTGCCGAAATTGCAAGAGGGCTGTCAATAAAAACCGGAACATTATAAAATTTGGTCAGCCTGTTTTCATATTTCTCCTTGTGCTTGTTAAGCTCATATATTATTTCCTGCGTACGTCCTACCGCAAATGAAGGTATAACAACATTACCACCTTTTTCAATAGTTTCATTAATAATATCAATAAACCTATCAAACTTGGTATCCTTATCTTTATGCAACCTGTTACCATAAGTGGATTCAATAATGAGGTAGTCAGCGCTTTCAATAATACTCGGATCTCGAATAATTGGTATATCCTTGTTTCCCAAATCACCCGAAAAAACTATTTTTGTTTCCTTACCATTTTCAGTTATCCAAAGCTCTAATATGGAAGAGCCTAAAATATGCCCAGCATCTTTAAATCTGATCTTAATGTTCTTATTTAAGGTAATTAGCTGCTCATACCTTACCTTCTCAAAAAGCTTCATACATTCTATAGCATCGTTCATGGTATAAAGGGGTTTAACAAGTTTTTCACCTGCACGTAAGCGTTTTCTGTTCGTCCACTCGGCTTCAGATTCATGAATATAACCGCTGTCGGGGAGCATTATTGCACACAACTCGGTAGTTGCTTTAGTTGCAACAACTTTTCCGTTAAATCCATCGATGAATAGTTTGGGAATTCTTCCACTGTGGTCAATATGTGAATGTGTTAATAAAACATAGTCAATGTCAGCAGGATTAAACGGAAATTCTTCACTATTTAATCCATCTTCAACTGATTGACCCTGAAACAGACCACAATCTACTAAAAACTTTGAATCATTTGTCTCAATATAAAAGCAAGAACCTGTTACTGTCTTAGCTGCACCCAAAAAGGTAATCTTCATAATCTACACCTCACAAAATTCTTTATAAACTTGTTCAAATATGGTATTTACATAAAACCAACAAGTTAAATAGGATTGTGATTGCTTCCAAAATAAGTTGTAATATGGTGCAATCTGTTATGTCTTAATCCTGTTATAATGATATCACATTACATTCTTAGTTATCAACAAAAGTATCTTGTGAAGATATATTAGCCTCCTTGGTTATCATTTTGATGCTTCAATCCGGATTGCTAGGACATTTTCACATGTGGTACAATGAGACATTATCATAAGTGGATGTGTCTATTCAGAGGTAGCTTTTCTTTCATGAAGAATCATCTCCAATACTGCAATACAGCTTCAGCAATGAAAACAATCAATTTAAAATGCCTTCTCGTTAAGTAATTCCGTGAACTCACTTGCGTTCAAACAGCACGGACATTACTAAACTCTAAGGCATTTTAAATTGTGTTTTCCTAAGCTTCGCTGTAACTAGCTGTATTAGAGATGATTCTTCATGAAAGAAAAGCTACCTCTGAATAGACACAAATTATGAAATCAGCTGTTACCTTGTGACGTTTTTCTGTTATAATTAACATTACGAAACTAAGGCATTATAAATATAGATTCCATAAGACAATGATTTTATAAAATATCAAGAGGTGATTTAGTGAACCTGAATAATGTTGAACTTCATAAAACTGCGGCACAAACTAAACAATTTCCCAAAACCAACATGCCTGAGATTGCTTTTATTGGTAAATCTAATGTGGGTAAATCTTCACTTATTAATTTTCTCTTAAATAGAAAAAGTCTCGCGCGGGTTGGCGCAAAACCAGGGAAAACAAGAGTAATAAATTTTTATAGTATTGATAACAAACTGTTTTTTGTTGACCTTCCCGGTTATGGATATGCGAGTGTATCAAAATCAGAGCAGGAAGCATGGGGTAAGCTTATAGATTCATACCTTTACAATCGTGAACAGCTTTGTTTTTTGGTGTTACTAGTGGATATACGCCATAAGCCAGGGGAAAACGACTTACTAATGTACAATTGGATAAAGCATTATAAAATACCATTTATAATATGCGCTACAAAAGCAGACAAATTATCTCGTTCTAAAATGCATGCTTCATTAAAGGCGATAAAGGATACATTTTCTTCAGGAAATGAAATTAAAATTATACCCTGTTCAACAACTAAAAGTATTGGAAGGGAAACGCTTTGGGAGGAAATCCTTGGCAGTATAAATTATTCTGAGGACAAATAATGATACAGTCCCTTTTAATTTTATGTAATAATTATATCAATATTTTTCATGATGCTTGTTAAACATGGCGAGGTAGCACCCTCAGGCAAGCTTGGTTTTGAAACGCTAGAACACATGGATGAGTAAGTTTTTTAGAGTATATGGCTGAAAAGTACAAAAAAACGAAAAATATTTCAATACCAGTTTATCTTAAAATAGTAATATGATTGTGTAACAGAAAAGTCATCGCGGCTTTTTGTTGATATTAACCATTTACTAAAGGATCGGAATTTGGTATATTTTAATATAGAAGGTGTGTGATTTACTCGATTTGCTAGATTCATTCTTCTTGACACCTCATTAATATGCCTTAGAAAGAGTTGAACTTATGACATCATTAGTAAGAGAGGATCTTGGCTTTAATTTTGAAACAGCAAAAAAGTATACCGACGTTTATAGCAAATCAGTCATGGTAAACTGTATCCTTATAGATGATCATGGGAACACAATTTATGGTACAGGTCAAAAATCAAGTTCCGAATGCAAATATGGAATACGTAGTAATGGAGATAATTGCAGATTTTGTATAGAGGCGCAAAAATTACTAAAAGGTCAGCTTAGCTGTTCGAAAGTTCATCTATATGGAAGTTATCAGGCAGAAAGGTTTGGCGGTAGTTATATATTTTTCTGTCCTTTAGGTCTTGTACATTGGTCCTCTCCAATATCCAACTACGGTATAATGAGTGGGGCACTTGTCGCAGGACCAGTGCATATGGTTGACCCTGATGATTTTCTGATTGATGAGTTGCTCGGTCGTTTTAGCATCAACAGTAAAGATTATGAGGAGCTTATGCGGCTTATAAAAGATATCCCTGTTGTAAAGCCTGACAGAGTTAGCGAGCTTTCAGAAATGCTATTTGTTACAGCTGCTTACATATCAGATCCCCAACCATCAAAATATGACGATGAGAGAGAACATCTCAAACAGCAGTCTGATATATCTGAATATATTTATTTCATTAAAACAATGGGTGGTTCTGAAGAAAACTTAGTGAATTATCCACTTGAAAAAGAGCGTGAGCTTTTATATCAGATTTCTATTGGTGACATAGCCGCCTCCAGAAAACTACTTAATGAAATTTTAGGACATGTTTTCTTCTCGACAGGCGGTAATTTTGAAATTATTAAAGCAAGAATACTGGAGCTTATTGTATTGCTTTCCAGAGCTGCTGTTGAGGGGGGAGCTGATGTAGAACAGATTTTTGGCTTAAATTACAAGTATCTGAATCAAATACATAAATTTAAAACAATTAATGAGCTAACCTTCTGGATGTCAAAAATAATGACAAGGTTTACAGATTGCGTATTTAACCTGACAGATGTAAAGCATGTGGACGTAATATACAAGTCCATTGCTTATATAAAGCGAAATCTTATGAATAAAATTTCACTTGAAGATGTGGCAAACCATGTATACTTAAGTTCGTCATACTTCAGTAAAATATTCAAAAAGGAAATGAAACAAAGCTTTAACTCCTATTTAAATCAGGCACGCATTGAAACCAGTAAAAGATTACTAACCGATGATTCTCTGTCACTAGTAGAGATATCGAACTTGGTAGGTTATGAGGATCAGAGTTATTTTACAAAGGTGTTCAAAAAAATAACAGGAGTAAGCCCAGGAAAATATAGAGAATCACGAGGAAACACTAGGTCACAATAAGCATGTATAGCAACCTGTGAAGAGATTTGACAGGATGATATAAATTATTTAAAACTATCAAGGGGGAAAATTAGTATGGGCCTTATGAACGAAATTTCTGAATATCTACAGCAAGGTAGGGCAAAAAATGTTAAGGAACTCGTGCAAAAAGCAATTGATGACGGAATAGATGTCGAAACAATTCTTAACGAAGGTTTGCTTAGCGGTATGGGTATTATCGGAGAAAAATTTAAGAATAATGAAGTCTATGTGCCTGAGGTGCTTATAGCTGCTAGGGCTATGAATGCTGGTGTTGAAATTTTAAAACCGCTGCTTGCTTCAAGTGGAGTCAAAGCAAAGGGAAAAGTTGTTATCGGGACTGTTAAAGGCGACCTTCATGACATAGGTAAAAACCTTGTCAAGATGATGATGGAAGGAAAAGGTCTTGAAGTAATTGACCTTGGTGTTGATGTTACACCTGAAAAATTCGTAGAAGCAGCCAAAGAGAATGATGCACAAATTATAGCATGCTCTGCACTTCTAACCACAACAATGGTTGAAATGAAAAATATAGTAAAAGCTACAGAAGAATCAGGTATTCGAGACAAAGTAACAATAATGGTAGGTGGCGCACCAGTTACAGACAGCTACTGCAAGAGCATTGGGGCTGACATTTATACTCCTGATGCTGCTTCAGCTTCAGATGAAGCCTTAAAGGCATGCATAGGATAAAATTGGGCAATAGTTTAAGTATTTGAATGTAAATGCGGTTTTTAAATATTGAATAATGATATAGTGTAACAAAAAGAACAATTGGCTTTATTTTGCTAGAAAACCCGGTGAGTGGAATAAAAAAATGCGTGAAAAAAACACGACGTTTTTTAGCTTTTTTGCGCCACGGATGGCGCATAAAAAGCGTTAGCATTTTTATATTCCGGGAACCGTTGGTTTTCTCAAAATAATTAGCCTGTTCTGTTGTTACGCTTTATCATTATACTATTAGTAAAAAATTGTATTGAATTGTATCAAAGTATACTATTAATGAAAATAGTCATAAATCTTTTGTGCGATCTTTTCACTTATACCTTCAACAGCCATAAGGTCATCAACTCCAGCTGATCGTACATTGCTTACCGAACCAAAATGCTTGATAAGCTCTTTTTTTCTTTTAGGTCCTATATCTTCAATCTCATCAAGAACAGACTTCTTTAGTCTTACACCACGAAGTTTTCTATTGTATTCTATCGCAAATCGATGCGCTTCATCCTGTATGGCTGTAATCAGCCTGAGAACAGGCATATTTTCGTGTAAGTCAAATTCCTGCTTGGCATTCACAAGCCCTCTGGTTCGATGCTTGTCATCCTTTACCATCCCCATTACTGGTATACTCAGCGCAAGTTCATCAAGGATCTGATTTGCTGCATTTACATGCCCCAAGCCTCCATCTACCAGAATCAAATCTGGTAATTTCGAAAACTTTTTCTTTTCACTATCCACTTCTTCCCGTTCTTTTACAGCCCTTTTAAACCTTCTGGTTATCACTTCCTGCATACTTTTGTAATCATCGGGGGATAACACTGTTTTTATTTTAAACCTTCTGTATTCTCTATTAGCTGGTTTCCCTCTTTCAAAAACAACCATAGATGCCACAATCTCAGACGAGCCTGTATTTGAAATATCATAAGCCTCAATCCTTGACAACTTATTCGAAATACCCGAAAGCTCCTTAAGCTTTTCCAAGCCTTCCCGACTTCTTGAAAGTTCATTTTTGTATTGCTCCAAGTCTATCCTAGCATTTTCCTCAACCATTTCTACCATTCTAAGCTTTTCGCCTCTTTTTGGCACTCTTACTACAACTTTTGAGCCTCTTTCCTTAGAAAGCCAGAACTTGATAATTTCAAGTTCGCTTAAATCTTCTTCACCCAAAAATTTCCCCTGAAGTATTATTTCTTTGGGTACAAATTGTCCATTTCCATAAAATTGCTTAATAAATGAAATCAATAATTCCCCACAATTTTCATCTAACTGATCAAATAAAAAAAACTCTCTCCCCAAAAGCTTACCTCCACGGATAAAAAACACCTGCACACATGAATCAGTATCATCACCTGCTACTGCAATTACATCCTGGTCTTGCATATTAGTTGACAGAACCTTTTGCTTTTCTGAAATCTTCTTTAAACTGTTTATCTTGTCCCTAAGACGAGCAGCCTTTTCAAATTCCATGTTCTTGGCATATGCATTCATTTCATTTTCAAGTTTTCTGATAATTTCTTCCTGCCGCCCCCCCAAAAACAAACAAATATCTTTCATAACGCTGCGATACTTTTCCTTGTCGACACTCCCCTGGCATGGTGCAATACACTGCTCTATATGATAATTAAGACAAGGTCTTCCCTTTCCTATATCTCTTGGAAGAATCTTATTACAGGTTTTTAATGGGAAAAGCTTTCTTAAAAGATTTATTGTATCATTAATAACTGTAACATTAAGATACGGTCCAAAATATTTTGCACCATCTTTTTCAACCCTTCGCGTCTTTATTATCCTAGGATACATCTCATTCATTGTAACTTTGATATATGGATAATGCTTGTCATCTTTTAATAATATGTTAAACCGAGGTCTGTATTTTTTTATAAGGTTACATTCTAAAATTAATGCTTCCATTTCGCTATCTGTTACAATATATTCAAACTCCTTGATGTAAGAAACCATCGCAGCCACCTTAGGTGTGTGCTTAACAGAGTGAAAATACTGCCTAACACGGTTTTTAAGCACTACAGCTTTGCCAACATAGATAACCTTTCTGTTTTCGTCCTTCATCAAATAGACACCCGGTCTCTCGGGTAAATTTTTTAACGCTTCCTGTATATCAAACATGCATAATCACCTTAACAAAAATTATGTTTGTTTATTATATCATGAATTTCGTAAGAAATTGCATGATATAATAGTGCATGTGCGTTTTTTGCCTTGGCAAAAAAATCGCACGCACATAAATTCCGCCGGAGGCGTATAATGTCCTCGGCAACGAGGACATTATATCATGAATTTCGAAGAAATTGCATGATATAACTGCGCATGTGCGTTTTTTAAGTTATGATGATACAGTGTAGCATAAAGAACAATTAGCTTTATTTTGATAGAAAACTCGGTGAGTGGAATATAAAAAAGAGCCAGGGTGATTATTCCCTGACTCATCTTTATTTTATTCAATATATTAATACATTCCTCCTGGAGGCATTCCACCGCCAGCTGGCATTGCTGGTTCTGGTTCCGGAATATCGCTTACAATACTCTCGGTAGTCAGTACCATCGCAGCTACTGAAGCTGCATTTTGCAGAGCTGACCTTGTAACTTTAGCAGGGTCAACAATTCCATCTTGAATCATGTCAACATATTTTTCGGTTAGAACATTGAATCCTATACCTGGTTTGCTGTTAAGTATTTTATCTACGATTATTGATCCTTCAACTCCTGCATTTACTGCAATTTGCTTTAATGGCTCCTCAAGTGCTTTTGTAATAATAGAAACACCGGTTTTCTCATCGCCTTCTACAGTATCAAGAAGTTCTTTGACCTTATCCACAACATTTATGAACGCAACTCCGCCGCCTGGAACAATTCCCTCTTCAACAGCAGCTTTTGTTGCAGCAAGAGCATCTTCTATTCTGAGTTTCTTTTCTTTCATTTCAGTTTCTGTTGCAGCTCCTACATTTATGACTGCTACGCCGCCTGAAAGTTTTGCAAGTCTTTCCTGAAGTTTTTCCCTGTCAAAATCAGATGTAGTATTTTCGATTTGAGCTTTGATAGAAGCAATTCTTGCTTTAATAGCTTCGGACTCACCAGCTCCATCAACAATAATTGTATTTTCCTTCTGAACTTTTATCTGTCTTGCTGTTCCGAGCATATCAAGTGTAGCTTCTTTAAGATCTAAACCAACTTCTTCAGAAATAACCTGTCCGCCAGTTAGTATTGCAATATCCTGCAACATTTCTTTTCTTCTATCACCAAAGCCAGGTGCCTTAACACCTACACATGTGAAAGTTCCTCTTAATTTATTCAGTACTATAGTAGCAAGAGCCTCTCCTTCGATATCCTCAGCTATAATAACAAGTTTCTTTCCTTGTTGAACAATTTGTTCGAGTACCGGGAGAATTTCTTGAATATTGCTTAATTTTTTATCAGTTATTAATATATAGGGGTCTTCAAGAATGGCTTCCATCTTTTCGGTATCAGTAGCCATGTAAGCAGATATATAACCTCTGTCAAACTGCATACCTTCTACTATTTCAAGGTTTGTCCCCATTGTCTTGGATTCTTCAACAGTTATAACGCCATCATTTGTAACCTTTTCCATAGCATCTGCTATAAGATTTCCTATAACATCGTCATTGGCAGATACAGTTGCAACTCTGGCAATATCTTCTTTTCCTTTGACTTTTTGGCTAATATCTTTAATTCCTTCGACAGCTGTATCAACTGCCTTTTGAAGACCTTTTTTAAGTATCATGGGATTTGCCCCTGCAGCTACGTTCTTAAGTCCTTCTCTAATAATTGCCTGAGCAAGCAAAATTGCTGTTGTAGTACCGTCTCCAGCTACATCATTAGTTTTTGTAGCAACTTCTTTAACAAGTTGTGCTCCCATATTCTCAAAATGGTCTTCCAATTCGATTTCTTTAGCTATTGTAACACCATCATTGGTTATTAATGGAGACCCAAACTTCTTATCAAGAACTACGTTACATCCTTTGGGGCCAAGGGTAATCCTCACTGTATTTGCGAGCTTATTTACTCCTTTTTCCAAAGTGCGCCTGGCATCTTCGCCAAACTTAATATCCTTTGCCATAAACTTACTCCTCCTTTTTACTTTAAGCTGTTAGTGATAAAAATCACTCGATTATTGCCAGAATGTCACTTTGTTTTAAAATTGTGTATTCCTGACCATCATATTTAACTTCAGTACCTGAATACTTACTAGTAAGTACTCTGTCGCCTACTTTTACTTCCATTTTAACTTCTTTCCCATCAACAACTCCGCCAGGTCCTACTGCGATAATTTCAGCAACCTGTGGTTTTTCTTTTGCAGAATCTGGCAACACAATTCCGCTCTTTGTTGTTTCTTCGTTTTCGACCATTTTGATGACAACTCTGTCAGCTAAAGGCTTTATTCTCATTCAAAATACCTCCTCTTTTGAACTTTAATTGTCTTAATTATTAGCACTCACGTCAAGTGAGTGCTAATCATAAATATAATAATAATATATTAACCATTTCTAAAGCAAATATGTGTACTTTGTGAAAAGAGCGTATATTCGGTTTTAAATAGGATTATCATAAGATTTGTACCATATTTCACCGTTTTTCTTTAATTTTCTAAAAATTCATCGCCTTTTTCTGAGTTCGTCATAAATATCTTCTGGTTTGATTCCTCTTTCTACCATCAATACGTATAGGTGGTAATAAAGATCTGCGATCTCATACTTGATTTCTTCTGGTGAATTATTTTTTGAAGCTATAATAACTTCAGATGCTTCTTCTCCAATTTTTTTGCATATTTTATCTATTCCCTTTTCAAAAAGATAATTAGTATAGGAACCTTCTTTGGGATTTACTTTCCTATCAGAAATCACATGGTATAATTCTCTTAAAACCAACATATTTTCTTCATCTGAATTTTTACTGCGATTCTCTTTATTTTCTACTATTTCTACAAAATTATCTCTAACGACTTCCCTGAAATAGCAGGAATGATGCCCTGTATGACAAGCATTCCCAATCTGTTGAACCTTGATTAAAAGCGAATTGTCTTCACAGTTTACTAAAATTGATTTAACTAATTGAAAATTACCCGACGTCTCCCCTTTTAACCACAGCTTTCCCCTACTCCTGCTAAAGTAATGTACTTTCCGTGTTTCAACAGTCTTTGCGAATGCTTCTCTGTTCATAAAAGCAAGAATTAAAACATCCCCTGATTTATAATCCTGCGAAACAACGGGTATTAATCCATTATCATCAAATTTTATCTTTTTAATTAAATCATTCATAATGTAAGCCTTTCATACACATATTTATGGCTAATTACAGTCCCTTTCCGGTTAGTAATCAGACTATTGTAGTTGATTGCAATTGACACCTTTACATAATACCAATTGCAATACAAATATTCTAAACCAAACTGTATATATATTCTATCATTTTTTTTGAAATGTACAATTTTTTATGAGAATATTAGATTTGCTATGAAATTTATTTACCTTGTGATTCCTCCCAAGTAGGTCGCAAAGTTACTTATTTTTACAGACTTGGCTGCAAAAAATTGCAGATATAAGTAGCCTGTGGTATACTAATGGATAAGTATTCCGAAAATATGAAGCATGTACGCAAAATATTTATTTACTATTAAAAATTTGACAAAGTAGTCTTATGAATAAATATATGTTAGTTTGTTAGAAGATAATGCAGTGTTAGCAATAAGCATTGTTTAAATAACTACATTTATAAGATGCTTGAAAGGCAAAAAAGGATGAAAAAAATTTTAAAAATAATAACAGTGTTACTAATTTGCATATCCATGAGTTTTTCAATATCTGCTTGCAATAAAAACAAAGATAGTAACAAAAATAGTAATTCCAGAGAATCGGTCAAAAATACTGCTACAGCAGACAATAAGGAAGTTGTACAAAGCGCTCTTCAATTCGTTGATATGCTAAACAAGGGAGAGTACAATTCAGTTTTCAGCGCTTTTAATGATACGATGAAAGCAGCAATATCTGAAGATAAGCTCAAGGAAACTTGGGAGCAAACAGTTAGCCAGTTGGGTGGTTTTAAAAAAGTACTTGGAACACGTACTGGTGAAAGTCAAGGCTACAAGCAGGTATTTATAATGACCGAATTCGGTCTGGGTAAATTTGATGTGCTTTTTACCTTCGATCAGGATAAAAAGGTTGCAGGATTTTTTATAACTCCTACTCCTACGAATGCTGTACCAGAGGAAGAAACCTTAGTATCCGGAGATATGTTCGAGGAAACAGAAGTTTTTATTGGCTCCGATGAACTCAAACTTCCGGGTACTCTTACAATTCCAAGGGATCAGACTAAAAAGGTTCCTGCTGTAATACTGGTGCACGGCTCAGGTCCTAATGACAGAGATGAAACATTATATAACAATAAACCATTCAGAGATCTTGCACACGGACTTGCATCACGTAATATCGCTGTCCTTAGGTATGACAAACGGACACTTGTTTATCCGGACAAGCTACCGGAAGGTAAACTAACTTTTCAGTTTGAAGTCATTGATGATGTTCTGGCTGCAGTTGATCTTTTGAAGCAAACTGACATAATTGATAATAACAGAATTTTTGTTTTAGGCCATAGTATGGGTGCCAATCTTCTTCCCGAAATAGGAAACCAAGCCGATGATGTTGCCGGTTATATCGCTATGGCAGGTAATGTAACCCCTGTTTATGAATTAATACCCTATCAATACGAATATATTTTCTCCCTGGACGGTGAAATCACCGACGAAGAGCAAAAAACACTGAATGACGCAAAATCTCAGGCAGAAACAATTAAAAGTGGCGCATTAAAGGAGGGCATGAATGTCATGAATGCCCCTGCAGAGTATTGGGATGCCTTTAAAAATTATGATCCGATTAAAACTGCAATGGATGTTGATGAACCTTTCATGTTTCTTCAAGGCGAACGTGACTATCAGGTGCCGGTATCGGAGTTTGAAAAGTGGAAATCAGGCCTTTTACAAAAAAAGAACGCTGAATTCAAGCTATATCCCAAGCTTAACCACTTATTCATGGTAGGCACCGGTGAGGGCAAGAGCACTCCTCAGGAATATACAATTGAACAGCATATTCCAGAGCAGGTTATAGAGGATATAGCAGACTGGATCAGTGGGGTTTTGTAAACGAGGTGCCAGTACTACGGTACTACATATATTCAGATGAAGAATAAGTCTTTAATGTCACTCCCTTTTTTCTCAAATAAAAACAATTTGAATAGTGCCATGTTGACAACCGTACCAATCCCAAAACTCCAGATTGTATTTTTCTCGAATAATGAAGCACAATAATGCAAATAATAGCTATGGTGTACAGCTCTTCAATACCCGATTATAAGATGGCATATTTTCTGCAATATCAGATACGGTCTCAAGCTTTCCAGCGTGAATCATTTCTTCTATACGGAATGCGAGAAAGGCATCACCAATTCCGAGCCGATATTTTCCAAGTACCCGTCCGATAACCACTGCTTCGTTAAACTCCTCACCTTCTTCTGAAATCTCGCGCAGGATAAAGCTATCATAGAGGTTTTCCGACACACTGACCAATTGTCCATTCAGTATAGCCCTCAAAGGTGCATTTTCTCCTTGAAGCTCTTGCCAATGTGATGCACAGCTTTGCATAAATTTCGGCAACGCAGGTCTTTCCAAGGCAAGATATCGATGCCATTCTCCAGGTCTTACTTCACCCCAGCCAATTTTTTGCACAACATTTCCCTTTTCGTCAAACTCTAATTCCGGAAGCTTGACAATAGAAACCTGTTCGCTATGGACGTTCCACTGATTTAACTGCCCCACGAACCAATAAAGTCCACACATTTCATCAGGCTGATTGCTGTACCAGATTCGGAGGGGTTCTCCCGTTGATGTGCGTTCCTGAATCGTTGTTAGATTTTCATTTGTCCTTTTTAATATTTTCTGAACTGCTTGATATCCCTCATTATTCGGATAAACGCTGTATAAGTGTTCCAACGTCTGCTTCCGCTGGATACCCAGCTGATCCTCCGAAATATCTCCAATGCTCAGTGCCAAATTGAATCCAAAGATGTCTGCTGTATTTCCACCTAAGGGGGTAGCACTCTCCCATGCCAAGCGTTCCCTTTCCTCTGCTTCTTGCTGAGCAGCTTTAACTTCTGCCTTGGTTGGCTTGCTTCCATCCGAGTGGCTTATAACAACGCCAATACACCCACTTCTATATTTTCCTTTACCATAGTGCTGTGCCATTTTAAGGCTTCCACAAGCACTATCACTAAATAAAATCTCCATCATAATAATTATTCTCCAAGTCTCAGCCTATTCCTTTAAAGAAAATGCGCCAATTATGCGATTTGCCAGACAACCTGCCTATTATAGTATTTCTTTGCATAGGCTATCAGCTTTAAAGCCATTATTGTATGTACTGCAAATACAATTAAGCCAGTCGTTCTTCAATAACTTTTACTAATTCATCGGCTTTCCTTGTGATGTAATCAAGATCCTTGCCTTCAATCATAACCCTCACTAAAGGTTCTGTTCCTGATGGTCTTATTAGCACTCTGCCTTCATGTTGGAATTCAACTTCGATACTACTACACATTTCTGCAATTACTCCATCCTCAAGATACTTGTGCTTATTTCCATTGCTAACTCTTGCATTTTTGAGGACTTGTGGTAGTGTTTGAATAACTGATGCAAGGTCAGAAAATTTCTTTCCAGACACCTTCATAACTCGTAAAAGCTGTATTGCAGTCAAAATACCATCGCCAGTCGTATTAAACTCAAGAAATATGATGTGTCCCGATTGTTCTCCTCCAAGAACATAACCGTTTTTAAGCATTTCTTCCAGCACATATCTATCACCAACCTTCGTTCTTACAAGGTTGATATTATTGTTTCTTGAAAAAATCTCAAATCCCATATTGCTCATAACAGTAGCAACAATAGTATCCCTTTGAAGCTTCTCCCTTTTTTTAAGGTCAAGGGCTATTATAGCCATAATTGAGTCTCCATCCACAGCTTTACCGTTTTCATCTACTGCAAGCATCCTGTCGGCATCACCATCAAAAGCAATTCCTATATCCGCTTGATACTTTTTTACCATCCTACAAAGATCATCCAAATGAGTAGAACCGCACTCATTATTAATATTTACTCCGTTTGGCTTGTTATGAATAGTTATTACATTTGCGCCCAACTCTGCAAGCGTGGAAGGAGCTGCTTTATAAGCCGCACCATTGGCGCAATCTATTACAACTTTTATTCCTTTAAAATCCACATCAATTGTACTTTTCAGAAAACTTACATAATCATCCAGTGATTTTTCCATAAAGCGTCTGGTCCCCAAACCTGCGCCTTTTGGCAAAGGAATCTGGTCAATCCCGGAGTTTACTATTTTCTCAATTCTATCTTCTAGTTCATCTGAAAGTTTATATCCCTTGCTATTAAAAAACTTGATCCCATTAAATTCAAAGGGATTATGCGATGCAGAAATCACCACTCCAGCATCAGCTTTGTATTTTTTTATAAGATATGCTACCGCTGGAGTTGGAACAACCCCAAGCAACACAGCTTCCGCACCTACAGAACATATTCCGGAAGTTAAAGCTGATTCTAACATGGGTCCTGAAATTCTTGTGTCCATCCCCACCAGTATACGTGGAGTATGTTCGGACTCTGCTGTCAAAACATAAGCTCCGGCTTTACCAAGCTTAAATGCAAGTTCTGCAGTAAGCTCTTCATTAGCAACACCTCTAACACCATCTGTTCCAAAAAGTCTAGTCAATAAACAAGTCCTCCCATAAAAAAAAAATTTTTTTCTCTTCATCAAATGCTATTTCAAATTTATTTGCATTCGATAAATATTTGATAAATTTCATTTGAGCTTAGTCAAAAAAGTGGGCTTCGCCACTTTTTTTCGCTAGGGAACCTTATGGTTCCCTTCGACGGATGCTCCGCATCCTGAGCACCCTCCTTAAAGCAGCAAAGGGGCTTCCCCTTTGCAATCCCCATTGCCTAGAAAAGTATACTTTCCTAGGCAATAAAAAATCCTAAGGATGTCTTGTTCCACATTTTTTTTAGTGAGGAATAAATGTGGTTTGATCGTCGGTAGGATTTGTGTTATCTGTGTTTTCAAAAATCTCTACGGTTATAAAGTACTCTCCATCAACAATTATCCAATCAGGAACTAATACTTGAACTGGAAGCTCATGAACCCCTGTTTCAAGGCCTTTAACATTAATAGAAGGTATTATTTGCTCTACATAAAGTTCCCTGTCCTTCTCTTTTTCTATCAGTTTAACTGTAATTCCGGGATCCTTAATATCATATATGTACTTATTGTCTGCGAAAATAACTGTTATCTGTTCCTTAGAGACATAATAATCAGCCTCTTTCAGTTTGTCAAGGGTTACAGACAGTGTGAATATCTGCTCAGGGTTATATAGACTGACTCCCTCAGGTAAATTCACTGTTGTCTGTGCACTGATATTATTGTTTGCACCTTCAATACTTACAGGAGAAATATTTATACTAGCTAATTCATTCAGGACGGCTGGAGAACCTTGTACCAAAACCTTGTTTGGGTCCACCTTCTGGTCCTCAATAAAATAATATTGCTGGGGGGTACCTGTAACTACTGGAACAATCGAAACTTCCTTTGCAACTTCCACATTTGCACTTACACTGAATTTGTCTCTTTGAGCGATTATCTCATTGCCTAGACTGTCAAAAAAGTGACAGTGTATCAGTGTTGACATACTTTCACTTAGGTTTTCATAATGCAAAGGTGCAACAACAGTACTGATTTTTTCTACTTCGGGCTCAATGCCTTCAACTTCTATAATATTCGAACTTAAAAATGCATTTGTGATAAGGTATTTCTCCTTAAGAGTACCTTCGGTTTTCAAATCAACCTCGAACGCTTTTTTTATAATTTTCTCTACAGTTACCTGAACCAATTTTTGGCTTATATCATTTATGTAAATTCCATTATTATTGTTTTCTACAATAAGCGGTAAACTGAAAACGCCTGACTTTTTAATTCCAGAGAAATCTATTGTTGCTTCAAAGTCACCACTGGTTACTTTTCTTAATGCTTCATCTCGACCATGTATCGTAATATCAATGTGTTTTGGAATTACTGTCTTATATAAACCAAGATTATTTTGAGTAAGTACAAAGCTATTTTTTTGTTCAAGTGCGACAGTAACAATCTTAACGTCAAGTGGGTTTTCACTGTTTAATGCTACGATCCACAAGAATACAGCAAAAATAACTGAAAGAATCTTCATAAAAAGGCTTGAACTAAAAAATTTATTCATTTGCTTTTCACCTTCCACAATGAGGACAATTTCATTTGCGAATCTTTTTTTATAATTAGATTCCTATTAAGTGCCTTCCTTAATGTATCTTGAGTGAGATTTCTCGTCAAACCACCATTTAATGCAAAAGAAATCTTGCCAGATTCTTCGGAAACTACAATTACTATAGCATCAGAAACCTCTGTAATACCAAGTGCCGCTCTGTGTCTTGTCCCTAATTCCTTACTTAAGTTTGGATTATCAGTAAGCGGTAAGAAACATGATGTTGCTTTGATCTTATAATCTCTTATTACAACCGCACCATCATGCAAGGGTGTGTTTGGAGAAAATATATTGATTAATAATTCTGAAGTAACATTAGAATCTATCTGAACTCCGGAATTGATTATTTCTCCTATTTTTGTCTCTCTTTCAATGACAATAAGCGCTCCTACATAATTACTTGCCATGTGAAAACAAGCCTTGACCAGTTCTTCTATCATGGCAGTTGTTTTTATTGTCTTACTCTCCTCATCAAAGCTAAAGAAATCCTTAAATTTGCTCCGCCCTATTTGCTCAAGCCCACGCCTGAGCTCAGGCTGAAATATTACAACAAGAGCAAATCCTACTATTTGAATAGAATTTGTCAATATGTACTCTATTGTTCTAAGTCCAAGCAATTCACTGACATATCTTGCTACAATAATTATTAAAATTCCTTTTATCAGTTGAACAGCCCTGGTTTCTCTGACCAATTGTATAAGTTTGTAAATAATGTATGAAACAATACTAATATCTACAACCGTTTGGAGAACACTAATCGGACTGTCAATCGCTAGGAAATCCCCAATCAGCTTAAAAAAACCAGAAATATTTAGTTTCCCAAGAGTCTCCCACAAACAACCTCACACCTTCAGCTAAATTTCAATATAATTAATGCTCGTTTGAAAGTCGTAAAACGACAATCATATAATTAGATTCAATATTCATAAAGATTATTCATTTAAATAAAATTATACTCCTTTTCATTAATAATTGTAAGGTATTTTTGTATATTTAATCAAATTATAATAAAGTTATTAAACAGTGAGTTTGCATAACCTATACATTCCCCAAATATACATATTTCAAGTGTTTCTCAGCTGTCTCTTTAGCTTTTTCAAGCGTTTTTCTCGGTGTTGGCGGATATTCCCGCATTCTATAATTAGGGAAAAACCTCGAAAGATGCAAAGGTATTTCAGTAGATATTGATGCTATCCATTTTGCCAAGTTCTCTATTTCATCCATCGAATCATTCAATCCGGGAACAACAAGAGTAGTTAATTCAACATGACAGTGCTTTGCAGAAATTTCTACTGTTTGTCTGACATTGTCTAGTGCTCCGCTACATATTCGCTTATAAAAGGAATCGGTAAATGCCTTTACATCTATATTCATAGCGTCAACCAAAGGTAAAATTTCCTTCAAAGGCTCTATAGATATAAAACCATTGGTAACAAGTACATTCATAAGTTCTTTTGAGCGTATCAGTTTAGCTGTTTCAAGCACATACTCAAACCAGATTAAAGGTTCATTATAAGTGTATGCAAGACCTATATTCCCATTTAGTTTTAGCTCATCTGCTTTTTTTGCCAACTCGGAAGATGACATTTGGATATAATCTGGTGAGTCGTGTGCTATATTCCAATTCTGGCAAAATGAACATTTAAGATTGCAACCAAAAGTACCGGCAGAGAGTATTGGACTCTTAGGATAAAATCTATTAAGTGGCTTCTTTTCGACCGGATCTACACTAATTGCTGTTACTTTCCCATAATTAAGTGAATAAAGCTCCCCCTCCAAATTCTTGCGGACGCGACAGATACCAACTCCTCCAGGTTTAATAATGCAATTGTGAGGACACAAAACGCAGTGCACAAATGAATTGTCTTTTTTCTCATAGTACATGGCATGTTTTAAGTTCTTCACCTTATCACCTTACCGTAACTTTAAAATTATATAAATTGAAAAGGGATCCTACATATCTTCATATTTGTGTTACCCATTTTCTTTTTAAGTCTATATTGCACATAAGCATATTTTGGCAGTCAAAAAATAAGTTATTTTGTTAAACTCCAACTAATCACGTGTATCTGACAACTTCAAACCTTTCCAGTTTGTAGTCTGCTGCAGGGCTTATACCCGCCTTACGTAAGGCAATTGAAACCTGTTCCCGAGGAGTATCAATGCCTTCCAGATCAGGAAGCAAAAGCCCGGATCGAAAGCCTTCTCGTACAATTACACCATACCTTTTAACATCAAGTTCATCCATGCTGTCTATAGGTTCCGGATCTCCAAGAACATCAACACTATAAATCAAAGAATCAAGCTCATCCATTGCAACTGGTAAAAACCTTGGATCCTGAGTGCCGCAACTTATGGCATTATGCATTATTTCCTCGGCAACATTTTTCCTGTTTGGTGCAATCGTGCCGATACATCCCCTTAGCTGACCGTCTTTTTTAATCGAAACGAAAACCCCTGCCTTTCTATGAAGCATTTTTTCAGGAAGATCATCAAAATCCTTCACCATTTCCTGGTCTTTTACATGTGCCTCTAAAGTGTTTCGTGCAAGGGAAACATATTGACTTTCATTAGCTCTTAAGCTCTTTATTCTTTCCGATTCCTCTTGTTCTAAATCCTTTAATATCTCCCTGCTTTTATCTTCTTCCCCAACACTAATACGTGCAACTGCATAACCTATTCCATACGGACCTTCATAAGAATAAATTTCAGGTTTAATACTCATACCATCAATTGCGCCTAACATAACAAGTATAGACCTTAATCCACATTCACCAGCGCTTTCACAAAAATCTTCATCAAGCTCCAGTAATGTTTTTACATCAGATGTTGACACGCTATTTACCAGCAATTCATCAAATATTTTACCATCTTTACTAAAACCATAGGCAGTTTCACTATTTAACCTGTGTGATAGGTCTGCGCTGGCAATTACAACTACCCGTTCATTACTTTCCTTTATAGCATTACCTATACAATGACCAAATTTATAAAGATTTCTAAATGGTATCCATGCAGGAGCAATATGTATCAGTTTAAAATCCTTAAGCTCCTCGCTTATAAAATAAAGTGGTACTAAGGCTCCATGATCAAGATCATCAGTTCTTCTTAACCTCTTAAACACCGATCCCTTTTGATCCTGCCAGCTTATATTATTGATCTCGATATTTTCTATGATTTTATCCACCAGCGGCAGATTATTCTGAAACTCAAGTTTTACACGAGGTGCTTGAAACTTTCCAAAGTTGCCCTTTAAGTATTGTGCTCGAGATAAGTAAACATAATCACCGATAACCGGTCCATGAGGCGTGATAACTATAATAGTATCCGGATTTTCACTTTTTATCTTCTGAGCAGCTTTCTTAATTGAATCTATTGTTTGTTGGGCATCTTTTTCACTCCCCCTGCCAACTTCAGGAACAATAATAGGAGGGTGTGGAAAAATATAAGTGCTTAATATTCTACCCACTATATTTCACCTACTTTCCAAAAATAGAGTAACCAAATGACAAAATATATGTCAGCATAAATGCTGCCAGTGTAATAATCGCGACCCATTTTACAATATTTCTTTTCATAGTATCACCTGCAAAATATATATTATTTATATCTTAACACTTCAAAACACCTTTATCAATGCATACCTTTAGGTCAAGAAGCCTTTTAATTCCACCAAAGTCTACCTTAACAACCATATTTCCAACGCTTTCCATACGCTTTTCCAAAACTGTACCAGCCCCATATTTCTTATGATGCACAACCATGCCTACTTCGATATTGCCTAACATTTTGGAGTTACTATACAATTCTATCTCTTCAATAAATTTTGATCTTTCTACTTCGCTGTTGGTCACTAACTTTGGCGAAATGAAGAAAACTTTTTCTTTTGCTCTTGTCATTCCTACATAAAAGAGTCGCCTTTCCTCCTCCATTAGTGAATCCATTCCATTATCAGCATATTCAATACTTTGTAGATTTGGAAATTCACCATCATAAAGGTCAATCATATATACATAATCATATTCTAGTCCTTTAGATGCATGAACCGTCGACAACGTTATTTGCGCCTTTTTTCCTGTACCATTTTCAAAAAGCTCTTTTAAACACTTAATTCTAGTCAGAAAGGATGCAATTGTATCAAAATCTGCAGCTATACTTTTCATTATTGAGAATATATTCTGTATAAGGCTAAATGAGCTTCCAATCCGCTCACATTGCCTTTTAGAGCTTAAAAGAAAACCAAAGTCACTATCAATATGCTCTAGGGCTCTTAATGGTTTCATTGAAGCCATTTTCGAAAACTTATTTTTAGTCTTTTTAATATTCTGCCTTTGTTCTCTGGTTAACCCGTCCAGTTTCAGTATTTTATCCAGTATGCCACTTCCATTGTTTAAATTCAATGCAAAATCAACCATTTCCCTTGAAATAAAACAGTCTATTTTATAATAGATGCGTAAAAAAGATTCACTATCCCATTGAGCCAAAGAAAAACTCATAAAGCTAAGTAAATCAAGCAAGAACCAATGGTTGAAAAAATAGTTACTCTTTTCTCTCAAATTAAATTCTATACCTTTTCTGTCCATCATTTCTGCTAACAAAATGGCTGAAAGATTATTTCTATATAATACTGCTATTGTTTTATCTAAAGGTCTTATCCCCTGATTAGTAAGGCTCATAATTTCATGCATTATGTACTGTATCTGCAATTTTTCATTTTTGGCTTCCATTATATTTGGATCATCCAATGATACATTGGATGTTTTGTGATTTTTGTTATACCTGTTTTTATTAGTTTTTATGAAGTTACTAGAAAATTCTACAATGTTCTTTGTTGACCTGTAATTTTGCTCTAAAAGATATATTCTTGCACCTTCAAAATTCTTCCCAAAGTCTAGAATATATTTTGGCTCAGCACCTCTGAAGCCATATATTGATTGGTCATCATCTGCAACAATAAACAGATTGTTTAATGGTGCTGCTAGCAGTTTAACCAATTCAAACTGAATACGTGACATGTCCTGACCTTCATCAACCTGTATATAAAGATACTTTTCCCTGTAGCTGTTTAGCAAGTCAGGAAACCGCCTTAAAATCGCCCAAGAGTAAACAAGCATATCATCAAAATCAAGCAGTCTGTTCTTTTTTTTATAACACTCATACTCCGTATATATATTTGCAAAGTTTTTTATCTTTGAGTCGAAATTTTCGATATCTCTTATCATTCCATTCTTGATAATTCCCATCTCACTAATTAAGTTGTCCAGTTCATCATCTGTCATTGATGCATCATTAATTTTATGATAGAGATCTTTTAAAATGATACTCTTCCTTGATTTATTTTTAGTTCCTTCAATCAGCTCAAGACTTACTCCTTTATATTTTTGGTACCATCTTACAATTGAATAAGAAAATGAATGCAGTGTTGAAAAATGAACCTTGCGCTTAATCCCAAAACCAAATGTCTTATCAAATCTTTGTTCCATTTCTTTTGCTGCAGCCCGGTTAAAGGTTAGAGATACAATGTTTTCAGGTTTAATACCTTTTTCAATAATCAACCTTGCCAAACGGCAAATAATAACGGTAGTTTTTCCAGAACCGGGTCCGGCAAGTACCAATGCAGGTCCATCTTCATGGAGCACAGCTGACTTTTGTTGGTCATTTAATTTTATTTTTGTTTCTCTATATATTCGTTCGATAAAGTCCAAATCTTTTCCTCACAGTAGTTAATAGTAAAAAATTAAATGGTATACCTATGGTAATATAGTCAAGTGTAAATACATTTTACTGCAAAGTAAGAAATTATACAACATTTACAACCTAGTTTTTTTCTTGACTTTGTACCCGCCTTATGTTACTATGGTTCAGTCACTTGTGGATATAATGTAATTGGCAGACATGCTGGACTTAAGCGTTACCAGCGCAATAAAATATTTTTTAGTAACATCAAACCAAATAATAATTAGCAATTTTTTTTTGCAATTATTAATTAATGCGGGCGTGGCGGAATTGGCAGACGTGCAAGATTTAGGATCTTGTGCCGCAAGGTGTGCAGGTTCAAGTCCTGTCGCCCGCACCATGATAAGGTGATAAACCTTGATTTTAAGAAATCACTTGAAATCAAGGTTTATCGCCTTTTTCGTTGTCCGAAGTTCGAGAAGCAGAGGGAACTACTAACCAACTGGGGGAACTTGAACCCCCACATATAAAAACGTAGCCACAATGGTTTTAAACTGCGTGGTTTTTTTTGTATTTTAAAAAATTAAAGGAGGAATTCATTATGTTTGGAATTATTGTGCATGGTTACTTGAAGATGGATATACTCTGGCAATGGCGAAAATGATGGCAAGGGAATCTTTTCGGTATAAAGGGTAGAAAAATAAGGTTGTATTTGAAAGTCAGTTAGAATTTGTCGACGTTAAAATGTCAAAGTTAAAAGGATATATAATTCAGTGGAACTTTTTGCAGGAGCAGGTGGATTAGCACTTGGTTTAGAGCTAGCTGGGTTTCATGCAAAAGGATTGGTTGAGATTGATAAATATGCAGCACAAACATTGAGAGTTAATCGTCCGAAATGGAATATTATCGAGGAGGATATAGTCAAAGTCTCAGAAAATGGCATTAAACATTATTTACCCCAAAATTGTGAAATAGACTTTGTATCTGGAGGATATCCATGCCAAGCATTTAGTTATGCGGGGCATAAATTGGGATTAGATGATGTGCGAGGGACAATGTTTTTCTATTTTGCAAAGGTAATTAAAGACTTAAATCCCAAGGTGTTTTTAGCAGAAAATGGCAAGGGGCTCACAACACATGATGATGGGAAAACATTGCAAACAATGATTAGTATCTATGAGAATATGGGATATAATGTAACTTGGAATATTTTAAACTCAAATGATTATGGCGTGGCTCAAAAGAGAGAAAGGGTAGTTATTATAGGTGTTAGGAATGATATAAATACTCAGTATCGTCTGCCTAAGGAATATGATTATAAACCAGTTTTAAAGGATGCTTTAAAGAATGTACCAAAATCGAATGGAGAAACATATCCAGATAAAAAACGCAAAGTGTTAGAATTAGTGCCAGCAGGAGGCTACTGGAGAAATCTTCCAGAAGATATTGCGAAAGAATATATGGGGAAAAGTTATTATTCTGGTGGTGGAAGGACAGGAATGGCAAGAAGAATTTCATGGAATGAGCCATGCCTCACATTAACATGTAGTCCAGCTCAAAAACAAACAGAAAGATGTCATCCTGAAGAAACACGTCCATTTACTGTACGAGAATATGCTAGAATTCAAAGTTTTCCAGATGACTGGGAGTTTTCCGGCTCAATGGGACAACAATATAAGCAGATTGGTAATGCAGTTCCTGTTCAATTTGCTAAAGCGGTCGGCTTGTCAATAATAGATATTTTAAATAAAGAAGAGGATTAATCCTCTGCTTTCTCGATTTCATTTGCTAATTTCTCAATAACATTATCTAATAATTCTCGACTATCATATTCAGCAGCAATTTCATCAATAGCAGCAGTTAATTCATTATAAAAGTTACTATCACCAGTCAAACGATACCAAAAATCCTTCCCAATATATACAGGATGATCCTTTCAGATGCCCTATTTCCCTAGCCCCAAAAGCTGTCGTACCCGCTTCTGTGTATGCTTTTCAATAGCCTCCAGCCGTTCCTCCGGCCAGTTGATGGCTGGATGGCGCTCAAACTTGAAGCCTATCAGCCGCCTGAGCTGCTGTGCCTGAGTCTTACCCATAACCTCGGAGCAGATGCGCTCAAAGGAGATATCCCCATAGACCGGAAATCGGGTCTTGGCGTATTCGTCCAGATTGGCAATATCCTCCGGCATGGCGTAGTTGAACAGCGACAGCCCATGGTCGAATAAGGGGGCGGGTGCAATCAGTGCGCCTGAGTGGTTATCCCTCAGAATGCCAAAGTTTCCAAAGTGCCTATCCTCATTGTATATCACAGCGTCGAATACCAGCATACTGTGTACGGTTTCCGAAAAATCCTCGCCCAACTCAACATAATAATCAAGACACGCCTGTAAACCGCCGGAACGCACCAGCTGTCCTACGGGCACAAAGGCGGTGTCAATGTCGGTGAATAGCTTGCACTTGGAGGCAAGAATGCCTTTCCAGCGCTCCAGGTCATAGGAGATGGCTTTGAGCCCCATGGCTTTGGCAATCTGGCAGGCATAAAACTCACTATACGGCTCGTTTCCGGTATTGGCCGCGCCGATGGTTCCACCCTTATACAGATGGATTTCACGGTTATCCAGCCGGTGCCACGCCTTGGGCAGCATACCGCCTGTGGTTAGCTCGGGTGAGGTGGTAAAGGCCTGGTTGCTCTGCCCGATGCCTGTGTAAGCTACAAGTGAGAGAATTTCCGAGAACTCGTTCTCGTAGAGATTGTATTCCGCAAAGGTTCCCTCAAAACCCTTGGGAACCACCCAAAAGCTATCGTTTAGAGACAATCCCTTGCACACATCAATGATGCCCTTGGTGTTGCCAACAGACA
>Ga0265293_10000423_pt1 | contig 101869 bp, 74 predicted proteins | sample Munlanlewell138R_FD_192505 | JGI IMG/M metagenome (GOLD analysis project Ga0265293, IMG submission 192505) | Leachate microbial communities from a municipal landfill in Southern Ontario, Canada - Leachate well 138R | ecosystem: Engineered > Solid waste > Landfill > Unclassified | place... | reverse complement strand
GGACGGGCTACGCTACGCGAAGGCATGGCTAGAGAGGGCAGCCAAAGCCCTCACGTCACAGAACAAGGAGACACAGATTTCCACCTTAAATTTGGCGATCCGTGGTCTAAGAATGGGGTAAAGCGCAATTAAGGGTGAAAAGGCATGATACTGTATGCAAAACAAATGGAAAAATGCTTGCTTAATAGGGTTGTCCTGTGGTACAATCTCTGCAGTAAGAAGTATAAGATTGACATGAGAACACAAAAAATAACGGGAGCTCACATGTGAGCTGTAGCAAAGGAGGTGATCGCCGGCACAGCATACAGTGTAGTAGAAGTTGTTGTATTTTGTCTTTACACGTATACATCGAAAACAATCAGTGAAAAGGAGTTATTCCCTAATGAAACGTAAAGGATTTACCTTAATTGAACTGCTGGTCGTGATTGCCATTATTGGTATTCTCGCCGCGATCTTATTGCCTGCCCTTGCCCGTGCACGTGAAGCGGCACGCCGCAAATCTTGTCAGAACAACCTGAAACAATGGGGCACCATTTTTAAACTCTATGCAGACGAGCAAAAGGACTATTTCCCGCCCCTGCAGGTTACAAATCGTAATACCCCGAATTGGCCCAGCCTTTCCCTGACCGGCGATTTCCCTGCCCTTGAATTGGCAGCGGGTCCGATGGTGAGCAGCTGGTATCCCAACTATAACGCAGACCCTGCAATTTTACTTTGTCCCTCTGACGCCGAAGATTCTCTCGACGACCTGAAAGATGATAATGGCGACTGGAACTTCTACCAAGTGAAGAAGAACTACAAAGTCGGCTACAGCTATGCGTACATTGGCTGGATGCTGGATCGCTTAAATCATCCTTCTCTGCCTCCGGTAGAGATCAATACCTTTGACTATCTTGGATCTGCTGCGGACGCTTTTGAATTTGCGCTTCCCGACGGCGGTTTAGTGCCTGCACAATTCGGTGCCTGCGTCAATGCAATGTTCGCAGAGGCCCTTCCCAAAATCAGTAATGCGAATCTTGGTGTCGAGCTTTGCAAAATTGCCGATAAAGACTGGAAAGTCCCGATTGGATTTGGTAATGGTGCCGGCGAAGTGATCTACCGTCTTAAAGAAGGTAACGAACGCTTCATGATCACCGACGTCAACAATCCGCAGACCTCCGCCATGGCGCAAAGCACCATTTTCGCAATGATGGACTTGCTCGGTAACAGGGGTAAAGCAACTGCTTTCTTCAACCACGTTCCCGGCGGCTGTAACGTGCTGTTCATGGACGGCCACGTGGACTGGATCCCCTATATTGCTCCGGCTCCGGGTCAAGACAACTCGGTTAGCATGGACTTAGGTGCTACCCAGCCTGTACTGCCCAGTATGGCTAATATCATTGGCGTATTTGCCTCCACTAACTAAACAAATACATTAATACGTCCATTTTCTGCGCCCCCGTTATGCGAAAGCCTTTCGGGGGCGCATTTTATATGCCGGGCACAAGCTAAGGCACCTGTCTCGAAGCAAGGAGGATACAACGCACCCATTGCAAAACGTTCTGCCTGCATAAGTAGACTGAAATTTGCATGTTTAACGCCTTTTTAGTATGGTAACGCTACGAATAAAAAAGAAGAACTAAGATGATAATTGACAAGTAACAAAAATCGATGGTTTTTGCTTTTCAGAGTACGGCTTAAGCGTCAAAGGAGACTAGTCTCATGAAGCGTCAAGGAATCAGCTTGCTCGAATTACTCGTTGTGATTTTTCTTCTTGTTATATTCGTCATCATAGTGATACCCGGTCTCAACAATTCCAAGGGCTTAGAGCGCCGCAGTTCTTGTCAGAACAACCTAAAACAATGGGGCGTCATTTTTTCGCTCTATGCCGCTGAGCAATCTGACTATTTTCCACCCCTGCAGATTACGAATAAAAACGCCCGCGGCTGGCCCGCTCTTGAATTAACCGGTTCACCTCCTGCACTGGAATTAGCAGCGGCCCCAATGGTGAGCAGCTGGTATCCCAACTATAATACCGATCCCGGCATTTTAATTTGTCTCAATGATAGTCAACATTCTGTTGATGAGTTCAAAGACGATAGGGGCGATTGGAACTTCTGGAAATCCGGGAACAACCATAAAGCCGGTTGCAGTTATGCTTACTTTGGCTGGACTTTTGATCTATTGAAGGATCCCTCTTTGCCGCCTCAAGATATCGGCTCTTTCGACGCATTGATGAGCGCCGCCGCTGCCTTCGAATTCACCCCTCCCAAAGAGGTTTTAGTCCCTGCACAGTTTGGCGCTGCTATGAACGTTTTATTTCAAGACGCTGCCCATATCTTGGACCACGCGAATCTTGGCGTAAAGCTTTTTGAAATCGCCGATAAAGACTTAGAGGTTCCGCAAGGCTACGGCAATAACGGCGGCGATCTCATCTATCGTCTTAAAAGGGGCAATGAGCGTTTGATGACGACGGACACGAATAATCCGACAACGGTCGATAGGGTGCAAAGTACGCTTTTTGTTATGATGGACAAGATCGCTAAACGGGGCGACATCCTTTTATTTAATCATCTTCCCGGCGGCGCGAACGTCTTGTTTATGGACGGACACGTAGACTGGATTCCCTATATTGCGCCCCCGCCGGATCATACCAATGGGCCCACTATGGATTTTGGCTCCATGCAGCCTGTATTGCCCAGTATGGCAAATATCTTAGATATCTTCTCGAAAGAATAAAGTCGGGGGATGCCCGCCGTTTCTTCTCACTCTTAAAAAGCAGGTTTTCTAAGAAAGCGCTAAGAAAACAGCTTATCACAATGATGTCGATGAAGGGACTTTAACGACTGATTGCATTTAAAGGGCGGATTCAAGGTTGAAATGCAACCGATCCAAAAAAAGAGGACATCACAGAGATCTTCGGTACAATAGTTCTAAGCAAATAATCGAAGGAGTCCATAATGTCCCACCATCATTTTACACGAGATGACCGTATTAAACTAGAAACACTTAAAAGCCAAGGATTGAGCAACCGCCAAATAGCTCAGATACTCGGTTTTCATAAAAGTAGTATCGGCCGTGAATTGCGCCGTAATGGTGTACGCGGTCGCTATTGTTCCACTGCTGCGGATCGGTTTGCTATCAATCGGCGTCAAGAGATAGAACGTAAGAAGAAACTTGATCATCCTCCTCTTTTGCGTTATGTCATAAGCAAAAGTTATGAGTATTGGTCTCCTGAACAAATTAGTGGCCGCCTTCGTCTGGAATATGCAGGCGACCCCTCAATGCAAGTGTCTCATGAAACCATTTATCTAGCGGCTTATAACGACAAGCGCTTTACCAATCTTTTTGTCACCCATTGGCGTCAAAGACGAAAGAAACGCAAGAAAAGAGGGCTTTTAAAAGGGAAAAGAGAAGTAATAAGAGATCGAGTTTCCATTGAAGAGCGCCCCGCAATTGTTGTTTCCCGTACGTGTTTAGGAGACCTGGAAGGCGACACGATCATTGGTTGTGGTCAAAGCGGCACTATTGTTACTTTAGTAGATCGCAAATCTTTATACCTATTTGCTACCCTTTGTGCTACAAAACATGCTAGCGTGGTAGCGCAGGCTACAATAGATCTTTTAAAAAAGGTCGATCCAAACCAGCTTCACACGATAACCTTTGACAACGGCACAGAATTTTCTGCTCATAAATACATTGCTGAAGAATTATCCGTAGAGGTCTATTTCGCACGCCCCTACTGCTCAAACGATCGCGCTAGGAACGAAAATACTAATGGGCTTTTAAGACAATACTTTCCCAAAAAGACTCGTTTTGATACAATTTCTGAAGAGCAGTTACAAAGGGCTGTTCAAGATTTAAATAATAGACCAAGGAAAACACTTAATTACAGAACTCCGGCCGAAGTTTTTTTTTCAGGAAGGAGTTGCAATTAGAGTTTGAACCTGCGAAGTTTGGATAGAAATTATTTTTTTGCAAGTTTCGTTTCGATTGGTGTAGATTAATAGTAAGATATCCAGCTTCTAGGAGGTGATATTACAAGTTTGGATAAAGTATTGTGGTCTTTTTAGGTATGATCCTGCATCTTACTGCATAAGAAAGAATGACTATGATGAAATCCAAAGGTTTTACACTGATTGAGTTGTTGGTCGTTATCGCGATTATTGGTATTCTTGCCGCGATTCTCTTGCCTGCTCTGGCCCGTGCACGCGAGGCGGCTCGGCGCAAATCCTGTCAAAATAATCTGAAACAGTGGGGTACAATCTTTAAGCTCTACGCCGACGAACAAAAGATTATTTTCCCCCTTTTCAAGTAACCAATCGCAATACACCCGGTTGGCCTGACCTTGAATTTTCAGGAAGTGCACCGGCCGTGGAGTTGGCTGCAGCGCCGATGATCCATTGTTGGTATCCTAATTATAACAGCGATCCTTCCATTTTAATTTGCCCTTCCGACGCAGAAGAAACCGTTGACGATCTGAAAGACGATAAGGGCGACTGGTATTTTTATAGACCTCGAAGAAATTATAAAGCCGGTGCCAGCTATGCCTATTTAGGGTGGATGCTGGATCGATTAAACCATCCGTCACTGCCACCGGTCAGTATCAACACCTTCACGGCTTTAGGCAGTGTGGCGTCCATGTTTGCCCTTGAAGTACCGGGAGACGGATTGGCACCGCAACAATTTGGCGCTTGCGTGGAGCAGATCCTCTTAGAATTTCTTCAACACGTGGGGGATGCCAACTTGGGCGTTTCTTTGTGCAAAATTGCCGATACGGATTGGAAAGTGTTGCCGGGACAAGGAAACGGCGGCGGTGAAAAGATTTATCGCATGAAAGAAGGAAATGAGCGTTTTCTCGTCACCGATGTTAATAATCCGCAAACTTCCGCCATGGCGCAAAGCACCATTTTCGCCATGATGGATCTACTTGGCAACTTGGGTAAAGGCGTATCTTTTTTTAACCATCTTCCCGGCGGGTGTAACGTTTTATTTATGGATGGACATGTGGACTGGATTCCCTATGTTCCGCCTGCGCCCGGTCAAGATAATTCAGTTTCAATGGATTTGGGCGCTACCCAGCCTGTGTTGCCCAGTATGGCGAATATTATCGGCTTATTTACAAGTCTGAACTAAGCAAGGCAGCGATATACAGCGCGGACTGAGATCTTTCCCCTGCCGCAGTTGTGTGTGGCAGGGGACGTGTTATTCCAAAAGACCGAATCACGACGAAGCCGACAAGGTCGACAGCAGCCATTCACAGTTCAATACTTTTTCAACCAATTCCATAGGCGTATAGAAATATTGGTTTGTTGCCTCAAAGCCAATACGCGAATCATGGGTTTGCAGGATGTACAGGGCTTTGGCAAGGGCGATTTCATCGCGCAGCAAGCTTTCTTGTTGGGCTTTTAATAGGGCGGCTTCCTTCACCGAGAGCATAGCATCGGTTGCTTTGTTGCGGGCAAGAATAAAGCGTACTTGGTTGACGACACTCTTAAAGTGGATAGCGGCGGCATAGGCGAAAGATGCTTCTTGCCGAATCTTCTCTTGTTCTTCTCTATCACCGGTTTTTGAGAGTACTGATTCCATGCCTTTTGCGCCCGACTCAAAACCTGCCGCAGTTTGTTCCAACTGGTCGGCAAAGACTTCCGGCGGATACACGGCGCACCAAGTCGCCAAATCATCATATGGAATACCGACCATGGTGGAACGGTAACCTGTTTTTTGAGCCCATAATAAATTGGCAGGTCCCACCTGCAGCGGCGCATGATAGACAACGCCGATATGGTAGGGAAATTCTGAGAAGGCAGCGCTAATTTCATGCCATGCCGAAACCATTTCCGGCGCTGCCAAGCCGAAGCGTCGTTCCGCAACGACTTCCAACGCCGCTTCAGCGCTCAGGGAACTGCCGTCCTTTTGTTTTTTACCCAGCTCATAGACCAATTCAAGATTCGGCGACGGATGACCGCCCAGCGTCCAACTGAGCATGAGCCCGCGCACGCCCGTATCGCGTAGCCGTTCCACATGACGCGCCACATTAACCGCTGCAGGGATATAGGGGATAGCGGAGAGTTCCCATGTGTTATTGGCTTGGATTTTTGCGAGCGTGGTCAGTCCTCGTTCTTGTGCCAGCTTCCAATGCCCCTGTGCTCGGGGACCCGGTCCGATGGCGGAAATAGAATATTCTCCCACGCGGCTGTCCACGTCGCCCCGGATGAGGGGCATGCTCCATTCGCTCACACTCATGAGCGCGGTTTTTTGAGGCAGGGCGGCAATAGCTTTAGGTGCCCATTCATCGGCCCAGCCCCAATCCCAAGCGATCAGTCTGGTTGAAGTACCGGCTTGGTCGATGCCCGCCTGTATCGTTGCGTTCACTTCGGCGATGACCTCCCCCGGATTGCGGTCTTTACAGCGGGGACATTCATGGCCACGGTGATGAGACCAACAGTTGGTTAGATTTTCGGAAGCAGATATGGTGAAAATACCTGCTAATTTCGGAACGGATCGGCACACAGAAGCGACGGCGTCGCGGAGATACTCCCGCACTTCAGGCAGACTGGTGCATAAGGTGGCATGACCGCCTTCAGTCACGCCTTGTAATTCCGGATGGGTCTCAAAAAAAGACAAGGGCATGACGCGCGGCTCGTTCATATAAAGATAAATGCCCATACCCTGTTCTTCCGCCCGTTCCGTCAGTTGGCGAAGGTGATCCAGCCGTTCTTCCCAATGGGCGCTTAGTTCGGGCTGCCACGGGAAAGGGGACAATGTATAGAGGACGCCCTGCAGCCACACGCCATTGACTCCGGAAGCGGCGAGGCGCTTCAAGTAATTCTCCGGGAAGGGATCGCCTTCCATCAATGGATCGCCGTAGAGCGCGAAATAGGAATAACAAAAGCGTGGATCAAAGAGAGATTCATCGCTCCGTTCCGGCGGCATAACAAAATCGGAAGATAGGCTTTTTACAAAAGACAGGGGCGGGTCTTCGCAAACACCGGCTGTCGTACCGAAATGGCTGTTCACTAGGGCGGCTATTTCTTGTTCACGTTCTTTCGCCGCCTCATCGGCTTCTTTCCAAACTAAAGGCGGACACTTGGGTTTCAAACTGCCCAATTTGATGAATAAAAAATCATCTTCTTGCAGCGTATAGGCAAGGCGCCCTTCATCCCAATCAAGAAGACGCAGCAATTGAGGATAATTAAGCAAATGCCAATTGGCCCGTATAATGCTGATATATGTGCGATCCAACTGCTCTTGCGAAATAAAGGGCGCTTCGGGCAAACCCATTGCTGCGCCCATGGCACGAATATCCGATTCATTGGCTTCCACGACTTCTGCAATGCGCGACAGGGGCACCAAACGCCAATTGCGCCAAACGTAGCTGTGCATTGTATCCGGGAAATGAGGGTAATGGAGTGCTTCAGGATTGTCGCCTACAGGCAGCGTGACCGTATTCAAAACCAATAAAAGCAATGCAGACATCATCATGTTATCCTCCGTGATGCGCTTTCTTGTGTTAAGGATCCATTGAAGGCATTATAACAAAGACAGAAAAACGACACGGTCACGTATCAGGGAAAAAGTAGCCTTCCGAGAAAGGGCATCTCCGCAAATCAATTCCGATTTTTGACCTTGTCTTTGTTAGGATATGCTTTGCATCATAAACAAGGAATACTGCCATGACCGCTTACCGCGTCCTCACCTCATTAATCTTCATACTTTTTCTCTTCGCCTCTTTTGTGGGCTACGCCGACGACGCACCGCCCTCCGCTTTTCATCCGGAAAAAGCAGAGGAATATTGGAGCCCTCCCGAACTCAGCCCAACGAAGGGGGAGTACAAGGTGCCCGTCGCTGCCATAGAAGAACAGCCCCTCGAAATGCGCATCGCACAACTCATGCTGATCACCTTGGAAGGAGGACAGAAGCCTTCTGTTCAGGACATCTCATTTCTTGACCAGTATTTCCCGGGCGGTGTTATGTTTCGCCACAGCCCCAAAAGAGCCGATATCATCAGCATCGTGAATCTATTGCATACCTTGGAACAAAATCAACCTTTGCCCTTGCTTTTGGGTACAGACCTCTACCGTGTGGATGCCAATCTGCGAACGGTTCCCAGTGAATTCATCCAATTACCGACCTTACTGGCACTGACCGCTGCGGGCAGTCCCAATCTCGTTAAAGACACGGGCGAACTTATGGCATTGTATCTGCAATTTATGGGGCTGAATTTCCATTTTGGCCCTGCTTTGGAATTGGCGCCCAGCCTACAGGGCGCGCCCGATACGCTCAACACCTTTGGCAGCAACCCCCAGTATGCAGCGGAATCAGGAACGCTTCTCTACAAGGCTTTACAGGAAAGGGCTATACTTTTACTGCCTTCCGGATTCCCCGGCGGCGGTGCTAACCGTATCGGACGAGGCGCGGCTGTATTGACCACGCCGGAAAATATACTGCTTGAAAATGACGGTTTCCCTTACAAAAAACTCATCGATGAAGGAGCACCCATGATTCACGTGGGCAATGTGATTGCGCCCACCCTGGACATAGATAACCGTCCGGCAAGTATGTCGCCCGCAGTGATAACAACCTTGCTGCGCGGCAGCCTGCAGTTTGACGGAGTCGTCGTTGCCGGACCTATGGATGATGAGGTGCTGCAAGGCCGCTATGATCCCGCTGAGGCGGCGGTACAGGCGCTCCTTGCCGGCGCAGACATACTTTATTGGCAAGGATCTTTGGTGCAGGTCATGCGCAGTATTGCCGCTATTGAGTACGCCGTAAAGGCAGGCCTATTGGATGAAGCACGCATCAATGAATCTTTGCAGCGTATAAAAAAGTTGAAAGCAAATTTTCCGACAACGACTAAAGCCATTTCAGAACAAAAAGCGGACAGCCAATTAAACAAGAAGAAATTGCAGGAAATCAGCCAGAATGTGGAGCGGCACGCCATAACGCTTTTAAAGAATGAACCGAAGGTCTTGCCTTTGGTAAAAAAGGTGAGTACCCCCGTCGGTATTACAGGCGTCGTAGGCGTAGAAGAACTGTTTGAGTTGCTCGAAAAAGAACTGAAACCGGTGGTTCGTCAGCGCATTACTACAGCGCGGCATATAGGCGATGTACAGCGCTTTGAGATTGAACGCTTGACAAAGAACATGCGCGGTCTGCGCACCATTATTTGTATCTTGAGCGATAAGGCGCGGCCGGAAACGCAGGTGGAACTGGTCCGAGCCTTGAAAAGCAGCGCCCAGCATGTGGTGGTCATTTATCTGGGACATCCACGGCATGCAACGAAATTTACCATGGCCGATGCTGTCGTATTGGCATATTGTGATGCAGCAAATTTAGGACAAAGTATTCAAGCCCTCGCCGATATTTTGATGGGGAAAGCGCCTGTCTCTATTCTGCCTGTGGATACGCCTTTGCGTTTGAAAGCGGGGGAGAAACGAACTTTCAACGCCCTTGAAATTATTCAAGCTCCTTCCGGCAGGCTGCCTATACACTTGTCGGAGCAGTATCCCGCCGGCACAGCGGCACGCTATAATCCGGCTGCATCGATTAAACATGTGGAATGGGATTTCGGAGGAAACAAGAGCAAAAAAGAGAATGTCGTGCGCAGTTTTGATAAGGCAGGAGAGACTCTCATCACATTAACGGTGACCGATTATTCCAATGAAGTGAGTCAGCGCAGCTTCTCCGTAGTGACAGAATAATCGGAATTAAAAGAGATTGTCCCCAATGCGGTTGTTCACTGCCTGCACATCCGTGGGAGACATACCCCGACCATTCACATCGGCATCATAGGGAATTGCACGCCCTAAAAGGGCATCTACCACCCATTGAATATCGGTGTCGTCGATAGTGCCGGAACCGTCGATATCGCCTGTTGATAAGCTGAGATCCACCCGGGTCGCAGGCCCTTCTTCCACGGTTATATCATCGACAAAATAAGTGATATAGCCCGGCGCGGAAAAGGAAAGCGAATAAGTGCCCGGCAGTAGGAGACGATGATAATCACCGAAGGAGGGATTGGAGAATACGGGTTGATCCCGACCGGAAACCATCACTTTCGTCCAAGGCGGCACATCGCCGTTCCGGTCCAGACATAGACCGCGAATGCCGATGTGTGCCATTTCGGAGTAGGCAAAAAATGAATCCCTATTGTCTTGCCACAATTGGGGTAACTGCGCAGGCGCCGGATTTTTTACCAACGATATTTCCAAGGTTATTTCCGGACAGCCCAGAAAGCGGTAATGCCAATCCATCATGCCCCCTGTGATGCTGTACCAGCGCGAGCCATTGACAATGCCTTGATAGAAAGCAGTACTGCTATACATGGGCGGGTTATTGGAGGAATACTGCAGCGAGATGAATTTAAAAAGATCGTCGTCCGGGCTCTTCGCTTCAGAACCGCTTAGCACCCGAGGATCATTATCATAAGGATAGTTTGCGACAAGGGCGCCGCCATGAAGATTGGCAGCAATCGTGGAGGGTTCTTGTGCATGCCAGCGCATGAGATGGCTCACCTCTATCTCGCGGCCTCCGTCACCGAGATCATCGCTTTCATACCACGTGTCCACATAGTCCTTGCCGTAGATGGGAAAGTTACGGTTGAGATCAATCACGTTTATGTTAAATCGCACGCCAAGATAGTAACCGTCAGGATTGGCGATGGGCACGAGCCAGAAAACGGTACGGTTCAGTAAATCTTGGATATAGGGATTGCTGTCATAATCAGCCAGTAATTCTTCTGCAAAGTTTAGACAGAACATGGTGCCCACGGGCTCATTGCCATGGATGGTGGATACAAATTTGACTACAGGCTTATCGGCGGGCGTATCGGGATCAACCGTGATTTTTATTGCCCATATCTCGCGGTTTCTTACTGATTGTCCCAGTGTATAGACACGGCATAAATCAGGATATTGCTGCTCGTAATTCGCCAGTATAGGGCCGAGTTCTTCATAGTCGATATAGGCTTCTTCCTTGTCACCACTTCGAGGGGCAGCCCTTTCAATTTCAAGTAATTGTGTAGGATAACCCAAGGCCGCGACCTCGGCATATTCCTGCGCGCTGAGGTATAGGGTCGCAGTATTATGCGCCACATGGCTCACGCTGTAGGGCATGGCGACAAGGTCCTGTAAGGCCTCCAATGAAGGAGCAGTCACATCAACCACGTAGATAGGAGGGAATGCCTCTTCTGCGCCAAGGAAGGCTGACGGCAATAGGGCTGCCAAGACGAAAGTGATCATCACCGGCCGAAGTTGGGGGATACCTGACATAGAACCTCAGTATTCTTTAGTTGCGGGACCGTTCGCCGGCGGCGCCGTTCCAAATACCGCTTACAGAGAAATTGTATCGATAGGATTCACGCCCTTCTTCGCCGGAAGAGATCGTGGCTGATTCTCCCGCTGCCTCTGCTTTGGTTGGTTTATTTTCTCCGCGCAGAACACGATACTTGTATTGGATGGTTCCGGTATAGCCGCGGCTGCGTCCGCCGCCGCCCGGGGAACCGCTTACATCCATGGGTATGAAGCTGTCATAAACTTTCACTTCTTTGTAGTAGGAGCCGCGCCGACCTTGATCATCGAACTTGATCTCGCCGTGCCGTTCCTGCCCATTGAGTCGTTTCAGTTCGGTCGTACCCACTTTATCCATCTCTTCGAAAACACGATCTGAGCCGGTCACATAGCCTTCCGGCGCATCACGAAGCCCGAAATCGGTCAATACCTTGTCGGTAACACTGATTCCTGAGTCCGTTTGACAAGCGGTTATGGAGAGGCATAGGGTTATAATTGCGCAATAGAAAAAATACTTCACGCCGGAATTCTCCTTGTGCTGTCCCGGGGACAGCGTGTCTACAATTCATAGCGGCAACCTAGCAACACCCTAAGAGTATAACACGTAGGGCTATTCCGGATCAGATCAATGGGAGCATTTTCTTCCGTGCAGGTTCAAACTCGAATTGCAACCCCTTCCTGAAAAAAGACTTCGGCCGGAGTTCTGTAATGAAGTGTTTTCCTTGGTCTATTATTTAAATCTTGAACAGCCGTTGTTGGGTCACCGTGAGAGAAGTAAGGTGTTGCGGAAGCCCGGGTGCAGCGCCTTGGATTAATGAATGCGCCGTCGCAGTCACCACCCCCGGATTCTTCGCTGCGTACAGAATGACGTGAGAAACCGAGACTAGAAACAAAGTTGGGAACCCGCGGACGGAGATGTTTTCCTCTAATGGACGGGATGGACCGGATGGACAGGATGGACGGGATGGACAGGATGGACAGGATGGACGCGATGGACAGGATGGACGCGATGGACAGGAGACGCACAAAACCTTCCGGTGTAGGGGCGCGATTTATCGCGCCCGAGGTGTTTGTATCGCTAAGACGCTGCGTTACTCGCGCTGGCTTGAGTACCGGCGCGTTGGACGCCAAAGAAACCTTGCGTTTGCAATGAAGCGGTGGCGCAGGGTCTTGGGCGCGATAAATCTCGCCCCTACAGGTGTTGCGTCGAAGCGTGCGGGCGGGGTGTTGCGGAACCCAGGAGCACGGCCTTGGACCAATGAGCGCGCCGCCTCCGTCGCCACCGGATTCTTTGCTGCGTTCAGAATGGCGTGGGAAAGCGAGGCTAGAAACAGGGTTAGGAACCGACGCGTGGTAGTTGGGTAGGGCACTGGCGGTCCTGTGCTTTCCCTCTCTGATAACAACTAATAGCAAGCTGATCCGCAGCGGTGGAACACCAGCGACCGCGTACACTATTACGGCGCAATTCACGGCCCATACTACTTTTATGAAATGCGAGCCTCTGAGCTATTTGTCGGTTACTCAATCTTTGGCTTTTAAGTGTTTCTAGTTTACAGGGTCATCTCGTGTAAAGTGGTGGTGGGGCATTATGGACTCCTTCGGGTGTTTGCCTAGAACTATTGTACCGAAGATCTCTGTGATGTCCTCTTTTTTTGACCGGTTGCATTTCAACCTTGAATCTGCGGGTGTATCTGCATCTCCGTTGCTCGGGCTTTCCTATGATACAATCTTCTTTGGTAGGCCACAGGCTTAGACCGCCCCATTCGTTCATAACCCTTTATAAAAGGTTGAACCGCATCTTATGTTGGAGACATTGCACATACGCGACTACGCAATTATCGATAACTTGAGCGTAGAATTTAAACCGGGCCTGAATGTGCTCAGCGGGGAGACGGGCGCGGGAAAATCCATTGTGGTGGGGGCGCTGGGTTTGGTTTTGGGCGGACGTGCCTCTGCTGACGTTATACGCTCAGGAGCACGAAAAACCGTATTGGATCTTATCGTACGCCTTGATGCTGCGCAAGCCCCTTTGTTGACCTTGCTTGAGGATCTGGATATCCCCGTGGAAGAGGATCAGCTCATCTTGTCACGGTCCATCGCTGCCGATGGGCGTAATCGCGTTCTCGCCAACGGCCGCGTGATTCCCGTATCGGTGTTGACCTCCATCGGCGATGAACTGGTTGATTTACACGGTCAGCATGAGCATCAATCCCTCTTCAAGCCGGAATGTCAACTGCGCCTCTTAGACGCTTGCGCAGGCGTGGAGTCGCTGGTCGAAGAGATCAAAGTTTTGGTCAAAGAGATGCATCAGCGCGCTGCCGACATTGAGCGGCTCGAAGCCGATGACCGCGACAGGATTCGGCAGGTCGAATTTATGCGTCATGAACTCAGTGAAATTGATGGCGCCGCCTTGATTCCTGATGAAGAAGAACAGCTGCGGGAGCAACTGCACCGCATCAACAATGCAGAGACGATTTATCGGCTCGCATCCTCTGCCTACGCGGCACTTTACGAATCAGACGGCGTGTCTGCTGTTGATATCCTTGCTGAAGCCTTAAAATCTCTTGAGGAACTGGAACAGATCGATGCGGATTTTAGGGAGCAGGCACGCTATGTGAGTGAGGCGAGAATCTCCATTGAAGCAGTCGCTTCAGAACTGCGCCGCTTTACCGGCATCATTGAATATGACCCGGAACAAATCAATCATCTCAATGAACGTTTGTCCTTAATTTCCACACTTAAACGCAAATATGGAAATGATGTGCGCGCTATCTTAGCGTATCGTGAAAAGACGGCAAAAGCGCTGGCCGAATTTGAAGACAGAGACGAGCGTTTACTTGTCCTGCGCAAAGAATACCGGGAATTGGTGGATCGTGCCCATGAAAAAGCGACGATATTGTCGCAGAAGCGCCATAAAGCCGCCCAAACAATGGACGGCGCTATTCAACGCATGCTCCGCACTTTAGATATGCCCAACGCATCTTTCAAAAGTCATCTTGAAGCGGTGAAGTTGAATAAAGACGGCATCGATAAATTAAGTTTTATGCTTTCTGCCAACAAAGGAGAAGCATTGAAACCGCTGCGTCAGATCGCTTCGGGCGGCGAAATTTCACGGATCATGTTGGCGCTAAAATCTGTCTTCGCAGCGCAGGATACGGTGCCCACCTTGGTTTTCGACGAAATCGACGCAGGCATAGGCGGCAGCACGGCCAGGCGCGTCGCCCGGGCGCTGACAGCCTTGGCGCAACGGCATCAAGTCATTTGTATCACCCACTTGGCGCAAATTGCCGCAACGGCACAAACGCATTTTGTGATTGAAAAATCAGAGACAAAAGACGGTACCACCACGAAGGTACGGGAAGTGCGCGATACAGAAAGAGAACTGGAGATTGCACGGCTCTTGGACGGCTCTGCATCGGGAGCCAGCTTAAAACATGCTAAAGTACTCATTGATGAATGTTATCGTGAAAAAAATAGTAAAAAGGAGTAGTAGATGAACGGTATTTATTCGGGATTGATCAAGATTGGTGTTATGGGCTCTGCCGGCGGTGAAATGGACGCGGAGATCTTAGAGCGCTGTACGGAACTGGGCCGCGCCATTGCCGATGCAGGCTGTGCAATTCTTACGGGTGGATGCCCGGGCTTGCCCCATGCCGCTGTGGTCGGCTGTAAAGAGCGGGGCGGGCTCACCATCGGTGTTTCACCTGCCTTGAGCATTCAAGAACATATCGGCCGTTACAATAGCCCCATAGAAAATATTGACGTGATGATTTACACCGGCTCCGGACTTATGGGCAGAGAAATCATTGGCGTGCGCAGCTGCGATATCGTGATCATTGCCGGCGGCAGATCCGGTACCCTAGGGGAGTTCGCCATTGCCTATGACGAGGGGCGGATGATTGGTGTATTAACAGGCACAGGCGGCATAGCCGATCATATTGAAGAGATTTTAGAAGTGATTCAGAAACCGACCGGCAGCCGAATGTTTTTTGATGATGATCCCCGCCGGTTGATCGAACGCAGCGTGGCGTCTTATAAAGCGGATCCGCCCGTAATTTGTGAGCGTGAATCCGGATTATAGGATCACTGTACTTTAAGATTACGCCTCGTTTTTCATTCAAGGCGTGGCGGCACGATAGAGCGTGATGATTTTATGTGCGTCGATTTCCGCCAGAATGTTGTGGATCGCACCAAAGACATAGCCGCCGTCTTTGCCCATGTAGGCTGTGATTTCCCGCACTTGATCGGCAACGGCTTCCTCCGAACCTTGCGATAGAAGGCCCTGCGTATCAACGCCGCCGCCCCACAGTGCGATGCGCTTGCGTGCCTTGTCTTTCCATTCTTTCCAAGAATGACCGCCTGCTGTCCATTGCACGGGATTGAGGATGTCAAAGCCGCTGTCAATGAAATCGTCAATGAGATCATAAACAGCGCCGCAGGAGTGGAAGAAGCATTTGATATCTGGTTTCATGGCATGGATCGCGTCGTTCATGCGGCGATAATAGGGTTGAAACAGGCTGCGGTAGGTGTCGGGTGAAGCGATGGTGTTATTTTGCGTGCCCCAGTCATCGGCTCCGCTCATATAGATGTCGATATGATCCGCCACCTCAGGCAGGTATCGTTCCATTCGTTTGATAGCATGGGATACGACCAGCTCATGTAACTCCACTACAAATTCCGGCTCAAGAAGGCACAGCAAGGGGAACATGGCGATACCTGTAAAATTGCCGATGCCGATTCCCGCAGAGATGCCGTGAAACATGATTGCGCGGTCTGTGCTCCGCCGTGCATGACGAACCATGTCTTGAAATTCGTTCACTTCCGCAAGGGTGGGCAGAGCCGCTTCTAAAGAGGCATTAAGCGTATCCAAATTCGGTTTGGGCAGCGGTCCGTTTAAAACTAAGGGTTGTCCGCCATGTTCTGCGGAAAACACATAAGCCGAGGGGAGCATCTGTGATTCAATAGCCCGTTGATACAAGCTGCCGTCGGGCAGCACTTCAAAGGCGGTGGGATCAAAGACAGCCGCATCAAGGCGTCCATTGAAATCGTAGGGATGCCATCGTTCCGGCTGGGGGTAGGCATTGGTCAGATCCGGTTGGATCGTTACAACGTCACAGCCAAGGGCATCCAGAACATCCGTATCTGCTAAGGCGAGCATTTGGCTCGTGTCGTGAACCCGAACGTTACGGGGCGGAAGCCCCAAGGCTTTAACCAACCGTGGATAGGCAAAGCAACTGATCCCCGTGGAGGGCATGGCACCCAAATCTTTGGGAATTTGATCCGGTTCCGTAAAATTGAGTGAAGCTAGGACGCGTTCGCGGCTGTTCATAAGAAGTGTCTTTCCTCGATCATAACCTTTGTTTTGGATCGGTCAAATTATGGATCTTCTTCGCATAGAATAAAAAAAATAAAAGGGCTGATCCGGAAGGGTGTATAATTATGTATAGACCTTTTATAGTTTCGCAATGGAAAAGGAAATTTCACGTTCCTTGAGTGAGTCGGAATCCTTCACCAGTTTGCTGTGTTTCTTCTAAGAAAGGAAATGCTATGCATACGTATTATAATACAAAGTTCACATTCAACGTCTTGGCTGTAATCGGGTTGCTGCTCTATCTTTCCGGCTGCGGCGTGGAGTTGGTCGCGACTACGGCCGTGCAGGCAGAACTGCAGGCACAAAATGCAAAAGCCGCCGCCAGACAGTTGGAAACAGTCAAGAAACAGGTCAACGACTTGACCTTTGATCGGGCTGTTCAAAGCTATCGGGCTGAGCACGGTGAAAACCCGCCCTCCCTTGATGCGCTCGTACCCAAATATTTGCCGACTCTGCCGCAACAGGCGGATGGCAGTCTCTACGCCTACGACCCGGCAACAGGCACCCTCACCGTGCCCACCGTATCCGTCGACTATATGACCGATAAACGAAAGGTGGAAGAAATTAAAGGGGCTATTCAACGCTACGGCATGGCTGTCGGCTTTTATCCCGGTACACTGGATGACCTGTACCCCCAGTATCTGGATGAACTGCCCAGAACCGTGTCCGGTGAAGCATTTGTCTACAATAACCAAAACGGCGATGTACTATTACCCGGTGAGGCTGCTAACGTGCAGCATGCGCAACAGCATGTCCCTCAAAGCGGGGGAATGCCTGCCCGCCAAAGCAGCGGCGGCATGGGCATCCAATCCGGATTGGGTAATGGCAGCACAGCAGGCGCCACAGCGGCAAGATCCCATCTTAAAAATAATGTCCAGTCTATTTCGCAGCAGTCGTCAGACAGACAAAGCCAAGTCATGGATCAGTTGGGATTATAATTTCGTTTCGTGATTTGATTGGCGCCCGGCAGCGTCGCGCGGCAAGGGGGACGAACATCACGCTGTTCATACAACAGTCGACTGTGTTACAGATAGACGCTCAGCACAGAGAAATGAAACGAGAGCACGACTGTTAAAGAAAAAGCCCGCGATTCACAATCCGATCTCACGACAGCCGTTTGAGCGGTGTCCATCGTCATCGCCGGATCATAAATCGCGGGCTTGTATTATTTCTTAGCGCAGCCGATTGAAGGCCAAGAGGCTCATCATCCCAAGTCCAAGGATCAGGAAATCTCCCAGGAAACGTTCCATCGATTTCGGGCACGTGGGACCGGTTGGCCCTTGCCGCACACAGTTAAAGCATCCAAAGGCGTTGTTGCATGGACCGAGATCTTCTATAACGGGCGGTGTCCCTTCCCCTTCACGACCGCCTTCGCCTTCTCTGCCTTCCCCTTCACGGCGATTATCGCCTTCGCCTTCTTCAGCAGAATCTTTTGACTGCTTCAGCACGGTAATCACCCGTTTGAGCGGGAAGGCTTCATTGCCCGCACGGTCAACAGCCGTATAGGTCAATTGGTATTCGCCGGCAACCGCTGTATTGACAACGCCTTGTACCAAGACATTGACCGTTCCGTCACATACGTCTTCGGCAATGGCGCCGGGCTCTATGAAACTCTGATTTAAGAACAGCGTCATGCGCGTCGGTCCGCGAAGCGTAATAATCGGGGCATCGGTATCTTCTACGGTTACGACCCGTTCCACGGTTTCGGTATTGCCGAGGCTGTTCGTAACAGTATAGGAAAGGGTGTATTTTCCGGGCGATCTCGTGTTCACGTATCCGGTAGTGCGAATGGAGGCGGTGAGATCACCGTCAACTTCGTCTTCTGCACGTGCGCCGGCATCCACATAAACCCCATGGCATTCAAGGACAACGCCTTCTGCGCCCAAAAGTTTGATAGTCGGGAAGCGGTTGATGAATTCAGCTTCAACACTGACAATCAAGATGACTGTTTGGGTATTGCCCGCTTGATCAGTTGCCTCGAAAACGAGGCTATATTGACCTTGTGCCGGACTGTCAAAATTCATTTTATGGGTGTCACGCAGTACGGGAGTCAATTCACCGTCGCAGGCGTCATGAGCGGTAATGTTGACTTGTGTGGTGTAATCGAAAGGCTCACCCACTTTCCATTGCAGCGAAGGATCAATGATCACATCGTCTTTTGGAATAATCGTCATTACAGGCGCTCTGGTATCTGCCACCGTGACCGTAAACACAAGCGGCTCTTCCACAGTTTTACCCAACGCATTCATGGCATTATAGACGACAGTGTACACGCCGGGGTTAGACAGGTCGCTCAGTTCCAAATGTCCGGAAATGTCGAGGAATTCGTCATCGAGCTCATCACATTTGCATTCGGGAACATTGGGCAACTTAGATTTATCTTTAACACTGACCAAGGACCGTAACAGTTCTTCAGGTGTCCCCGGTTTGTTAAGCAATTGATAAAGTTTGGAATTTTTAACGCCGCATTCAAGCGTCATGGTTTCGCTTAATCCGTCAACGAGTTCTATAACGGGCACCGTTTCGACTACCTCGATAATGCGATAGGCGGGGAGTGCTTGAGCAGAGTTTTCGCCGGAGCCGTCACTAACATTATGAATGAGGGTGTAAAGACGAAGCCAGCGGGCTGGATCAATGGGATACTCAGGGGTGCTCTGTTCGCGAACGGAAGGCAGCATTTCCAGAGCCCTGCGCAGTTCAGTTTGTTTTGATATTTGCGTCTGGTTTGTCAGTACACTTTCATCGGCACAATTGTCTCTGACACGCCAACCTACGCCGGGTCGGAAGATGAACCAGTTAGATTCAAATAAATGGGGCGATTCTTTCCACCAATTGGGATCCTCATCCAACTGATCTCTTAACATACACCACGGAATCGTCATTTTTGGGATTGCGCTGGGATTCCCCTCTGCATCCAAAATTGTAATTACGGGGCGGCCGCCATCAATAACATTAATGGTGCGATCTACGCGTCCCATTGTGCCGTAGGCGTCTTGTGCATCATAACGGATTCGATAACTGCCCGGACTCAAAGGTTTCGTAAAATCAACACCGCTGTAGGTTACGGTCATTTTGGAAGAAATATCTCCTTCACAGGCACTTATGGCAATAACATTCGCATAGGGATCAAAGATTTCATTGCAGCTGATTTGTTTTTCTGAGATATCAGAACCATCGGTGGTTCTGATACTGACAGTGTAAAGGGGCATAATTTGACGCGTGCGAACAGATGAAAAACCTGCCGGCCACGACGACCACGGGGCATTGCGTTTTGAGTCAGCACAGAGATAAAACATGCGATAGGGTCTAACATTTACCAATGGGGGCGGAAGATTGGAAGGATCATTCAAAAATCCCAGCCATTCAAAATACCATTTGCTTGTACGTTTATCCCAATAAATCAGTATGGATAAAATTTTGACCGGATCAATAGAACCTTCACACTCATCCATGGCCAACGCACCGGGATCTTCATAATTGGGTTTGTTGCAGCTCCATGCCTGCGGCGTGAAGTCTGAATTTGTTCCACCGGAATAATCTTCTATTCGCCAGTTAGGAGGCAGGTCAAAATACCGCTTCGGATGCCCCTTTGGATAAACGTTATTATAGTTAGCGTAGGCGACTACCCACCAATCCGGATCTTCTTTTTCATCGGGAAGCAGCGTGACGTTGGCCGCGCCGGCATTTAATAAAGAGACCGCCGGTTCGAATATGTCGCGGACAATAACGCGGCGTGTTGCCTTTAATTCATTACCACGTGAGTTGCGCACTTTATAAAGGATGTCAAAACTTCGCCCTACTTCGCCGGATCGTATATCGGCTGTTCCTTCGGATTGAATAGCATAGGTGAGATCACCATCACAAGCATCTTGAGCATATGCGCCCGGATCATCATACTCACGATTACAGTCTAAGTAGGAGATATAAATTCCCTCGGAGGTTCTGCTGACAAAATTGTTTACATAAAGCTCAAAGTCACCGCTGACAATGACTGTGCGTATTTTTTCCGGCGCGGCTTGCCCGGTGGAGTCTTTGACATTATAGGTAACACGGTATTCGCCCGGAACGTTTGTTTTGATTTCATGTGCAATTACAATTTGATCGGATAAGTCATGATCACACACACTCCACGCCGTGGCTCCCAGTTCGATATATGCCTCCTTACAATCGATATATACGATGGGATCACCGTTCAGTGAAATCGTCGGGGGATCGCAGAGTTGTGAAAAACTGACCAAAAGAGTTACGAATGCGGCGTGGAGCATGACCACCTACCTCCATGAGTACACTGTGGTTAAACGTCTTTGTTGTCCACCATCGGTACAACTATGTTTTGACGGATGCCGATACAAAAGATCCTTATTATAACAAGAATCCAGTTTCATTTTTTATTTCAAAGTACAGTTTACCAATATTCGAGGTTTTTGTCAAGTATTTTTTGTTTCAGTTCCAGGAGAAAAAGCGAAGCAATCGCGAAACTTTTACAAGACATAGTTTGGGACTGAACCCTTCCTTTTCAAAGACCCTTAAAATCAGGCTCGCCCTTGCCGCCGCTGCGATGCTGTGAAGCCATTTGAAGAAATACCTTTAGCTTTCTTGCTTATGCTATATTATGTAAACAACGGCGAGGTGCGCGGGATACGTGTCCATAAACGAAAAGATGTACTTCCTATATCATGTAAGTTCCTCATAAAATAACAGCGACCTGCTATGGTTTTCTATTCTTGTGGGAAAATAACTTTTATGCGAATATCTTCTGTATGTTTTTTTAGTATTGGTTATCTTCTTTGTGGAATGCTTTTACCGGCGATGATCAGTGGTGAAACTGGCGCCGCCGAGCTATCAGAAGAATGTCCGCCTATGGATAGTGTGGAGATCGTCATGGAACAAATCGACAATCGTGTAGCCCCCGTGAGCATATTGTCTGAGGAAGAACAAGATCAGTCCCGTTGGGAAGATTTTGTAGGCCATGGTCTGGGAATTTGGGTATCCGTTTCGAATCAGCAGCTCCGTATCATAAAAGATAGTGAGGTTGTTTGGACCGTTCCCTGTTCCACAGCAGAAAAAGGGGTGGGATCCATTATAGGCAGTTTTCAAACGCCGCTCGGCTGGCACCGTATCCGCGAAAAGATTGGAAAGGACAGTCCTAAAGGGCAAGTCTTCCGTGCAAAAAGAGCGACGGCCGAAATTTGGAACTTAGGCGACAGCAGTACGGAGGATCTCGTATTGACCCGTGTCTTGACCTTGGAGGGGATGGAGCCGGGCCTAAATAAAGGGAAGGACAGTAAGGGCACCGTGGTGGATTCTTTTCAGCGCTATATTTACATCCACGGCACAAACGATGAAGACCGTATTGGAAGCCCTGCCTCCCATGGCTGCGTTCGCTTGTTGAACGATGATGTCATCTTTCTTTTTGACGAAGTTCCCCAAGGCACGCTTGTCTATATTGGGGAGTGATGGCGTGCAGCATCCTTTTCGCGCGGAGCTGCGCTTACGCTTCCTTTGAGGGCAGATCTTTTTCCACGTCATCTCGATCCAAAAGGAAATAGACATCGGACACGATTTCTTTCCCTGCCATTCGGTTGATACGTTGGATCAAATCCCATTTAATATAGCTAATCTTATGCATCCACACAGGACTTTCAACGGTAATGCGCAATTGCCCTTCTTTAATATTGACGGGCTTGCAATGGGCGGCAAGGTGTTTTCCTGTCAACTCCTCCCAATGTTCCCATATCTTCGCCTGTTCCAGGTTTTCTCCCAGTGTCGTCGTATCCAGCATTTTTTGTAGGATATCACCAATAGGCTGTGGTTTATTTTTGTTCAAGGCTGCCCCTTTCAATATGATAATGCCGGCTTTGCTGCAAGAGTGAGGGCGGCAGCAGATCCGGTTGTGCGGTTGTAATAATGACCTGTGCTTCTTTCGGGATGGATGCCAAGAGATGTGCGCTCCGTTCTGCGTCCAATTCTGCCAGCGCCTCATCCAATAATACCACAGGATACTCGTTGCGGCGCCGATACATCAGTTCCATTTCCGCCAGTTTGACAACGAGGGCGACACTCTTTTGTTGACCTTGCGAGCCGTAGACCCGTGCGGACTTTCCCGCGATATTAATGTCGATGTCATCGCGATGGGGCCCCCGTCCGCTTGTTTTTCGGATCGAATCGCCGCGCCGTGCTTCTGCCAAGATCGCCGTCATAGTCTCCGTGTCAGGAATGTCGGGTTTGTAGTTCAGCTCCAAGGCTTCCGCCTGCACAATCTTTTCATAAAGCTCCGCCGCGATCACAGCCAACTCTTCAATATAGGCAGACCGCTCGCGTACAAGGATGCTTCCATGCATTGCCATCTGCTCTTCCCAAGGTTCAAACAAAGCGGCATCATTACATTGACGGCGGAGCAATTCATTTCGTTGACGGAGCGCCGTTCTGTATTGTTGCAGTGCACGCAGATATGCGGGGATCAGCTGCGACAATTCCATATCCAAAAAGAGACGTCGGCGTGAGGCAGCTCCTTTCACAAGCTGAATATCTTCTGGCGCAAAAAAAACGATACAGACGCGGCCCAAAAGATCACTGAGCCGGGTTTGCGCAATCTCATCGACTTTAAAGCGTTTGGCGCCGCGCCACCAGTGCGCTTCGATAGCGACCTTTCCCGTGAGTGTTTCCGCTTCGATATGAATATGAAATTCGTCAGTCCCATAGCGCGGCAATACGTCATCGGCTACACTGCGATGACTGCGCGTAGTAGCCGCGTACAGCACTGCTTCCAACACAGAGGTTTTACCTTGTGCATTAGCGCCGGACAAAATGTTTAGGGTTGGTCCGGGAGAAAAATCGATAGTTTCAAGACCGCGGAAGCCGCGGCAATGTATACGGGTCAGACGCATAATATCCATCCTGCACGCATGGGGAACGACGGGTAATAACGGTTCTTTGCCGATCACAGGCTGTATGGGGGTTTAATGCTTTAAAATTTCGCTATTCTATTGAAAACTAGATAGATACTCTTTTAAAACACTGGGAATCCGTTAGGAACAGTGTACACGGATTCATAGGCTCTTGTAAAGTGGCAGGCTTACGGAAGATTTTAGATTCAAGAAAGTAAGGCTGCCGTGGGAGCCAAAAGGTCCGGCAATAAAAAAACCTTGTGGAAAATTAATTCCACAAGGTTTACTGTTGTTAGGTGGAGATGCCAAGAGGGGGGAGGTCGGCATCTCCGGTGAGGTGTTTTGGCTCTGAGGGGGGAACAGAGCGTTGCAGAGGAAAACTAAATAAAAACTAAAGGTGGAGATGCCGAGAGGGGGAGGATCGGCATCTCCGGTGAGGTGTTTTGGCTCTGAGGGGGGAACAGAGCGTTGCAGAGGAAAACCAAATAAGGACTAAAGGTGGAGATGTCGAGAGGGGGCAACTCGACATCTCCGGTGAGGTGTTTTGGCTCTGAGGGGGAACAGAGCGTTACAGAGGAAAAAAACTTGATATCTATTTTACGGTACCGGTTTTTTGCAAAACACCGGAGCGTCTCTACACAGGTTAATCATATAACCGGAAAGGTGCTCACCAGACCTTAGAAAGATTCAATTGTCAACTACTTCTATAAGTCGATCTCAGTAGTCGGTTTTTTTGAGGGTTTGAGTTTTGTTCAACCTACCCTAAAACCAAACTCAACGATCTAATACAACTTAGTATAAACGATCTTTTATATAAAAGCAACCTTTTTTTTCATTTTTTTTCAACACGAAATTACAGAATCAGAACAAAAAGCAACTTGGTTTTTTTTTCTCCCCTTACTTTTTTCAACAACACCCTAAGGATTTGGTAAGTGATACAAAAATGAAGAGATAATTTGTTTGTCTCTTAGGAAAGGGTCTTTCAAGAAAAGAGTCGTGTAGAAAAAGCTCCTCAAAATCTTACAAGATCCTTAAAATACGGCGTCCGCTAAAATTTGAACTTGATCGGAAATTGCTGCGCAACCGGGAAAGATATCCAAGATTGAGAATTGAATTCGGTATACTATAAGAACTGTCATGGAAAGCAAAATGAAACGGCTGAAGCCTTGTATTTACGGCAGCGCCCGGGCAGGATGACCGTATGATCAAAATGTATGAACAACCGCCAATCAACAATCACGAAGAGTGGGCGCAGGAAGACGCTGCGGCCACCGACTTCGCTTCGTTGACACACGCGCCTGCCGAGCCTTCAAGCTTGCCTAAAATTGGAGCCCGTCAAGCCACGGATTTCACGTCTTTGCAAGCGTCGCTGCCGCAGCAGCCGACAATAACCATTCACCGCAGCTTAGCCGATCACCTCATAAACTTCCTTACGCCTTGTTTGATTTTTATTTTATCAACTGTCCTTCTTCTTTTTTTATTGAATGTCCGTTTTGTCCACACCTCTGTTTTTGACCTCAACTTACGCTTCTTCTCCATCTCCTTTGTCTTGGGTATTGTGGCGTTGAATCGTGTCATCGCCCGTAAGGGCTCCACAGAATCGTATCCCTATGTTTTTGGACTCTTCACCGCAGTGACGTTATATACCGTGGGCACAACAGGCGGCTATGACGTGGGACCTGTGGCGAAGCAATACTTAAATAGCAACCTTGGGCTGGCTTTGTTTTTAAATTCTGTTGTGGTTATCAGTATCTGGTTCATGGTAAATCGCCTTACCCATGAATGCTGTGTGGATGAGAGCGCCGTTGCCGGTGATGTCGGTATTTTCACCGCGACAGCGGCAAACATGCGCACAACCCTGCGGCGTATGGCAGAACCTGTGGGCCCGAGCCGAGATGAACGTATGGCGGCGGCAGACGTGACGGAGGCTTGGTACAACCTAAGCGCTTATGACCCGACCGAAGCCGCTGCACTCCCTGCAGCCTCCCGACCCGCAAAGAAGATGGATTATAGCGATAGACTGCCCCGCAAGCATCCGGGTATGGCGCTCTTTTATTTTTCGATTCCGGTGATGCTCCTATTCACCCTGGGGCTGCGCGTCATACAAGAGGCAGGAACGCCTGCCATTCGTATGGGCGGCTATTATATGACGATCTACACCTTTTGCGCCTTGTATTTATTATGTTTAACCAGCCTGCGCCAGCTGCGCGCTTATTTCAACCTCCGTCATGTTTCGATTCCGCAGGCTCTGGAGTGGCTGTGGATTGGCGTTGGATTGGTGATGGTCCTGCTTATCCTGTGGCTGGCTGCCCTGATGCCTCTGCCCTCCTTGCCTGATCTCCCCGGCCAAGACACGCAGCAAGATGTGAATATGTTCATGTTGCAAACAGCCCATATAAAACAAGTGGATTTGATACCGCCTACCCTCGCGTTTATGGATAAATATCAGATCCGTGGAATGGTAGACACCGCCGCCGTGGGGCTCCTCATTTTAATTTTTATCTATGGATGCTTTACCGTGTTTCGCTACCTGCTGGATGTGGCCTTGGATGAAAAATCTGAGATACCCCGTTCAATCGCGCTGTTGCTTACCGCCATAGCCTGGCTGTTGTTCAAGTGGTGGCCCGCCTTGTTTCGCTGGGTCTTTTCTTCGAACAGGCTGCGCATCCAACGAAGCATTGCCTTGAGCAGCCGCTATGACAACCCGCGGGCAAAGGCAGATAATGCACCCATGACGACCCAGCAGCATATCGCCTATGCCTATGAAGCGCTTTGCGCCTTGGCAACCGATGTGGGCATGCCGCCCCGATACAGCCAAACCCCCTATGAGTTTTTGAAAGATTTTCCCAAACGTTTAAACAGCATCCGTGATGAGGCACAAGAAATTATCCGTCTTTACGTGCTCGCCGCCTATTCTAAAGAAAAAATGAATCCCCGTGTGGAAGACCGGCTCAGAAAATTTTGGATTGCCTACCGCGCGGTGAGAAACTATTATGTGCGATAAATCCAACGCTGATATGGGCATTTATTCGGAACAAGAAAAAGCAGCCTCTTCTTCTCTTCTATCAACAGGCGCTGATCTCTGCAAGACCTATCTTTCGCCATGGATGACGGTCTTACTAAACTTGTTCTTGCCCATGTATTGCAGGCAGTGCGGGGAGCGGCTGCTTACCAAAGAAAACAATTTCTTTTGCCCAAATTGTTGGGAGGGGGCGCTAAAGATCGAACGGCCTTTTTGTTCGCACTGTGGGAAGCCCCATCAAAAAATAGTAGGCTTAGGCTCGCTGTCCAATTTCTTGTGTACTGCCTGCCGCGACAAGCCCTATAAATATATTGATCGTGTGTGGGGCGCCGTCCATTATGGCGGTGTTGTCAGCGAGGCCATTAAGCTATTTAAATTTCAGGCAAAAATAAGTCTCGCTGAGGTGCTCGGCGGGCTGATGGTTGAATTCGCAGAAAAGGAAATGATTCCGGAAAGCTATGATTGTATTATTCCTGTCCCGCTCTATAAAACACGCAAGCGCGAACGGGGCTTTAATCAAGCGGAATTATTGGCAGAGGTCCTCATCCGCGATTTTTTTGTTCACGCTGTCTTGGATCATACATCGCTCAAGCGTATCCGCCCAACCCATACGCAAAGCCACCTGAGCAAAGAGAAGCGCGCCAAGAATGTGCGCGGAGCCTTTGCCTGCACAGGGGACAGCTTGAAAGGAAAGCGGGTGCTCCTCATAGACGATGTGATCACTACAGGCGGTACTGTTTCGGAGTGCGCCCGAAGCCTGCGCTTGGCAGAGGTGCTCAAGGTGGATGCCTTTGCCATCGCCTTGCCTTTCCAAGCGCCGCGATATGATCTGTAAGGGACTGTTGCCGCTTCTTTATTCCATGGACACGGGGCGAATGGACACCCGCTTAAGAATATAGTCACCCACTTCCGCCATGGGCATGCGCAGCTGCTCGGTCGTGTCGCGATCCCGCACCGTCACCGTATTATCTTCTTTCGTTTGATGATCCACGCAAATGCAATAGGGCGTTCCGATTTCATCCATCCGCCGATAGCGTCGGCCAATGGCGCCGGCATGATCATAATAAGAGAGAAAGAGGGGACGCAGTTTTTTCTCGAGATCCATGGCTATTTCCGCAAGTCCGTCTTTCTTTACCAGAGGCAGAACCGCCGCTTTGATGGGGGCAAGCTTGGGATGTAAGCGCATGACGACCCGCGTCTCATCTTTAACGGTATCTTCGGCGTAGGCATCGCATAAGACCGCGAGGGTGGTACGGTCGGCTCCGGCGGAAGGCTCAATGACGGAAGGATAATAGCGCTCATTCTTTTCTGTATCAAAATAGCTCAGATCTTTGCCTGAGTGTTTGCTGTGCTGATTCAAATCATAAGAACCGCGGTTGGCGAGACCTTGAAGTTCGCCCCAGCCGAAGGGGTATTCATATTCCACATCAATGGTTCGTTTGGAATAATGGGCCAGCGTTTCCTTGGGATGTTCATACCAACGCAATTTATCGGCAGACAAGCCCAGATCTAGGTACCACTGCCAGATATCCTTTTCCCATTGCGCGAAGCACGCCTCCTCATCTTCGGCACGACAAAAATATTCAATTTCCATTTGTTCAAATTCACGGCTTCGGAAAATAAAGTTTCGCGGATTCACTTCGTTTCTGAAGCTCTTACCGATTTGAGCAATGCCGAAGGGGACTTTGACTCTAGTCGATGAACAGACATCTTTAAAATCCACAAAAATAGATTGGCAGGTTTCCGGGCGCAAATAGGTTTCAACTGCTGAGTCTTCACTAACCCCCATTTTGGTGCGCAGCATGCTGTTAAAGGCGCGGGGCTCCGATAATTCTCCGCCGCATTCGGGACAACGTTCCCCTTCCAGATGATCCTGTCGGAAACGTTTCTTGCAGGATTTACAGTCCACCAAAATATCGTGGAAAGCTTCCACGTGACCGCTCGCTGCCCACACATCGGGATGCATCAGGATGCTGGCATCAAGACCGACCATATCGTCTCGCGATAACACAAAGGTGTACCACCAATGTTCTTTGAGATTGCGTTTTAATTCGACGCCCAAGGGACCGAAATCCCAACACCCATTGATGCCGCCGTAAATGGCGCTGGACTGAAAGATAAATCCTTTTCGTTTACAAAGACTGACTAGTTTTTCCACGTTTATCTCCAAGGTTGGATTGACTGATTCGGTCTTAAAACCGAAGTGCGTGTTCCCTCAGCTGATGGCTCATTCCACAGATAGAATGCGTGCATAGTATAGTCATGGCGCTTTAAATATGTCAAACCCAGTGCCGCAGCGCCTGTGTGAGCAGTCTTATTCTATTTAGAAAAAGATCCCTCTTTGTGAAGCAGATACCTCAAAAAAAGGTCTACCCTCGTCTGAGGATAGACCTGTTATAAAGGCTTGTGTTTTATGCGCAGGGAAGGGTTATTCTTTGCGGGATGCGTCCCGAATGGATAAGAGTTCCTTCATTACCACGTAGAGCCCTTCTTGATAAGACTGGACGCCGAAACTATCGTGCATTTTCTTGTAAAGCGCAAAGAGGCTGTCATAAATCTTTTCGTTTTCAGGAATAGGATAGTAGATTTTATCGTCTTTTTGCGCCATCGCCGCCGCTGCTTCCGCAAAGGAGTTGTAACCGCCCGCTTCTTTACCTGCCACTACGGCTCCCGCCATGGCAGCGCCAAGCGCACAGGTTTGCGTGCTCTTAGAAATCTCCAGCGGACGGCCCATGACATCGGCATAAATTTGCATGAGCAGCGCATTTTTACCGGAAATGCCGCCGCAATTTACGATGCGCTCTACCGGCATGCCGTACTCAAGGAAACGCTCCATGATGACCCGTGCGCCGAAGGCTGTGGCTTCGATCAAAGCGCGGTACAATTCTTCGGGGCGCGTTTGCAAAGTCATGCCCACGACCGCGCCTGTGAGCCGCTGATCAACCAAGACCGTGCGGTTGCCGTTGTGCCAATCCAAGGCGAGTAAGCCGCTTTCGCCCGGTTTCATAAGCAGTGCTTTTTCCGTGAGCGATTCGTGCGTTTCATTTTCAGGGCGCATGTAGGAAACAAACCAGTTGAAAATGTCTCCAACGGCGGACTGTCCCGCTTCAAGTCCAAAGCATCCGGGCAAGATGGAGCCGGGCACAATCCCGCATAATCCGGGGATATCGGGCAGAGCTTGATCCATGGGCGCGACCATCATATCGCAGCAGGATGTCCCGATAATTTTCACCATGACGCCGGGCTGGATGCCGGATCCTACAGCGCCTAAGTGAGCGTCAAAGGCTCCCATAGCGACCGGAATGCCGGTGGGCAGCCCTAATTTGTCCGCCCATTCTTCACAAAGCAATCCTGCAGCATCGGCTATGGTATAGGCCTCATCGGGCAGGCTTTCCCGAATCCGCGCCAAATCAGGATCTATGGCAGACAGAAACTCAACATCGGGGTAACCGCCCCAGGAAGGATTAAACATCGCCTTATGTCCCGCCGCGCAAATACACCGTTTCATCGTTTCCGGCTGATCTGTGCCCGTTAGGATGGCAGTCATCCAGTCTGCGTGTTCCACCCACGTATAAGCGGCTTGGAAGACTTCAGGCGACGTGCGTTTGCACTGTAAAATTTTGCTCCAAAACCACTCGGAAGAATAAGCGCCGCCGCACTTCGCCAAATACTGAGGCCGCATTTTTTGCGCCATTTCGGTAATTTCAACCGCTTCCGCATGGCTCGTATGATCTTTCCAAAGCCACGCCAACGCAGCGGGATGTTTCGTAAATTCATCGTAGAAGGCGAGGGGCATTCCTTTTTTGTCTACGGGCAGCGGTGTGGAGCCCGTTGTATCAACGCCGATACCAATGACAGATGCCGCAGAAAAGCCGGGTACGGAGGCAGCCTCTTTCAGTGCTGTCGTGACGGTGGCCGTCATTCCTTCTACATAATCAGTGGGATGCTGTCGTGCCAAATCAGGATTTTTTGAATCTAAAATAACCCCTTTTTCGCCGCTGGGATACTCGAAAACAGCGGTTGCAATTTCCGCGCCGGTGGCGGTGTTGACAATAATGGCTCGTGTGGAATTGGTTCCAAAATCAAGTCCTATTGTAAAGGTGTCGCTCATTGAATCGTTCCTTTGCAAGTTGACGCTATATTCCAAAAAGTGTATACGCTGAAAAAATATTATGCCTATTATATAGGTATGGCTGCAAATCGAACCGGAACCTTCAGCATAAAAAATTCAATTACGATACGGTCGCAGATTCTTTTTCAACGCCTCGAAGATGATCCTGCATCATAAGATTACACTGAATATCCCTTAGTGGGTCTATCCCGTGTTTTGTTACACTAAAGAATCAACCGATTCAAAGGATTTGCTTATGACGATCACTGTAAAACAAATAAGTCAATTTATCGAAGCATGGGCTCCGCCTCATCTTGCGTATACTTGGGACAAAGTCGGATTGCATACAGGCGACCCGAACAAGGAGGTCAATAAGCTGCTTCTTTGTCTTTCCGTGACGCCCGAGGCGGTGCGCGCCGCCAAAAAAGCAAAAGCAGAAATGATCGTTGCCCACCATCCGCTCATATGGGAACCCCTGACAAATTTGCGGACGGACAACCCCAAAGCACAACTGTGCTTGGATATCGCCGTTGCCGGTATCGCCTGCTTTGCTGCCCATACCAATCTTGATGTTACGGAGGATGGGGTAAGTGATGCCTTAGCAAAACGATTGGGCCTTGAAGGGTGCACGCCTTTATTTGCTTCCCGTACAGCTGACCTCGTCAAGGTCGTGACCTTTGTACCCAAGACCCATCTTGACCGGCTGCGCGACGCGTTGGCAGAGGCGGGAGCCGGAAATATAGGGCGCTACAGCCATTGCTCTTTTACCTCACCGGGTACAGGAACCTTTCTTCCCGAAGCCGGAAGCGCTCCCTTTTCCGGTAAGCGCGGCGTTATCAATCACGAACCGGAAATTCGCTTGGAGATGATTATGAAAAAAAACCGCATTTCTTCCGTGACACAGGCATTGCTGCGTACCCATCCTTATGAAGAGCCTGCCTTTGACCTGATCCCCCTGGCGAATGTGGATCCCAACATCGGACTTGGCCGCATAGGCTCCCTCAAAGAGTCCATGCCCTTTAAGGATTTCGCCGCCATGCTGCAGCGTGCTCTGGGACTGTCCTACCTCATCCATTATGGCGCGTTGAAGAGACGGGTGCGGCGTGTTGCTGTCCTTGGCGGAAGCGGCGGCGGAAGCATCGCTGATCTGCCCGATGGCATCGATGTCTACGTGACCGGAGATATCCGCTATCATGATGCCCAAGAAGCCTTGTTGCGGAAGATCTGTTGTATTGACGCCGGTCATGCCGCTACGGAACTGCCCATACTGGACACCTTAGAGCGTCGTCTCCAAGAACGTTGGAAAGACTTAAAGATAAACCTTTTTCGCGAGAAAGGGATGGGAACACTCTATACCGAAGTCTAGACAGAGGGATAGGGGGGCGCAAACCCGAGAGGTTGAAGCGGGGGGGAGGGGAGGGATGGAGCTGGAACGGGGAATCGAACCCCGGACCTCGTCATTACGAGTGACGCGCTCTACCAACTGAGCTATTCCAGCATACCCTGTGATCTTGTTACACGTATAGGGCTGGGGACTCCCCTGTGCAACGAGGCTTATTGTAGAATAAAGCATGTAGAAATATCAACCTGAACTCAGTACAGCCGGGTATGATATACTGAACCCTGTGCGGGATTGGCACATCAACGAACCACACAAACTTTTATTGAATGTAGGAAAGGACGGCATACATGGGACTTCGAATTGTGATGCTCGGCGCGCCGGGTGCAGGGAAGGGTACGCAAGCCATACGGATGGCAAAAGAAATGGGTATTCCCCATATTTCCACAGGCGATATTTTCCGCAAAAATCTGCGGGAAGGCACCGATTTAGGCAAACAAGTACAGGAATATTTGAATAGCGGAGCACTGGTGCCTGATCAGTTGACCTGTGATATCGTGGCGGATCGGCTGCAAGAAGAAGATTGTGCGAAAGGATATATCTTGGACGGCTTCCCTCGGTCCTTACCGCAAGCGGAAATGCTGACCACTTTTCTGAGTGAGCGCGGCTCGAAGATCGATGTAGCCGTCAATATTGATGTGCCCGACTCGGAAATTGTTGAGCGCTTAGGGGCGCGCCGCAGCGATCCCGATACAGGCGCCGTATACAACCTTATTTTTAATCCGCCGCCCGCTGAATTGGCAGACAAATTGATTCAACGGGAAGATGACAAGCCCGAGACCGTTCAAGCACGGTTGCAGACCTACCACGAAATCACGGAACCGATCATTCACTATTATGAGCAATTGGACGTGTTGGTCAATGTGCCGGGCGCGCAGGCAGGCCCCGATGAAATTTACAAACGCATTATGGATTTGCTGCCCCAATAAAGTGAGCGTGAGGGAGAGCCCCATCACCCCATAGTTCTTGTTATCGACTTGAGGAAGGATCCTATGAAACGATCTGTTATAAATCGAAATGCCGTGCTAGCACTCAGTGTATTCCTTGGTCTTTGTTTTGCCATGGTACCGGCACTCCACGCGCAGGATGCAGCCGGAACAGGCTGGATTGCCTTGTTTAACGGTAAAGATCTTGATGACTGGGTTATCAAATTTAAAGGATGCCCTTTGGGAGAAAACTATAAGGACACCTTCGGCGTTGAAGAGGGGTTGCTTAAAGTACGCTATGATCACTATGACGGCTTCGACAATCGCTTTGGTCATATCTTTTATAAAGATAAATTCTCTCACTATAAATTGCGTGTCGAATATCGCTTTGTCGACGATCAAGTGAAGGGCGGACCCGGTTGGGCGTTTCGTAATAACGGCGTGATGATTCATTGCCAGCCGCCCGAAACCATGTCTGTAGATCAAGATTTCCCAGCCTCCATCGAAGTACAGCTCTTGGGTGGTGACGGCAAGAAGAAACGGAGCACGGCCAATCTTTGCACACCCGGTACCCATGTGGTCATTGAGGATGAATTGATTACGCGCCACTGCACGGATTCACGGTCAAAAACCTATCATGGCGATCAATGGGTCACCGTAGAAATTGAAGTGCGCGGCAATGAGCTGATTCAGCATCTCATTGATAATGAAGTGGTGTTGGAATATGAAAAGCCTCAGCTCGATGAAAAAGATGCCGATGCACAAGCCCTGATTAAAGCGGGCTTTCCGATCATGGTAAGCGAAGGCTATATCGCCCTGCAGGCAGAAAGTCATCCCACTCAATTTCGACGCATTGAATTGCTGCCCTTAGATACTTCCGATTCCGCACAGGAGTAATCCTTTCCTAATGGTGCATAGACTTCCCGTGGAAGATTGTTGTTGCCTTTCAAGCAGGTGTCTATTGTTGTGAATATGATCACCAAAATCATGGTCTGCTGCCTTCACGTGCCCGATAGGATCTTGGGCTTTTTAGACGACCGCCTGGAGCGTTTGCAGCGTCGTGGCTTTGGAGATCTTCCCGGCGCCGTGGTACTTCTTTTTCCGGGCTTATTCATTCTCGCGCTCTTCATTTTGATACCCATGGTCTCCACCTTTTATATGAGCCTTTTCGGCGGGCGCCATGGAACCGGGGCATTCGTCGGATTCAACAATTATCTAGACGCTTTTCGAAGCCATGATTTCCGACAAAGTCTGCTCGTCACCATCTATTATGTTCTGGGCGTGATTCCCATATCCCTGGTATTGAGCTTTTTCGTCGCCTTTGGCTTGTACCGTATTCGCAAATTCAGAGGGCTCTTGCGCTCCTTTTATTTCCTGCCTTATGTCACGTCTGCCGTGGCGTCAGCCTTGATCTGGCGCAGCCTCTTTAACCCGCAAAGCGGTGTTGTAAACATGATCTTGGGCTTCTTCGGAGCCGCTCCCCAGCAATGGCTTTTGGAACCGCGCGGCGTCTTGCATATTCTCAGCGGCGGCGCTATTCCGGCATCGTGGGGACCCAGTCTCGCCCTCGTCTGCATCATTCTATTTGATATCTGGCACAGCTGCGGTTTTTCGATCGTTGTCTTTTTCGCCGGCTTTAGTTCGCTGCCGCCCGAGATTGAAGAAGCCGCGCGCATGGACGGCGCAGAGCGCTGGCGTTTATTGCGTCATATCACCTTGCCCTTGCTCTCGCCTACCCTCTTTTTTCTGTTGGTCGTGGGTGTGATTAAAGCCTTTCAAGCCTTCAATAGCTTTTACGCCTTGACCCAAGGTGAAAACATGGCGGACCGTCAAAATCTTATCCTCTATATCTACGCCCAGTTTTATCAATACGGTTATTGGGGCTATGCTTCCGCTGTTGCTGTGCTGCTCATGCTCGCCATTGTGGCATTGACTTTTTTACAATGGCGCATTTTAGAAAGCCGGATACACTACGAATGAATGTTCAACGAAAATTGATGTATGCCGTGCTGATCGTGGGCGCCTTCCTAACGATCTACCCGTTCCTATGGATGGTGGGCACGGCTTTCAAAACCTTGCCGGAAGCGGGTATGCAAAGTCTCCGTCTCTTCCCGAAAGTATGGCAGTGGGAGAATCTGACGGCGACCTTTCGCGCAGCTCCATTCGGCCGCTATTTCTTTAATTCCCTGCTGATCTCCGGACTGGTCTGTTTCTTTGTTTGTTTGACGTCCCTCATGGCGGGTTATGCCTTTGCGCGGCTCCGTTTCCCAGGGCGCAATGTGCTTTTCATGATTACCTTGTTTTCGATGATGGTTCCTTTCGAAGCCGTATTCATCCCCAATTTTGTGTTGATCACGAAGCTCGGCTGGTATAACAGCTATTTCGCCCTGATCGTGCCTTGGTGCGCCAATGCCTTTTCGATCTTTTTGATGCGCCAAGCTTTCCTCGGGATTCCCCGGGATTATTATGATGCGGCGCGTATGGACGGCTGCGGCCATTTACGGTTTCTCTTTCGCATAGGCGTCCCCCTCGTCAAGCCCATGCTCGTTACCGTAGCGCTCTTTGCTTTTCTCGGCAGTTACAACGCCTTGCTGTGGCCCCTTATTGTTACTGCCGATGAAAACATGCGGGTGGTACAAGTGGGGCTGACCGCTTTTTACGGAGATGCAGGTACCCGTTTAAACTTGCTGATGTGTGCTTCCACCGTCGTCATATTGCCTTCCGTTGCCTTGTATATTCTGGCACAGCGCCATTTCGTAGAAAATGCTTTGGGCTCGGGAATCAAAGGCTGAAAAAACCTAGAACCTTTCCCCGAAGCCCTCATACGAGGCACAGCTTATTGCACAGCTTCCATCAGCAATAGTATCGTGTCAAGAAAAGCGACTTACTTGCGGAGCTCGAGGAAATCGAAGAGCTGTCCTTCCGGTGTGTAGGCTTCAATGCGCATGGTGGGACCGAATACGTTCACCAGGCAATAATGATGCCCTCTATAGACTTTGGCGGTGAAGGGGCTGCGCCAAGGACCTGCAGTTTCCAATCCGCCGCCGCCGCCGCCCGTCACCATATAAACAACACCGCCTTTTTGTACGGGTTTATCTTGGATCAGCGGATAGCTGCGCTCGTAAGAATGAATGTGGCCGCACCAAGCGATGTCGACGCCGTAGCGTTCATATAAAGTCGTGAGTTCACGGATGCGATGGTCGCCCCAGTTGGGACGCACTTCGGTGGTGTCGCCGTAATCATTTTCATCGGAAGAATAGGCAGGCCGATGCAAAGCCACGATTTTCCACGGGGCAGTAGAGGCTTTCAAGGCACCTTCAAGCCACGTATATTGTTCACTGTTCGGGGCTACGGGACGCTGCGTGTCCAGGATAAATAGTTCCAGATTACCGTAGCGCAGCTGATAGTAATATTTGGGTTCGGGCAAGGCGAAATAATCATAATAATAATGGGTATCTTCTTCATGGTTACCCAAACTTGGCACGAGAGGCACGCGGCAGAGCAGACTTTTCATATTACGAAAAAAATGATTGTTCCATTGCCCTTTGTCCGGGCCCTTGGAAACGAGGTCACCTGTCAACAAGGTAAAATGAGGACGTTGCTCCCAAGCCAAGTTTGCCAATTTCACAACGTTCCTAGGATTTGCCTGCGTGTCGCTCAGCACTACAAAAGAGAAGGGAGCTTCGCCCACGACGGCAGTTTGAAAGCTGTAGATTTCGCTTTCAACAACCTGAGCTCCCTCGGCTTTGGAGCGAATCTGATAAAAATAGTTTTCCGCCGGTTCCAAGTCTGTAAATACAATAAAATGGAAGGTGACACCGCCTTCCCCTTCAATCCATTCCAAGGCCGCCGCCGCTGCGCCGCAGCCTCCTTCCGTCGTCGCAGGAATATTCGTCTCCCAGCCAACGGTCATCGTCGTGTCCGTGGGATAGTGAAGATACGGCCCCGCAATGATTTTTAGCTTCTCATTGCCTTGGGCGGAAAAGGACGCAAGTCCGAAACAACAACTCAGCACTAGGATCATGATGGTGTTAAAATGGATGGGTAAACGCATGGGGGAATCTTCCTTTCTTAGCTGCTCTAAACAAATTTTATTTTATTATAATATAGCGTCGCAGCTTCAAACTCGAAATACAAGCTCTTTCTGAAAAAAAGATTTCGACAGGAGTCCTGTTGTCAAGCCTTTTTCCGCAATCAATCGTTTAGAGTTTTGATACCCTCTTAAAGGATTCTTAGGAATTGAATCGGAAGGATTATGGTTTGGAAATTATTGCCCCAAGAGTCCCTTCCTATTGGCCATCTTAAGGAATATTTCTAGCAATAGAGGCGTGCTGCCCCCGTGTCCTTCCAAATCGCTACAGTCGTTCTCCTTATCGTTGCTCGACAAGGTGGACGGGACGAAGGACTGAATGGTGTGCGCTGTCTTCCACCTCTCTGCGCGGATACAGCGAGCTTTTCATCTTCACTCTGTTGTTTGTGTAGGCGGCACGCGCCGCAGATAGGGGTAGCCGTCGTTGATAACCTTCTTTTTATCATAGACCCAAGTTTTTGAAAAGTCCCAATTCTTATAGGTAAAGAAGTCAAAAGGATAGGTCATCTGGGCTGTTGTGCGCCCGTTTTTCTTAGAATCAACCTTCGATCCGCAACGCTCCATATCCCAATAGCAGTTGGTGACCGTATCGTCGTCATTCTCGTCCTCGTATTCTTCTCCCCTTTTCACGTCGCAAAAGATCCTGAGACGACTACCAGGTTTGTCTTTCCATATCTTCCCTGCGATTCCGCCCACCATTTCGTCTCCCGTTATCGTACCCGCCGCATAGCAGTTAATGATTGAGTCGTCATTTTCCCCTGCGAGTCCGCCCACGCCTCCACGCCCTGTTATCGCTCCTGTCGCATAGCAGCTGGTGATGGTGCCGCTATTCCCCCCTACGATTCCGCCCACGATTCCATCCCCTGTTATCGCTCCTGTCGTAAAGCAGTTGGTGATGGTGCCTTCTCCATTCCACCCTGCGATTCCGCCCACGTCTCGATCTCCTGTTATCGCTCCTGTCGTATAACAGTCGGTGATGGTGCCGTCATTCTCCCCTACGATTCCGCCCACATTTTCATGCCCTGTTATCGCTCCTGTTGAATAGCACTTGGTAATCGTACCGAGGTTTTTTTCCCCTGGGATTCCGCCCACTTTTTCACCCGTTGACAGCATTTTTATTTGAAATCTTGCTGCGCCGCATAAGCTCCGGTTTATCCCTACGAGTCCGCCCACTGTTTTCTCTCCCGTTACCGTACCCCTCGCATAGCAGTTGGTGATCGTGCCGCGACTGATGCCTTTCCTCCTTGCGATTCTGCTGCTCGCCTTGCCCGCCTTTATCTGCCCTACGACTGTGTAACCTAGGTTCTGCCCTACGATTCCACCCACGTGTTCACGCCCTTTTATCGTTCCTGTCCCATAGCAGCTGGTGATCGTGCCGTCACTTCCTCCTGCGATTCCGCCCACCCCTAACTCCCCTGTTATCGTTCCTGCCGAATAGCAGTTGGTAATCGTGCCGCCTTCATTCCCTCCCACGATTCCGCCCACGCCGCTATAACCACAAATAGCGCAGGCTTCCACACCTATATTTTTTAGGGTTGCTGGACCCTTAGTGTATCCAAAAAGTCCTACGGGCCTTTGCTCCGGTCGATTAATTGTTAGTCCTTTAATGACATAATGTTTACCGTCAAAAGTGCCGGAGAAAGGATTATCTTTTGTTCCTATGGGGGCGAATCCTTCACCGTCGTTCCAGCCGGATGTAGCTTCGGCATCTATGTCTTGCGCAAGAACATAATTACCATCCAAGGGTTTCGCGTCGTTACTGCCAATGCTTTGTAGTTCCTCAATGGATGAAATCACTATTACAGGTGTTGTCATGTCCTAGATCTCCTAATAGTGAATAATTATAAAGAAGCAAGAGCTTCCAATCAAAAGTGAGGATTTGAAGTGTCTTTTAAGTATTCGAACTCGAAGGATCGTGCGGAGTATGGCACACAACTTTGGATGGTTTTCTTGGAACGATTATCCCGAAGAGCTCTATGACCTTGTCCTTTTTTTGGAGCAGTTGTATTTCAATAATAAATCTGCCGCCAAACAAAAAAATTTTGCTTTTGCCAAAAACAACGTGTTATAAACAACTTGGTGAAATTTAGTCATGAGGTATCACCGGCGAGAATGTACCGATCACTATAGGGTATCAAAGAGGAAGATTGGCATGTGTTTTTCCATTGTAAATAGCTTTAATGTGCTGTTTGCGAATTCCCAAAAGAGGTCTAGTGATCGTCAGGGCGTCAGCGAAATAATGGATATTGAGTTTTCATCTATTACACAATAGGGCAGACTGCTCGGCTCTTAGGAACAGCGCGATCAGGAGATAAAAAAATATGCACGGAAAAAATAATATCACTAATGAGAGCATAAAAAATGAATTTCTCAACTCAAGTTCTCTGGATGCAGTTAATCAATATTTTCCGGAAGCGACGCGTAAAGATATGGGGAAAATGGTTGAGCAACTTGTCAGAAACAACAAAAATATCTTATCAATACTAAGGTTCGGGCAGATACTCCCTGGAACACTTGGTTTTGCCGCGGAAAAACAATATGCGGAATCGTTCGACTTAGACGCAATTATGAAAAAGAAAGTCTGCCATGCCCTAACAATAACAGACACAAGTCCGAAATTGGAACCAGAATTTGGCGCGCGACCCGGTGATGTTCTTGATCCGAGAGATCAAATCTCTCAGCTGAACATTGAAAATAATATTGACACTCACGCTGAAAAAATATACGAAAAAAATGAGACAAAACAAGATTATCTATCACAAGCCGCAGAAGAAGTGAAGGATACAATTACCGATTGTTTTTCTCCGGATGACATTGCATCGGAACCACCCCCCCACAAAGAGCTTGTCGGGAAGATGCGTAATAAAGCTTCCGACACTCAAAAAGGAAAATCGTTGCAGGCTAAGACACTGAAGGTCTCTACAACGCGACAAATGATACATGCTGCCGGAACCGCTGCGGCTGTGGGTGCTGTTATGGGCGGAGTCGTCTCTACGGTGAAATGTTGTGATCTTGTGCGTCGCGGAGCTATCAGCTATGAAGAAGCCATACTTCAAATTACCAAAACGACTGCTGTAACGGCTGCTGACAGCGCCTTAAAAGCTGCTACAGCTACGGGAGCCGTGAGTTTAGCCATAAAAATTGCACCGCAACTGATGGCGGAGACCTCAATGAGATCCTTATTGGCGCGCTCCGGTGTCGCGGGAGCAGCGATTTGCGGAGCCGATTTAGTGGTATGTTTGGTAAGCCTCTCGGCCGGTAAAATAACTCCTGCAGAAGTGGAAGATCGCTTCGGAAAAAATCTCTTTCAGACTGCTGCAGGCGTATGGGGAAGTGCCTTGGGTATACAAATGGTCGGGAGTGCAAGTCTCTCGGTCGGAGGGGTTGCATTGGCTCCGTTGCTTGGCGCTATGACAGGTGGACTTATCGCCAGCATGGCTGTAACTATTGCCGTCGAACGAGGTATTGAAAAACCGTTTAGAGAACTCATAGAGAATACACAGGCTTTGGTAGCCGCACAAAAAATTATGCAGGAAACGGCAAAGGCTTTTGCACAGGGCCAAGCTGTTTTTGAAGCATTTCTTATTGAAGAACACAGATTAAATATTGCCTCTGAGCAGGCAAAGGATTTCATGGATACAGCCGGCGTAAATATGTCTCGTGCCATCGACCGGTTATAAACCAAAGGAAACGCTTATGTACGATTACAGCAGATCTGAATTAGCCGTCATTGACGAGACAATAGAACCGAAATTAGCATGGGCGAAAGACGGTAATATCGAGTCGCAGCAATTGGCGTTAGATGCAACCCGACTGCTCTCCTGTACCGAAGATCGACTGGACGATTACAAAAATATGGGTTTTTTCAAACGGTGCTGGAAGGGGCTTTCCGGGAAGACCGGCGAAATGCAACGAGCCAACCAAAAAGATTTGGCTGAAATGCAGCGTATTTCGTGGAGATATCTCAATCTATTGCAGGAGCGCAGTCTGATGACTGCCCATGCCATTATTACGGTAAAAAACAATCTATTGACCCTTGCCATTGCGGAACAAGAAACCCGTCAAGAAATTGAGCGCATGGCGAACCGTATTTATGAGCGTTTTGAAGAATTGGAAAATAGGGTGACTAAAGTTGAAGTAGCCTCTAATATTCATAGCTGGCTCCTCACTTTAGATACGCGTGACTATGACGAAAAATTATCACCCCATTTTCGCTTGCTGCGCATTCTGAAAGATTTCTATTCCTTTAAAGTCGGAAGATTGGAACGTCCAGGAACTTCGCTATTGCCAACAAGCATTGAAGAACGTTGATCTTCCTTGGAAACAAACAATTTCTTTACAAAGCTTTATCTGCGAGCTTATCGACGAAATAGGCGCGGCAGGATTTGATGCCTATGAAGAGTTGATTTCAACGGGAACCAACGGGAACAAAATACAACCCTCTTTTGTGATCGATAATATTCCCGCCCCCAGTTATGCGACACTCTTTGTCGTCGTTGACAACTACAGCAAAAGTTCTACGGTGATTGATGTTCTTGCTGAACAATTAAGTATGTCACGAGAAGAAGCAATCAAAACGGTACTTTTGGATTTTGTTAAGAAGCAAGGCATAGATCTTAACTATGAACTGCCCTTACGGGACGTGGCTCTTGAATTATTGTATTGTCTGCAACTTGCCACGCGCCTTTACGCTGCGGGAGATACACTGCCTTCTGCTGATAGCCTTGAACCCGCTGATAGCCTTGAATCTGAGATAGTGAGCATTGAACCAGGAGAAGATTTAGCAGTATCTCAAAGCGAAATTGAAGCCTCTTTAGCCGCATTTAAAACAGCTTCTCAAGCCGTATTCAAAGGATCTCAATTAATCTCAGAAGCGGCCGTAAAGACAGAAATAGCCGTCTATTTGGCTACATTTGAAGAAGCGTCTCAAGTTGCATTTAAAACTATATCAGCAGGAGATAGAGAAGAAATAGATACAGTGCTGACAACTATACGAGATCTCAAGGAACATGAGAGGCAGCTTAAGTCGTATTTTAAGGATCTCAATCCCCATCAAAGGCAGCAGCTCAATCTGGCTTTAAAAAAACTTAAGTTTCAACGAAGGTGTCTCAAATTGCATGTAAAGAATTACGGGAGAGAATAGAAGCGACACTAGTTTAATCATACAAACCAGAGGGATTGTTTTCACTTATTAATTTATCATCTACTTGCATGGTGTCTCTAAATGCTATCCAAATCTTTTGTCTTTTGTGGATAACATCCAAGAATACCGCCTTCAGCTGCTTCATTATCCTGTTTTAAAAGAAGTTTGAACTTTTGTCTATCGGCCGAAAAAAGAGTGTGCAACTTCAAACTTGAATTGCAACACCCTGTTTTTCATCCTTAGCAACAGGAGTTGATTAAAAACTGCTTGATTTCCTTTTCACTTTGAGTCCGCCTTGTAGCACGGAAACAACATGAACTTGAGCTGTGTGCTCTTTTTTTGCTAAAATTCCACTGAGGAGTATTTTTTTTCAAGAAATCTTAAGTCTCAACCAGTATACCTATAAAGGAGGTGAAGATACGTGAGAACATACGAAGCGCTGTACATAATCAGTCCTGAATTGGACGAAAGTGCCATCCAAACGATTATTGCTGATGTTGAAAAATTTATCACATCCGGTGAAGGAACAATCGTGCGCTCCGATGTATGGGGTAAACGCAAATTAGCGTATACAATTAAAAAACACACTGAAGGTGTATACGTAGTATTGCGTTTTCTTGCCAACCCGGATTTTATTAAACGTTTTGAACAGTACCTGAAATTGGCGGATGCGATCATTCGTTATATGGTTCTGTATTTCGATAAAAAGACGCTTAAATTGGAAGAAGAACAGGCACACCGTTATGAAGAAGAGCTGCGCCTGAGCGCAGAACGTCAAAGCCGTCGTGAGAATGCTGATGATGATGATGATGACGATGACGAGCCTCGTCGCCGTGGTCGTGATTTCGATTATCAGAATTCGCGGTCGCGCGATGACGATGATGACGATGATATGGAGTAAACAGTTTGGCGTGCCCGCCATGCAGGCGGGAATGACGCTTTATTGGTTAAAACACAACTATAGAGAGGTGCCGGAATGAGTGATGTGCGCGTACCTGATTTAAATCGTGTCTTTATTGCCGGTCGGCTGACCCGCGACCCGGAACTGAAATACTTGCCCAGCAATACGCCTTATTGTCGTTTGGGTGTGGCAAATGTCCGATATTACAAGGACAAAAATGGCGAACGTCGTGAAGAAACGACTTTTGTCGATGTAACGGTGTGGGGGCCTCAGGCCGAATATATCGGTGAACGGCTGCGCAAAGGTCGTCCCGTTCTTGTGGAGGGTTCCCTTCGCATGAACGAATGGGAAGATCAGGCTACCGGTCAAAAACGCACTAGGATTACGATTAACGCGCAACGGGTGACACCGCTGGATTGGGATGATTCGGGGTCGAGTTCAAGACCGGCGCCGCAGTCTGACCCCCATGGCGGCGAGGCTGCGCCTGAGCCCCGCGAAATTGAAGAGCCCATTACTGACGATGACATTCCCTTCTGATCCTCTGATTTAAGGAATCTGTATTTATGGCGAAAATATCCGCTAAAACAAAATTAAAAGTGCGTGAGAAAAAACTTCGCAGACGCAAGAAGAAAAAACTATTACGCGCAAAAGTATGTCGATTAACCATTGATCGCGTAATATACATTGATTATAAGGATGTAAACCTCCTGAAACATTATATTACGGAACGGGGCAAGATTATTCCTCGTCGGATCACCGGTGCTAATGCCAAACATCAGCGAATGCTTAACCGAGCCATAAAACTGGCGCGGCAAGCGGCGTTATTGCCTTACTTAGCTGATTAAACTTTTACTACGCCGGCCGTATCCGGATCGCTCTGCGATACGGCCGCAATTGCATACTATGCGCAGACAACGACATCTTATATTCGTTCTTGTTGCCATCGCGGTGGTAAGTACCATCTTCGGTTATTTTATGCCGGTGCTCTTTATGCTGCCTCCCTTAACCGCGTATTTGTGGCTGCATAAGCAAGGACTCTATGCATTATTTTTGTCCGGTCTGATTGGAATTTTACCCTTCGCTTTCGGACATGACACCATAGGATCCCTCGTTTTTGTGATGGTCGGACTGTGCGGGATCGTGCTGGGCATATTCATGAGCCGCGGCGCGTCCCTGGGAGTTGGCATCGCCTTTGTGAGTGTCTCTTTGTTTCTGCTTAATGCAGCCAATGTCGCGATTTATTGGCAAGACTATGAAACGGACTGGCAGGAACAAGTCGAAAGTTTTACAGCCTCTTTCGACGAAGGGCAGTCCGTAGAGGACAGTGTCGCGCTCCGCGAAGGTCTTGCGTGGCTGTCAGAGCATTGGGTCTACCTGAGCTTTGGCGCAGTCTTTGGATTTATTCTGCTGGTGACAACAGTTTTGCTGAGCGCCTTGTATAGACGGGCAGGCGGCGAAGGGTTGATAGCGCCGGCAAATATGTATTTCAGTCGGATGCGCGTGCCCGAACATTTGGTTTGGGTCGCCATTGCGCTGGCCGGACTCTGGTTTTGGGACAGCTGGCGGCCCAATGACGCCCTCCGTTTAATCGCTTGGAACGGTGCCGTGGCGTTGGCTGTGGTTTATTGGTTGAATGGTTTGTCCATTGTCTTGTTTGCCTTGTACGCCTTTCAGCCTCGTATGGTATTTATGGTCGTCTTTTTTACGGCCTTTATTTTGTTGAATCTGCAAAATTTTTTGGTATTTGTCGGACTTTTTGATACATGGTGGAATTTTCGCTTGAAAATAGGGCACTATATCAAAGCACGACAGCAGAAAATATAATTACAATTGGGATGCAGTAAAGCAATCTGATGGTTCAGATTTGATGCATTCTTTGTTCAAATGATGGAGCCTTTGGTATGAATGTAATTCTTTGTGAAAACGTCGAACATCTGGGAGTGATGGGGGAGCAGGTGAGAGTGGCTGATGGCTATGCACGGAACTATCTTATTCCGCGCAAGCTTGCTGTTGAAGCCGACTCCGCTACGGCCAAACAGATCGAGCATGAATTGCGTATCATCAAACGCCGCGAGGAAAAACAGCGTGCCGCTTTTACGGGTGTTGCCGATAAAATGAAATCGCTCACCTTAGAATTTAAAATGCGCGCCGGCGACGATGATAAAATATTCGGTTCTGTCACACCGGCTATGATTGTCGAAAAACTGGCTGAATTAGGCTATGAGATTCACCGCAAGCAGATCGTTTTAGACGAGCCCATCAAATCTTTGGGTATCTTCGCGGTTACCGTTAAACTCTTTCCGGGTATTGAAACACCTGTCAAAGTATGGGTGACCGGCTTACAGGACGAGATTTCCACCGTTGTTGAGGAAACCCCGGAAGAAGCTGATACCACCTCGGAAACAGACTAATATGGCCGCGCGGTCTGAGAGACCCGCCGGAACTGTGTCGGCGGGTTTAACCCATTATGACCGCATGCCCCCGCAGGATGTCGATGCTGAACGTGCCGTACTCGGGGCCATCCTGGTCCGCCCCCAATCGGTTGGGGAGGCGCTCGAAGTATTGCGCGGAAACCTGCATGATCTGTTTTATATCCCTGCGCATCAGGTGATTTTTGACGGTATTGTAGCGATCTTTTCCGCCAACAAAGCCATTGATCGCGTCACGCTCATGGACGAGATCGGTTCCAACAAGGCCTTGGAAAGTGTTGGCAATGAAAGCTATCTCAGCGAATTAATCGGTGCCGTCCCCATTTCCGCCAATATTGAATATTATTCGGAAATCGTTTTAGAGAAAGCGCTGCGTCGTAAACTGATTGATCTATGCGCCTTCATCAGCCGTGAGACCTACGAAGATGACGGCGAGGTCGCCGATTTACTCGATAGTGCCGAAAAGGAAATTTTCGCACTCAACGAGCAGCGCCAAACGAACCGTGTCTTTCCTATTTCGGAATTGCTGGAAGATGGCGTTAAGCGTATCGAACAACAGATAAAAAGCGGTTCAGGAATCACGGGGCTGGCCACCTACTACACCGAATTGGATCGGAAGTTATCCGGTTTACAACGTTCCGATATGATTATCTTAGCGGCCCGCCCTTCGGTCGGAAAGACCGCCTTCGCCCTCAACATTGCTGCCAACGTAGCATTGGAAGGGAAATCCGTTCTCCTCTTTAGTCTTGAAATGGCAAAGGAACAGCTGGTCCAACGGCTCTTGTGTATGGTGGGCGGCGTTGACTCGAACCGCCTTCGTAACGGTTTTTTGGCAGACCGAGAATTCCCCAATGTTCAAAAGGCAGCCGCTAAACTGACAAAAGCCAAAATATTTATCGATGAATCCGCCGGCTTAACCCCTCTCGAACTGCGTTCTAAAGCGCGACGCCAAGCTAGCCAAGCGCCCTTGGATCTGATTATCATTGACTACATGCAATTGATGCATGCTTCGGGGCGTATTGAAAACCGCCAAAACGAAATTTCTCTCATTTCACGTTCGATCAAAGCCTTGGCGCGCGAGTTGTCTGTGCCCATTGTGACCTTGTCGCAATTGAGCCGCGAAGCGGAAAAAGATGACCGCGGAATGCCTAAACTCGCCCATCTTCGCGAGTCAGGGGCTATTGAACAAGACGCTGATGTCGTGTTGATTCTCTCTCGGCCGCCCGCCATAGAACGGGAAGAGCGTGAGAACGTTATTCTGGTCAATATTGCAAAACAACGTAATGGGCCGGTAGGTCATTTCGAATTGATCTTCGAAAGAAACACGCAGCGATTTAAAGACTTGGCGCCTGCCAGTCTCGAAAGACAGGTACCGCCGCAGGTGGCGTACCAAGCAGAGAGACAAGCGGAACGTTATGCGCCCGTTATGCCTGAACCCTATTCTGAAGAAGAGGAAGACCTTAGTGAAGCGGATTATATAGATCCCGATGACGAAACTATTCCGTTTTAGAAGAGCGTGGCGGATGTCCCGGAAGCGCGGCTTCTTCTTCAGTTTTCTGTTATCTTTTGAAAAGATGATGAGTCCAAAAAACAGAGTCTATTGTTTCAAAAATGATGGGCTTCTGAATCAACAAAGTTGTAATACGACGCCGGCAGGCGTTTAACCCAAACATGGGAGAGCAGTATCATGTTTAAAGGTTCCTTTGTGGCACTGGTGACACCGTTTAAAGACGATATGGAAATCGACTATGACGCCTACGGACGGTTAATTGATTATCAAATTGAACAAGGTACGCACGGACTCGTGCCCTGCGGCTGCACGGGAGAAGCAGCGACCTTGTCTCATGCGGAACAAAAAGCATGTATACGCTTTACACTCGAACGGGCTGCGGGACGTGTGCCCGTAGTCGCAGGGACAGGTTCCAACAATACCGCTGAAGCCGTGATGCTCACCCAATACGCAGCAGAATTGAAGTGTGACGGCGCTCTTCTCATTACGCCCTACTACAACAAGCCCACTGCCGCGGGACAGATCGCACACTATACCAAGGTCGCGCAATCAGCGGACATCCCTATCATGCTCTACAATGTGCCCGGCCGGACGGGTGTGAAAATGCTGCCGGAAACCGTTGCGCAGTTGTCCAAAGTTGAAAATATCGTGTCCATTAAAGAGGCGTGCGGCTGTGTAGAGCAAGTCACTGAAATCCTGAATCGCTGTGATATTTCAGTCCTGTCCGGTGATGACAGCCTCACCTTGCCCATGATGGTTTTAGGCGCTGATGGGGTGGTCTCTGTAGCGGCGAATGTAGCCCCGGCACCGGTCGCTGCGCTTTGTGAGAAGGCGGCGCGCTCTGATTACGCGGGCGCACGAGAAGAACACTACAAACTGGCCGAGTTGTTTAAAGCGCTCTTTTGCGAAACCAATCCCATGCCGGTAAAAGCGGCGCTCGCCCGTATGGGATTCATAAAAAATAATTTGCGCCTGCCCCTGACGCCTCTTCAAGCAAAATTTGAACAGCCTTTGGAAGATGTTTTGGCGCGTCTCAATCTTCTCGGATGATAATCTTTCTCTTTTTTGTTTTATAGTGTTAAGATGCACAGCGTACAATGGAGCATTGTGCGGTTGATTATAATGTGTTCGTGCCTATCGACCAACCCCGCTTAGATCATGGGCGTTCCAACGAATAAAGGATTTATCTCATGGCAAAAAAACTTATGGTCGTTCCTCAAGAGGTCAGAAAAGAATCTGCCATTCACTTTGAAAAAATTCCTGTTAACAGCTATAACAAAAAAATACAGGAAGAACGGCATGATGGCAAAGGCGTGGGCGAAGAACGCTTATTGCGCATTTACCGAGACATGGCGCTCATCCGTGAGTTTGAAACCATGCTCGACAATATCAAAAAACTGGGAAGCTATCAGGGTATCGCCTACACCCATGCCGGACCCGCCCATTTGTCGATCGGCCAAGAAGGGGCCGCTGTCGGCCAATGCGTTCATCTGCAGGTACACGATCATTTGTTTGGCAGCCATCGCAGTCACGGCGAAATCATCGCCAAAGGATTGCGCGCTGTGGAGGACCTGCATCAGAAAGGACTGATGGCTGTCATGGAGAATTATTTTTCCGGGACAACGCTTCAGACCGTTCAGAAGAATGAGCCCGACCGGGCCGGCCTGAATCTCACCATAAAAGGTCAAAAACAAGCTGCTTTGCAGACTGCCGAAGAAGAAGAACTGGGAATTGATTTCCTCCTTTATGGGCTCTTGGCCGAAATTTTCGGCCGTGAAACAGGATTCAATAAAGGAATGGGCGGTTCCATGCACGCCTTTTTCCCGCCTTTCGGCGTCTATCCCGCCAATGCCATTGTGGGAGGGAGTGCGGATATAACCGTTGGTTCCGCTCTATACAAAAAAATCGGGGAATTGCCCGGTATTTCCATTGCCAACATCGGTGACGCTTCCATTGGTTGCGGACCCGTTTGGGAAGCTTTGGGATTCTCATCAATGGCGCAGTTCAAAACGCTGTGGCCCGAGTATATGCGCGGCGGACTGCCCATTATTTTCAATTTCATGAACAATTTTTACGGCATGGGCGGGCAGCCCATTGGCGAGACCATGGGCTTCGAACAATTGGCGCGCGTTGCTGCCGGCGTCAATCCACAACAGATGCATGCGGAAGTCGTGGACGGCAATAATCCCTTAGCCCTTGCCGATGCCTACCAACGAAAATTGGAAGTGATCAAGAAAAAAGAAGGCCCGGTATTTTTAGATGTTCTCTGTTATCGACAGGCAGGACATTCACCCAGCGACCAGTCTGCTTACCGAGAACGGGAAGAAATTGAGATGTGGCGTGCGGTAGATCCGCTTTTGGAATATGGCGAAAAACTGGTCGCAGCCGGGATACTCACGAAAGACAACATCGAATCCATTCACGACTACGCTGTCCGCAAAGTGAGCAAAGCCTGTAGGCTTGCTGTTTCCCCCGATATTTCACCACGCATGCTTTTGTCCCCGACACAGGGGCTTTGTAATTTAATGTTCAATAATGAAGTGGAAGAAACACTCCCCGGTTTGCGTCGGGCAGAAGATGTATCCATGCCGTTGGCAGACAACCCACGCGTCCAAGGGATCGCAAAGAAGGCGCGCTTTGGTATTGCCGAAGACGGCTCAATATTGAAAGGTACGCGGGCAGTCACTTTCGGCGAGGCGCTTTTCGAAACGATTATCCACCATTTCTATAATGATCACCGCGTTGTTGCCTACGGCGAAGAGAACCGTGATTGGGGCGGCGCTTTTGCCGTCTATCAGGGTTTGACCGAGGCGCTGCCTTATTACAGACTGTTTAATTCGCCCATCTCCGAAGCCGCTATCGTCGGCACCGCTGTAGGCTGCGCCATGGAAGGGGGAAGACCCCTGGTTGAGCTCATGTACTGCGATTTCATGGGCCGTGCGGGCGATGAGGTGTTTAACCAAATGCCCAAATGGCAGGCCATGTCCGCAGGCCTGCTCAAACTGCCCATTGTCCTGCGCGTTTCCGTGGGCGCAAAATATGGAGCCCAGCATTCACAAGATTGGACTGCCCTCTGTGCCCATGTGCCCGGACTTAAAGTCATCTTTCCCGCCACACCGTACACCGCCAAAGGCTTGCTCGCTTCCGCGATGAGCGGGAATGATCCCGTCGTGTTTTTCGAAAGTCAGCGTTTATACAATCAGGTCGAGATCTTTCAGCCGGGCGGTGTACCCGCTGAATATTACCGGCTTCCCTTGGGTGAGCCTGCAGTCATGAAAAAAGGTGATCATCTCACCCTCTTGACTTTCGGCGCTACCCTATACCGTGCCATGGCGGCGGCGAAACGTTTCGAATCCGAATTTGGCATTTCCACGGAAGTCATCGATGGTCAGACCCTCGTCCCCTTTAACTATGAACCCGTGGTCGAATCGCTGAAGAAGACGGGAAAGATTATCGTTGCCAGCGACGCTTGCGAAAGGGGCAGCTATCTCCATACGATTGCCGGACAGTTGAGCCAGATCGCCTTTGATGATCTGGACGCGCCGGTATGCGTCGTAGGCGCGCCCAATTGGATCGTTCCGCCCGCTGAAATGGAAGATGCCTACTTCCCGCAAGTACACAGTTTCTTAGATGCGTGGCACCAACAAATTGCTCCCTTGCCCGGCTATACGCCTGTTGTTGACCGTTCCGCTGATGCGTTTATCCGTTTGAATCAACGTGGTATCTGAGGGTTGTTGAAGCCTTCGAAGAAAGAATCATGATCCAGTTTGTTAAGGTTGCGAAAAAAGCCGATTTTGCCGGTCGTAAGCTTATGTCCGTGCGTATTTTGGGACGGCCCGTGGCGTTGATCCAAGAAGATGACGGCACCATCCGTGCCATGGAAGCGGGCTGCAAACATCAAAACGCTGATTTGACGAAGGGCACCGTAAAAAACGGTATTTTGACTTGCCCATGGCACGGTTGGCAATATGAGTTGGAGACGGGAAGGTGTGTGTCCGGCGGAACCGCCAGGCTGCGCGCCTATGCCTGCAAGGTGGAAGGGGATGATATCTTTATCTCTCTCCGGCCTGAGGACACTGATTTTTCGTCTGAACCCGATTGGGAAATCATCGAGGAATAGCGCCGCCCTTCCTTGTGATCCTATGATCTTGATCGTTGGGGCTATGTATCGAAGTGCATACAAAGGATACGCCCTTTACAGTTTCAGGTTGCCCGCAGCCGTCATAAACCTACGAGATCTATCCCGGTCTGACGAGGAGGAGACCGCCTTTTATGATTCTTACTGTAACTCCAAATCCCTGTATCGACAAGACCTTGTTTGTCGAGGAGCTGCGCATAGGCGAAAAGATACGTGCGCCTCGATATAGCTGTATTACGGGCGGAAAAGGCTGCAACGTATCCCGGGCACTCAAGGTCATGGGCGGTGACACAAAAGCCATGTTGCTCGTCGGCGGCGCCACAGGACAACATGCCCTTCAAATGCTCGAAGAGCAGGATCAGGTGAAAACCCTTCCGGTATGGGTTGCAGAACAGACGCGCACCATAACCACTGTTCTTGAAGAAGGAGTGCACCGGCAAACCGCTTTCTTTGAACCCGGCCCACGGGTTACAGAAGCGGAGCGCCTTCGGTTTTTGACTGCATTTGAAACGCACGCTGCGCAAGCCGCTTTAATCACTTTCAATGGTTCTGCGCCTGATCCCGCGCTAGATCTACTTTACCGTGATTTATTAGAGTGCGCCCATGCCCTTAAAGTTCCTGTTATTTTGGATGCTTACGGAGCCATCTTTACGCACGCCCTTGAACAAGTTCCCTTCATGATTAAACCGAATTTGGAGGAATTGGAACTTTTTGTTGGTCAACGCCTGGATACGCGAGCAAAGCAATGGCGGGCAATAGACACACTGCGTCAACGGGGGATTTCTTGGGTTGTTCTTTCATTGGGCGCAGAGGGCGCGCTTATCGCCGGAGAGGATGGATGTTTTCATGCTGTGCCGCCTGCTATACAAGAAATCAATGCCGTTGGATCGGGGGATGCCTTGGTTGCCGGATTCGCATTGGGATTGACACAAAACTGTAGCACGGAAGATACGGCGCGTTTGGGCATTGCTATGGGCACTGCCAACGCCGCCTCTTGGGATATCTGCTCTTTTACGAAAGAAGCAGTAGAACATTTGATACCGCAAATCCGCCTTATTCCGCGGGACAGCTGCGTATACCCAGAGAATTGAGCCCTCACTTTCAAAGGTCATTTGATGGTGTTATTTTCCGGGTTGCACAGAAATGCTCCCAATTTTCTGATGTCTGCGCATAATTAAATGTGATACACTACCACTTTCGTGATAGTGCCTTTTGCAGTATGGTTCAGGAGGCTCATAAGTTGGTTATAGCGGGCTTTAATTCCACTGCAATAGCTAAAACTTGAGGATGTGGGAAAAATTACAGCTTTTTATTCAGAGGAGGGTCTATGAAAAGACGAGATTTTTTGATGGCTGCCGCCGCCGGCTCCTTGCTGACGGCTTGTGCCGGTCAAACGCCGCCCTTGGCATCCACCAAGAAACAAAAGAAGCAGAATTTCCTCTTTATCCTTGTGGATGATTTGGGATGGCGCGATCTGGGATGTTTTGGAAGCCCTCTCTATGAAACGCCCCATATCGACCGACTCGCAAGCCAAGGGATGCGCTTCACCGATGCCTATGCCGCCGCGCCCGTTTGCAGTCCTACCCGTGTCAGCATCATGACCGGCAAATATCCCGCCCGCTTGAGTACGACCCATTGGTTTGGCGCTCCCCAGCCGGAGCAAGTGCTGCAATCAGAAGAATGGGAACATCCCATGTTGCCCGCGTCCTATACGGATCAGCTGTCCCGGAACGAAGTGACTATTGCCGAGGCGTTGAAAGGAGCAGGCTATCGCAGTTTTTACGCCGGGAAATGGCATTTAGGCGGTAAACAGCACTACCCTGAAAATCAGGGATTTGATGCGAATAAAGGGGGATGGGAAAAAGGTCATCCCTCCTCTTATTTTAGTCCCTACCAGAATCCCAAATTGAAAGACGGCGAAGATGGCGAACATTTACCTGAGCGTCTGGCGCGGGAATCGGTACAGTTTTTAGAAAAAAATAGCAAGCATCCTTTTTTATTGTTTCTTTCCTTTTATTCCGTTCATTTGCCCTTGCAAGGTAGAGAAGATCTCATAAAAAAATATGAGGCGAAACTGGCAGACATCAATTTCGACGAACCAGACTATAGCGGTGAAGGGGCGGAACGTACCAAACGGCGGCAGGATAACGCCGTATATGCCGCCATGGTGGAAGCGATGGATGAGGCAGTAGGAAGGGTGTTGAACACACTGGACCGGCTCCAATTAAGCGACAATACGACCATTTGTTTTATAAGCGACAATGGCGGCGTGTCATCGTCACAGCATGGCGTGACAACGAACGCCCCTTTGCGCGCGGGAAAAGGCTGGCTCTATGAGGGCGGCATCCGTGTTCCCATGATCGTGAAGGCTCCGGGAATCACAGCCGCCGGATCTACCTGTTCACACCCCGTACTAAGCACCGATTTCTATCCGACCATGTTGGAACTTGCCGGATTGCCCTTGGATCCCGAACAACATGCGGATGCAGTCAGTTTTCTTCCTTTACTGCTCGGAGAGTCGCTGCCTAAAGATCGCCCCCTTTTCTGGCATTTCCCCCATTACACCGCACAGGGTTCTTTTCCCGGCGGTGCCGTGCGATTAGGCAGCTACAAGCTAATCCAATCTTTTGAAGATCAACACTTCGAACTGTACAATTTACGGGATGATCTTGAAGAACAAGTCGATTTAATTCACGAAGCGCCCAATTATGCAGAGCCCATGAAAGAAATGTTAAAGAAGTGGCAAAAAGATATGAATGCGCGTTTCCCCAGTCCTCTTTCGAAGGCAGCGCTTAAATAAAAGCTCCATAGCGTGCAGTCATTTCGAAGTGTCTTATTTTTTTTAAATGAATAAAAAGTTCTTTTATGTTGTTCTCCTTGTGAAGTATGTTGGGAGAATGTATCGTGAACTATGAGTCTATACAGAAGACTGTTGGTCGTATAGGAGAAATAGCCCTGCTATTTCTCCTGTGCGCCGCTTTCTGTCTATACTCTTTTGGCTTCTGTTTCACAGACCACCACCATAGCTGCATGGCATCTCAATGCGCCAAATCTTCCACGGCTCCCGAGAATGTCTCCCACAGTATGCCCGAAATGGAGGCATTATTATCCTCACCGGACGTCGCTTCTCATAGCCTACATTTTCACCTCCACACCGTTGTTTTTGTGACAGATGGTTCACAAGAAAAATTGCTTTTTGGAGGGCTTGATCAAAACAATCTGCCGCCTTTCATGGAAGCCCCCCTTTCTATTGATAAAAGGGAGTCTTTTACACCCATTTTCCCCGGACAGAGGGCAATCGGCAGTTCCTGTTTCCCTGACCTGCGAAATCTCCCTTTACTGATCTGATTTTCCCTTCCTAAATCCTACCTTATTTATTGTTACGCCTAAAATCAGGGCATGGAAAGGAATCTCAATGAATCACCGATTATTCTCATATTTAGGCAAGGCTACACTTCCTGCGCTAACGTTTTTGATCATCTCTTTGAGCACAGGATGCTTGCCGTCAGCTTTTTCCGAACGTAATTCGGATAAAGGCATTCACGCCGATACCCACGGTCATGGCGACCATGATCATGAACACGAAGACGAAGAAGAGCATCAGTCCATAACGGAATGGATCGATAACGTGGAAGTTTTTGCTCAATTTGATTTTTTACACGCGGGCAGCCCGCAAGAAATTATCCTCCATCTTACGGATCTTTCAACGGGCCTTCCCGTAAAAGAAGGGGAGCTTCGTTACCGCGCTGAGCTGGAAAAGACCGGCGCGTCCATTCAGGGCACAGGCGTGCTGAAGAAGGCCGGTATTTTTCTAATCGAACCAACCTTTAGTGAAGGCGGCGAATGGGAACTCCACCTTGATACGCCGCTCGGACCGGTCAGCTTGGACGATTTAGATGTCCATGGTATGTCAGAAGAGCATGATCACGATCATGACCATGGTCACGCTTCCGATGCCCACCAACATGAAATCGTCTTTTCTAAGGAACAACAGTGGGTGCTGCCTTTGCGCACTGCTCTAGCCCACGAGGGACCCTTGGCAGAACGATATTCGTTTCAGGCTTCGGTGTTGACCACACCTGAATCCCGCAGTGCGGTGAGCGCGCCCGTCAACGGAATATTGAACGCGCCGGCTTCCGGTTCCTTTCCGAAGATCGGAGACTATGTTGAGGCGAATCAGGAGCTTGCCCGTGTTCTGCCTACGACCATGAGCGACACTTCCCTCGCCCACGAATCTAATCTCCAAAATCTCTACGCTCTTCGTGCTGAGTTGTCTGCACAAGCTGCGCAAGCTGCCGCTGATGCCACGGCCGCCCGTGCCCGGGCGCTTCAATCTTCTACGGCTCTGGAGCGCGCCACCGGGCTGTTTGAAATCAAGGCGGGCGCAAAACGTGATGTGGAAGAAGCGCAAAGCGCTTTGGTGGAAGCACAGGCGGCGGAAAGAGCGGCGAATGAACGGGCAGCCTTATCGCGTAAAGCCTTAAAAGAGCTTTCTGAAACCACCTTTCAGCCCTCCGATATTTATTCTCCCATTGCGGGACGTATTACCTCTATTTCTGAAGGAGTTGGCAATTATATAGATGCGGGCAGCATCGTCTTTGAAGTGGTGAATACGGAAGAGCTGCTTATTGAAGCGCAGGTTCCGGAGATACAGGTTACCAAACTTGCCCAGTCACCGACTTGTATGGCAGAACTTCCCAGTGCCCCGGGTGAACTAATCGTACTCAGTGCTGCGAACGACGGCGCGCCTTGGCTGCAACCCTATGTCAATGAAGAGCGACGGACAATTTCCCTTCTCCTGCCGGTGCTGAACCCCGAAGGCTTGCTGCGGCTCGGCATGACACTCACCCTGTGGGTGGAAGGAAGAAGTACCGTTCAGACTTTAATGGTTCCTGCCTCCGCTGTACTGGATGATAATGGCGTGCAAACACTTTACATCATGCACGATGGCGAATGTTTTGAAAAACGACTGGTGCGAACAGGCATTAACGATGGTATTTGGATTGAGATATTGGACGGTGTCACCGCCGGTGAGCGCGTGGTGTCTTCAGGCGCCTATGCGGTTCGTTTGGCAGGATTGGCCGGAAGCGGACTCGGTTCCGCCCACGTACATTAAGGAGATCAATTATGATGGATAAATTGATTCTCTGGTCGGTGGAAAACCGTTATCTTGTTATAACTGCCGCCCTGTTGTTTTCTATCTTTGGTATCTATGTGAGCACCACCGTTCCTGTAGATGTATTTCCCGATCTGACGGCTCCCACTGTCGTCGTCCTTACAGAGGCTTTAGGTTTTTCCCCCTCAGAGGTGGAAAACTTGGTGACCTTTCCCTTGGAGACTGCGCTAAATGGCGCGCCCGGAGTGCGCCGCGTCCGTTCTGCATCCATGCCCGGCTATTCGGTCGTTTGGGCGGAATTTGAATGGAGTGAACAAATGAATACGGCGCGGCAAATCGTGGCGGAACGGGTGGCCATTGCCACGGTCGATATGCCCGATGGAGTGATGCCGCCCATCCTTGCGCCGCCCACGTCTTTGATGGGTGAAATTCAATTGATTGCACTTCAATCAGAGACACTGCCGTTATTGGAGCTGCGCAATTACACCGAAACTGTCTTGAGCCGTCGGCTCTTGGCAGTGCCGGGTATTGCTCAAGTAACTGTCGTGGGCGGTGGTGAGCGCCAATACCAGGTATGGCTGAAACCGGAGCGTTTAGCCGCCCACGGCATTACCGTAGCTGAGGTGGCGGAGGTGCTCAATGAAGTCAATGCCAACACGCCCGCCGGCGTGATCAATGACGGCGGGACCGAATATCTCGTGACCGGAATGGGTCGATTTAAAACCATAGCGGATATTGAGTCTGTCGTCATTGCAACCCGTGACGGTACGGCAATTAAGTTGCGCGACATGGCCGAAGTGCGTATAGGCGAGGCATTTTCCCGAGGCACAGGTTCGGCCAACGGACAGAGTGCCGTGTTGATGTTTATTCAGCGTCAGCCTCAAGCCAACACCTTGGCTTTGGATCGGTTATTGGAACAGACCTATGCGGAAGAGGCGGCGCGGTTGCCCGAAGGGATGATCTTGGTGACGGATTTAATGCGTCAAGCCGATTTCATTCGTACCGCAATCAGTAATGTCGCCAAAGCGATTCGTGACGGCGCTATTTTAATGATCATCATCATGATCTTGTTTTTATTTAATGTCCGGGCCCTGTTCATTAGCCTCACTGCCTTGCCGCTGTCCATTATTGCTGCAGTCCTCGTTATTTACTTCTTTGGCGGTACCATTAATACCATGACTTTAGGCGGTCTCGCCATTGCAATCGGATCGCTCATGGACGACGCCGTCATTGACGTTGAAAACACGGTGCGCAGGCTTCGTCAAAACAAGGCCTTACCCAAAGAAAAACAGCGTGCTCCGCTCCGTGTTGTGTATGAGGCGAGCTCCGAAGTGCGTTCCGCCATTGTGTCGGCGACGGTAATCATTACGGTGGTCTTTTTGCCCCTCTACACCCTGACCGATGTGGAAGGGCGGCTGTTACGCCCTTTGGGCACCGCCTATATTGTGTCTATCTTTGCCTCTTTATTGGTGGCGCTGACGCTGACCCCGGCCTTAGAAGCCTTGCTTCTGCCTAAAAGTCGCGCCATTCTCTCGGAAAAAGAACCGGGAATTGCTGTCGCAGTACGCCGGGGATATGGTGCCCTTTTACGACCGGTAATGCGTCATCCGTGGATTGTGTCCTTGCCCATCGTGGCGGCTTTTATCATCGCTGTAGGATCCTTTTTCTTCATGGGCCGCGCCTTTTTACCCGACTTCAACGAAGGGGCGCTGAATGTGGTCATGAATACGCTGCCCGGCACTTCTCTGGAAGAATCGGATCGTATCGGAAGCCTCGTTGAAAAGATGCTTTTAGAAACGGACGAAGTTACGTCCGTGGCGAGAAAGACAGGTCGCGGTGAGCTTGATGAACACGCGCAAGGCATTGAAGGCTCCGAAATGGAAGCGACTTATACTTTAAAGGACCGCAGTAAAGAAGAGATGCTGGCCGATATTCGTGCACGTCTCGGAAAAGTGCCGGGTATTACTTTCGGACTCGGCGGCCCGATTGCGCACCGCATTGATCATATGCTGTCCGGTGCACGCGCCGGGATTGCCATCAAAATATCCGGCGATGATTTGCATATCTTGCGGGATTTGGCAGAAGAGGCTGAAGTGCTGATCAAGCAGATTCCCGGTGTCACTGACGTGGCGGTAGAACCTCAAACAGAAGTGCCCGAATTGCGTGTCTATTTAGATCGGGAGCGGTTGTCCCGGAATCGCGTCTCCTTTGTGGAAGCGGGGCTGACGCTCCGTGCCGCTCTGTATGGAGCGCCCGTGAGCCGCGTCTATGAAGGGCGCAATGCCTACGATCTTGTGCTGCGTATGCAGGATAAAGCAACGGATTCCGTTGCCGCATTGGAACAGCTGCCCTTACGAACGGATACAGGCGCATTGGTACCTTTGGGCGCCGTATCGGTTGTGTCTCGTGAGAGCGGTCCCAACATCATTTCTCGTGATCAGGTGCAGCGAAAAATATTTGTTGTCTGTAATCCGGCGGGGCGAGACGTGGCATCTGTCCTAGCTGATATTCGTGCTGCCGTGGATCCTCTTCTCAAAAATAAATCCGGTTATTCCGTTCATTACGGCGGACAATTTGAGAGTGCCGCCGCGGCATCGCAACGGCTGTTGCTGTCGGGACTGCTGATTTTCGCCATTATTTTCGCTATATTGGGCATGACCTTCCGCAATTTGTTGGATGCCGCTTTCGTGATGGCGAGTCTTCCTCTCGCATTGATCGGCGGTGTTGCCGCCGTCTTTCTTCTGGGAGGCGTTCTCTCCATTGCCTCTATCATCGGATTTATCAGTGTCTTCGGCGTTGCCGCGAGAAATGGTATAATGCTGATCAACCATATTCGCCACCTTCAACAAGAAGATGGCGTAACTGAATTTAGAGAAGCGGTTTGGCGCGGATCTGTAGAACGGGTTATTCCTGTATTGATGACCGCCATTTCTACCGGGCTGGCTTTGGTTCCTTTGGTAATTGCCCGAAATGCACCGGGCAACGAAATTCAAAGTCCCATGGCCGTGGTGATCATTGGCGGTCTTCTGTCAGCAACAATTCTCAATATGATTATTGTACCTGCTTTGTATTTCCGTTTTGGCAGACCGGTCACCAAAAAGGATGGAATGGAAACCCTTCCACTCGGAGATAGTGTGAATGTTTAAACGCGTTATTCAAAGTCTGTTAGTCGTATTGCTGCTAGCCGGTTTTGCAGATGTAAGTACAGCCGAGTTTACCGTTGAAATGGCGGTGAATCTTGTGTTGGATCAACATCCCAATCTGCGCAGCGCAGCATTTGCCGTGGAAGAAGAAAAGGGGGAAGCACGCCAAGCAGGGCTGCTTCCCAATCCGGAACTGGAACTACGCGGCGAATCTTGGTCCGTGGCACGCGGTCAGAACAACCAAATGGAAGTGTTGGCAGGCATTACGCAGCCGCTGCCTTTGTCGGGAGCACGTAAATTTGCCCGTCAAGCAGGAGAAGCCGGTGTAGATGCTGCGACGCAGGAGGCCTTCGCCACGCGCAAAGAAATTATCAGCGAGGCGCAGCACCTCTTTTACGAAACCCTAGCCGCACAAGAAAAGGCGGCAATCGTAGAGGAGATTATTTCTCTGGAAGGTCAATTGACAGAACTGACCCGCCAGCGTTTTGAGCATGGAGACTTGCCTGAGGTCGATTATTTGCGTGCTTCAACGGATTACGGCCGTTACCAAGCGACTCTTAAAGAAATTTGTCAGGAACGGGACGCCTTGCGCCGGCGGCTTGCCCATTTATGTGGGGTGTCACCTGATGAAGTGGAAACCTGCACGGGGAGTCTTGCGCCGGTAATTGAAGATTTTCCAGAAGAAGCCTCTTTAAAAGATCTTTTGTCGCAAAGCCCCAATCATCTTGCGCGCCTTGCCTATGAGGATCAGGCGGAGAAGGAAGTTCGAGCAGAACAACGTTCCGCCATTCCCGAGCCGGGCTTGCAGGTTGGGCTGCGCCGCTTGACAGAAGATCGTACGAACAGGATGGATGTGGGGATAAGCGTTGATCTGCCCCTCTTCGACCGCAATCAGGGTGCTATTCATGCCGCGAAGGCGCGTGTGCAGCGTATCCGAGCGGAAAATGAAGCGAAATATCAGGAAGAGTTCAGAGAACTTACCGATTTATTGCTTAAGGGCAAGCGGTTTTTGACCCTTGCCGAGCACTTAAGCACCGAAGTATTGCCCAAACAAGAAACGACCCAGCAAATCCTGGAAAGCGCGTTGGTTATGGGCGGCGCTTCTCTTTTCGAAGTCTTGGCAGAGTACAGAAGCACTTTGGAAACCAAACAGGAAATCCTTGAGAATTACGCGAACGCACGGGATGCACTCATTGAACTGAATGCGTTGTTATAAGCGTGCAGCGCGTCGGCAGTGGGGGCTGGTTCTTACTCAGCCCCCTGCTCCGTGCTTTTGTCTGCAGAAGTTGCTTTGACCTCTTTGATCGCTTGGGCAAGGGCAGTGAACTCACGCCAGTCCAAAGTCTGCGGTCGTCGGCCATGGTCTATATCCGCATGAGCAAGGGCATCCATAGCCTCCTCCTTTGTCAGATTCAGCGCCGGACCTGTCAAGGTATTGCGCAGCGTCTTGCGCCGCTTCTGAAAGGTCGTGCGTACCACTTTCATCACCCACGGGATATCCATTTCGGGTAAGAGCGGTTCTTTCCTGCAGCGAAACCGAACAACAACACTGTCTACTTTGGGCTTGGGCAAAAAACAGGAGGCGGGGACACGGTGCACGATATCTGTTTCCGCGTAAAGCCGTGCGGCAAGAGTGAGGGCGCCATAGTTTTCCGCATTTACGGGAGCGGTAAGTCGTTCTCCAACTTCCAACTGCACCATGGTTACCAAACGCTCAAAGTAGATGGGTGACTCTAGAAAATGAAAGAGTACGGGAGTGGTGATATAGTAGGGCAGATTGGAGACCATTTTGAGCCGCTGCGCCTCGGGCAAGTAGCTTTCGATAAGTTCTTCCAGGTCATGATTAAGGATGTCGCCGCGGAACAGATGGACATGGGGAAAGGCAGAGAATTGCTCTTCTAAACAGGGCATAAACGAAGCATCGATTTCCACAGACAAGATCTGTCCTGCCTTGTTAATCATGCGCTTGGTCAAGGCGCCCAGTCCCGCTCCCACTTCTATGACACTGTCTGCGCTGTCAAGCTCGGCGGCATCCACCATAATGGCATTGATATTTTCGTCAAGCAACAGATTCTGACCCAGTGCCTTTTTGAAGCGAATATTATGACGGTGGCAGAGGTCGCGTAAACTTGGAAAGACAGGTTGGCTTACGGCTGCTTTTTTTTGTTCTTGATCCATGAATGCCTCTTAAAAGGGGGTCAGCATCATGGAAAAATCAGCATTTTCAGGCGCCTCAAATTCGAACTGATAGGGGATGGTTTTCAAACTGTCAAGTTTAGGCGCGTCGGCAGGGGGTAAGGGCGCGGACATAAAAAGCATTACCGTATGATCAAGACCTAGGAAGACGGGGACACCTTCTTCATTTCTTTTAGCGGCGCCCATGATTTGAACGCCCGGTTCACTAGGGGCGAAGAGCTCTGTATCGCTCTGAAAAGTTCCCGATAAATGCCAGGTGCCCGGAGCGGTCATTTCTACGGTACCGTCCATGGTGATCCCATCAACGGGGAATTTCCCTTCTAAGCGGAATCCCTGTTTCCCGGTGAGGGGAACGAAGCTAATGACGGGCAGGAGTATGGCGCCTTCCGGCGGCGCATCCTCATTGAAAGGAATCTGTATACTTGTTATTTCGGGAACAGAAGAGATTTTAGGTTCTGCTGCTGCAGAAGGAGCGGGAGCCGATTCTATTTCCTCCATGGGTGTTTCGGCAACGGGCGTTGCCTGCTCGGGCGCCGGCGCGGTAGACTGCTTCACTGGTTCTTTTTCAGGGGGAGCGGACGGTATACAACCGCCGGCGACCATCAGAAAGAGTGTGAGACTTACAAGCAAACAGAAAAAATATTTCATAGTCACTTCCTCAGGTGAATGATTCGGGTCAATAAGAGACATAGTTCAATCACACATTATAACAAAGATCACGTTATTTAAAGGTATTTCAAGACCTATAGGAATAGGCGTGGGGGAAAGGCTTGATCTGGTCAATACTGAACCAAGACAACACGAACAACCCAGAGTAAGAGTAAAGCGGCCACAGGTGTCCAATCCGCAAAACCCATGGGTGGTAAGGTACGTCTGATGAAATCAAGCAGAGGATCAGTAAGCGGAAGAATCCAGCGAAACCACCATTTGTCGGTGTTGATGGAGAGGAAAGGGGAGGTCCAGCGCAGCAGGATCATCATCATATAGAAGGTGAACACGCTGTAAATGATTTCTTTATTTAAGCTGGGGTTAATCACTAATTCTGGCATTACAATGCAATCTCTCGCAAGATATGATACATGGAACCTTTCGAGCTCAACACACTGCGTAACAATAGCACATTGTGCACAGGGAATTCCTGTCCGAATTCAGGGACAGCGCCTGTTTCCTGACAAGCTGCCAGCAGAGGTTGGCAGGCAACCTTTGTTCCGGGCTTACGCAGCCGTGCGATCGTAATGTGAGGATGAAAGGCTTTCCGCTCTTTGGGCAGCTCCAATGCTTGTGCCGCCGCCTCTGTACAGTGTTGGATGGGAATGAGATGCCCCGATACAGTATCCACGCCTGCCCACAAAATGGCGGGGCGTGTAATGGAAGGAAAAGCGCCCAGTCCCCGCGCCAACAACAGAGGCTTGTCATGTCCGGGAAGGGCCGCAGACAAATCGTCAATAAGACACTTTACCTGTTCTTCCGTTAATTCACCATAAAATCGTAAGGTCAGGTGCATATTTTCCGATCGTACCCAACTGGCAGCATCCCCTTTTTTACGCAGCCTTTCTCCAAGGTTATGAATCGCATCTCTGATGTCTTCGGGTAAGGCTATAGCGGCAAAAACACGCATGAAAAAATACCAATAATTCCTTTATTTTTTGAACAGACTCGTAAACGATAATACACAGAGCGTCAGCCCTAATAAAAGCAGATCGCCGGGTCTCCCTATACCTTTACCCTTAACAACGAAATACTGGAGACAACCGCAGCCCGCCGTGTCTTCATCATCAAGCGAGGATTCACCTTCGAGCACGATTTCTTCTTCGCCCTCGTCGTGCTGCTCCGGTATACCGATGTCGCCTTCTGTCGGTGTATCGTCTTCGTCTTCGCTCTCAAGGGGCGTATCATCGCCGTCGTCAATCACGATTTCTTCTTCGCCCTCGTCGTGCTGCTCCGGTAATCCGACGTCGCTTTCTGTCGGTGTATCATCTCCGTCTTCACCATCAACGGAAGTGTCGTCGCCCTCATCTACGTTGACTCCCGTTTCGCCTTCCATAAAACAGTCTGTGTTGGGATCGATACTTTTGATAGAGACCGATCCGTCAGCCGTGCTAATCGGAATTGATTGAGCTAGCTCGTCGCTTGCGGAAGTGATGACGGAATCATTTGTGAAGGACAAAGCTGTTGCTGTACAAGGCGCTCCAATACTTTGAAAGGAGAGGTTAAGAATGGTGTTCATGCCCGGTGAGAACTGCATGATTTCTGAGCTATTGAGGGGCTGCATGAGCAGGAAACCAAGTTTGCCTGTTTGCGCGTCGCGATCATTGCACAAAAAAGATGCGTTCTTATGCAAGGTGTCTGCAGGGGCTGCCGATATAAAACGCAAGACTTCCGGATCGAATTTCAAGCTAAAGCCCAGGGCGCTTTCATTGCCAGCGGCAGTCAATTGAATGGGGATAAGAACTTCTTCATCAGACGACACAACGACATGCTCAAGCAGCAATTGGGTAGGCGCATCGGGCTCTCCAATGGATTGGGGCAGTGTTGTCGTTGTCGGTGATTCCGGTCCAAAGGCACGTTGTTTCTTATCCAAGCCGCTTGCGTATTTGCCCGCTTGTACCCAGTCATTCACCATCAGCCTTCCGTCACCGCCTGTACTATACGGAGCACAGTCAGCCCGTTGAAATACAGAACCGGGCGTGACTTCCTCCAAACCTGCTACAAAGCGGCCAACAAGCACCCAATCCTGTACGGTATGTCTTTGATCTCCATTTGGTCTGGGCGCTACATCTGCCTCCCAAGCCTCAATCTCGCCTTCACCTTCGCCTTCACCTTCACCTTCTGCCGAGGTTCCACTCACAGTAATGCGCACTTTATAATTGCTTTCGCCGCATTCGTTCCAAGCGGCTAACGTTGCGATATAGCTTCCTGTCCGTGTATATACATGGACGGGACTTAATTCGTTGCTTTCATGGCCATCGCCAAAAGTCCAGATCCATCCGTCCATTTTTCCGGACTGATTTTTAAAGCTTACTTCCAAAGGTGCGTCACCTTTGTTGGGCGACGCTGTGAAATAAGGCAAGGGACCGGGGCATTCCTCTTCGCCTTCTCCTTCCTCGTAAAGTTCGCCTTCTCCCTCGGGCGGTGTTTCACCCTCGCCTTCCACTATCTCTTCTCCTTCCCCTTCACCAGGAATTTCACCTTCGCCCTCTACTGTTGGCTCGCCTTCGCCTTCGCCCTCACCTTCGCCTTCCCCTTCATCTGTTTCGTTCGTAAAGCCGTAAAATATAATGTCGTCAATATTCCAACCCGGATAAGTCTTGGAATAGTCTGTGGGGCCCATCACCCATCGCAGCTTTACCTTATCGTGTCCATCGGCATAGGCAGCAATATCATAGACACATTCAGTCCATTCCAAATCAGCGATGGGAGTAGCGTAAGGATTTGTCCAGACGGTGATCCATGTCGCGCCGTTGTCATTGCTGATCTGAATAGTTGCTTTATCGTAGCGCCCTTCTTCAACACCTAGCCAGCGCATAAACCGCAATTGTGTTCCCGAAACCTTAGAAAAATCAAGGGCTGTCGTGGTGAGTGCTCGTTCCTCCATATAATTTTCATAATCGCCGAGGACATTATAAGAATAAATATTAATTCCGGAATAGGCTTTCGTCGGATTGCCATTATAAGAGCCGCCGCCTCTTGGTTCACCAAAAGCCCAGCTGCCTTCTTTTGTCCAATCAAGATCGATGTATAAGGGAAAACTATAAACGACAGGCGGCGTTACGGACAGGGACACTATTGTTTTGCGCTCGGAGCCCAGTTGTGTATTTGTAAAGACGATCTCTCCTGAATAGGTTCCTGGATTCAAGCTGTAGGCTTGAGGCGCAAGCGTCACGTTGACTATACTTTCTTGATTTTGACTCAAGCTTCCATAGGTCGCCGATAGTTGCAGCCATGCCGGTGCTGCAGCCGTCCATGTCAAGGTTTCTGTACCGTTATTTTTTAGGCTTAGTTGCTCCGTCGAACTTTGGAAAGGTCCCCCATAGGCGCCGGAATAATCAATACTTCCCGGATTCACTGATAAGGCGTCTCCATACAAAAGATAGGCAGCTCCCGATCCGATGAGGCTTGATTCATACTCCATGTACGCGTAGCCCTTATCGCCCCACCAAGTACCCCAAGAATTTTTAATGATCCACGAGCCTTTCGCCCCTTTGCTATCATCCCAGCCTACAATGACGACGGCATGATCGGTCAGATCCAGTTTGTCTGCGCTGTGATCGTTATAGATGCCGCCGTTGTAGGCGATCAGCGATTTTGCCATCTTCACATAAGACGATACAGGCCCATAGGTATAAATAGCCGCTTTAATATCTTCCGTGGGAGCCGGCGAGAGAATGGAACCCACATATTTCCAATCATGAAGCCAATAGTGGTGCGTGTACGGACAGCCGCAAAAATTATCGCGCCCCAGATAGGGACATTCTGATTGAAGTACCGCGCCGGATTGGCCACATTTATCGCCTTTATTGATGTAATATTCATAGGCATAGAATCCGCCGTCGCAGTCATTCCAGTAGAGATCTGTGTTACATCCCAGCAGCCATTGTTCCGACAGATTGACCGTGACACCGTCCACTACTTTTATCACCCATTCCATAGCGCCTGCAGTAGCAAAAGCCCAGCATGCGCCGCAGCTGCCTTGATCCTTTATGATCGGGAGTGGGAGAGGCACTTGTTCGCGCCAATCAAAACGGGCGGGCAAACTTTTATCGGTCATTACAGGAACGGCAATTTTATTTTCTGCTTCAGTGATGATCTCCGGTGTGAGGGTAAATGCCGCTAATGCGTCGAGGGCTCTTTGGGTGGCGGTATTTTCTCCCACGTCGAAAGTCCATCCTTTTTCGATTCCTTCCAGACGCAAAGCTTCAAGATCGGCATCACTGAGTTGTGCTTTTACAGGCCCTGCGAAAAAAAGTAAAACAGCACAAAGCGTTATAAACGGATAGAAGAACTTGGGATTATGCGAGGCAAACACAGAATTCATTATCGATTTACCTTATAGCGTGACGTAGTCTTGATGTATAGTGGAAAGGCCGGCGGCTGCCAAGCGTGTATTTTAGTTATGAAATTCATGGACGCTACCTAAAATCATGATACCACACTCGAAATAGCAAATTCCGTTTTAAGGTCATTATTCTTTGTATTATAATTGTATTCTACTGAGAGGTGAGATTAGGTTTATAGAAAAAAGACTAAGATTTTAGAAGCGCGCGTCAGTCGTCATCAAGATCTACAAAAGTGAAGCGGTCTGTATTTACCAAACTGTTAGCGCTTTCTATTATGCTTTTTCGCTTTTGAAGCCTGTGATATACTACGGTTTTACAGGAATTCCTTATGCTGCTCCCCACAGAAGAAATGTATATTGATGTTGCTCTGCCCTTGGCGTTGGATAGACCGCTGAGCTACCAAGTGCCTTTGTCGTTGCACGACCGTGTTCAGGTCGGTCTTCGTGTGTTGGTACCTCTTCAATCCCGCCTTGTTCTTGGTTTTGTAGTCCGAATCCACAACGAGTGTCCGCCAGGTCGCGTAAAAGAAGTGGTCGACTTTCCCGATGAATCGCCTGTATTCGACGCGGGGATGCTGGAGCTTTGCAACTGGTTGTCTTCGTATTATTGTTGTTCTTGGGGTGAAGCATTGTCGGCTGCCTTGCCTGCTGTTGCGAAAGGGCGCGTGCAGCGACGTTATCACCTCGTACCGGAACGGCTGTCCACCTATACCTTAAGTGAACGACAACAAGAGGTGATCAAGACACTATATTACCGAAATGCATCCATGACCTCGCAGCAATTGGCAGCGGCTGTGGGCAGCACAGGCTTGGGCACTATCTTGGCGTCTTTGACCAAACGGGGACTCTTGCGCGAAGAGATTCAGTTGCCCGACGTAAAACAAGGCACGCTTACAGAAACCCGTGTCCAATTTGTGAAAGCGGAAGCGCTGGATAATGAGGCGCTCATGGCGATGCAGCGCCGTGCGCCCCGTCGTGCCGCCGTGTATATGGATCTGCTCTATGGGGAAAAAGAACAAAGCAGCACAGCGCTTTATCGGAAACATAAAGCGGATAAGTCTGTTCTCAATGCCTTGGAAAAACAGGGGCTTATCAAACGCTTTGAAGTTGAAGTGTATCGAAAACCCGAAATTACAGGCGATGACCGTGCCGCCTGCAAGCATGAACTCAATGATGAACAGCGCACAGCCTTGAACGCCTTGCTTGATGCGGTACATAAAAAGCAATACAACACCTTCCTCCTTAAGGGCATTACAGGATCAGGGAAGACGGAAGTCTATTTGCAAGCTATTGAGACTGTCTTGGCGGAGGGGCGTTCGGCAATCATGCTTGTTCCTGAAATCTCGTTGACGCCGCAGACGGTAGGCCGTTTCTATTCGCGCTTTAACCAGGACATTGCAATTTTGCACAGCGGATTGAGCAGTGGCGAGCGCTACGATGCTTGGCGTCAAGCACGGGAAGGAAAAGTTCGGATCGTTGTGGGCGCTCGTTCTGCTGTTTTTGCGCCCCTGCCCAATCTGGGGATGATCATCGTGGACGAAGAACACGACAGTTCCTATAAACAGAATGAGACGCCCCGTTATCATGCTCGCGATGTAGCGATTATGCGCGCCAAAATGAATGATGCCGTGTGTGTATTGGGTTCGGCCACGCCGAGCGTCGAGTCTTTTTTTAACAGTGAGACCGCTAAATCGACCCGTCTTGAGCTGACGCGACGCGCCACTTCCGCCTGTCTTCCTGAGGTTCATCTCATTGATATGCGCAAGGAGCAACATCAGACGCCGGGGCAGTTGATTCTTTCGCCTATTTTGGAGGAAGCCGTTGAAAAGCGCGTTGAAGCGGGGGAGCAAGTTATTTTGCTCCTCAATCGACGGGGCTTCGCGCCGGTGGTATTATGTCCCATGTGTGGATGGGTGGCAGAATGCGACAACTGTCAAGTGAGCCTCACCTACCACAGTGCACATAATGCCTTGCATTGTCACTACTGCGGCAGCACCTGTCCGAAACCGCTTGTTTGCAGGGCGTGTCATTTTAACCCCCTCGTATTTTTAGGTTCAGGCACGCAAAAAGCCGAAGATTATTTGATGCGCACCTTTGGAAGCGCCCGTGTTGAGCGGATGGACGCCGACACCACGTCGGGTAAGGGAGGGCACGCAAAAATCTTAGGCCGTTTTGCAAAGCATGAAATAGATATTCTCGTGGGTACACAAATGCTTGCGAAAGGGCATGATTTCCCAAGGGTAACCTTGGTCGGGGTGCTCAATGCAGACTATGGGCTGTCCTTGCCCGACTTCCGCGCAGGCGAACAAATCTTTCAACTGTTGACACAGGTGGCTGGCCGCGCAGGACGAGGCGACCGACCGGGACAAGTCTATATCCAAACCTTCAGACCTGCTCACTTTGCCATTCAGGCCGCTGCAAACCATGATTATCAGGGTTTTTATGCGAGAGAAATAGAAAGTCGGCGCGATGCGGGATACCCGCCTTTTCGGCGCATGGTAAATTTTATGATTGAGAGTGAAGATCCCTTGGCCGCCGAGAAAATGAGTGGTCGGTTAAGGCGTCTTGCCTGCGCTCGTTTGGATGAACTCGGATTTCTCGGTGTCGCCTTGTTAGGGCCTGCGCCGGCGACTATCCGACGGGTAAAGAAAAAGTATCGATGGAATTTTGCGATCATGTCTAAAAGTGCGGTGCGAGTGAATCAATTGGCCCGCGAACTGCGCAGTCTATTCATACAGGAACCGGGAAATGACAAGGTTCAGCTCAAGGTTGACCTTGATCCCTACGGCATGTTTTGAGTTGGTACAGCGTGATTTTTGCTAGGCAGTGCCACAGACATTCACTTTATCGGCGCCCCTAAATTCGCCGGGGTAATAAAGTGGAAATTCTAAGGCAAATAAAGGTATACTACCGACGTATCCATGAAGGCGCCGCAAGAATCTGTTTTTTGTTGGCGGACGTAAGGGGCTGTGAGCATTTCCTTATAGGCGTCCTTGGCGAATTCCTTGGGATGTGTCGTAGTTGTATCATTCCCTTTTCTTTGCCCTGAGTGCAGAAGGATACTGTGTTTCGGTTTCAGCAAATTTTCCTCAAGTAGAGGGATTAGTGTACAATTAACCATGCCGGCAAGGCACAACGCATCGGAGTTCACAACAACATGAAAAAAGTAACTAAACTGGCTGTATTTCTCTTGGTGGCAACTGTAGCTATGGGACTGATGACCGGTTGCAAACACAAACCTATCGATACGTTAACCACGGATCTGGATAGTAATTCAGGAGCCATGGGCGATACCTCCGGTGATGGCATGCCGGATATGGATCTTGAAAATCTGCTTTTTGAACCAGGCAGCAAATATGGTCTGCAGACCGTCTATTTCGACTATGACAGCAGTTCACTGCGCGCCGATTCTATGAGCGTCCTGCGTGACAACGCAGACAAGATCAAGCAAGTCCCCAACGTCATTATCCAATTGGCGGGTCACTGCGATAATCGCGGTACGCAGGAATACAATATGGCGCTTGGCGAACGTCGCGCCCTTGCTGTTCGTGAATATCTGATCCAGCTGGGTGTCCAAGGCAACCGCCTTATCACGATTAGTTACGGAAAAGAATTTCCTGCGGCCATGGGCGACAACGACAGCGCTTGGTCGAAGAACCGTCGCGTAGAGTTTAACCGCGCGCGCTAAGTAATCAACGGCGGCCTATGGTAGGGCGTGCCGACAACTTTTACAGGACATAGAGCCATGTTTTCAAAATTCTCATGTATCTTGTTCACAGGACTGGCGGTTGTGTTGTTTGTCTCCGGCTGTGAAACACCAGGCGGCAGCAGTACACAAACGATCATCCACGATACCCATGCACGCATGGTGAAGTTGGACAAGGAACTGGGTTCATCGATTACGCAGTTGAATGAAAGTTCCGCTACCTTGAATGCCAGGATCGATGCCAATGACGAACAGACCCGATCCTTACGAGGCATGCTGGAAGAAAATCAACGAAAGTTGGACATGCTCTCCCGAGAGCTCACCGACATGAAAACGACACTCTATCGGCACTGGAATTTGAGTACAGCCGGAGCTGCGCCGCGCAGTGTTTCCACGGGTATGGTGACCATTGAAACGCCCGGCGGCGGCGAGGTCAGTCCTACTTCCAACTTACAGCCTCCGCCGCCCGTAGCGGCGCAGACACCTGTGAAAACGGAAATGACTGCAGCGCCGAGCGGAACTGTTGTACTGGAAGACAGTGCGCCTTTGCCCACTGAAAAGGTGAGTGCGGAAGTAACACCAAGTTCAGACCCTCTTTCAGACTATACGGCTGAACCGGCAGTTGTTGCCGAGGCGCCGGCCGTTGCGTCGCCGCCTACGCCGGCAGCGGATCCTAAACTGCTCTATCAACAAGCACAACGCAGTTACGCCAATGACGACTACACGGGCGCGCTCAATCAATTCGACTCGTATCTGACTCAATACCAGGGCAGTGACCCCGAATTGAGCGCTAATGCCCAGTTTTGGCGTGCCAAATGCCTGTTCAACCTGAACCGTTACGATGAATCGGTGAAGTCTTTTGAGTCTCTGCGCACGGGGTATCCGAGCAGCTCGAAGGTACCCTTTGCCATGCACAATCAGGCAGTCGCCTATTCGCGCTTAGGAAAAACATCAGAAGCCGAGCGGCTCATGGAAGCCGTCATTGACCAGTATCCGGTCAGCCCGGCAGCGGATCAGGCGAGAACGGATTTGCGTAAACTTCGTGGCCAATAACAGGCAGCCTTTCTTGGTTATATTGTCCGGGCGCAGGATTCCCTCCTGCGTCCGTTTTTTCTATATAAGCCCATAGCTCTTGCTATGGATCGACAATAAGGAACTTTAAATGACGTATTATTTGGGTATTGACGCAGGCGGTACCAAGACATTTTGTCTGGTCGGGAACAACACGGGTGAAATTTTAGGATTTGGCCGCGGCGGTGCCGGGAATTATGAGTGTTACGGCACGGAAGAAGCGAGCGTTGAAATTAAAAAATCCATCGACGGCGCTTTACAAAGTGCCGGGTTGACGCTTGACCAAATTTCAGGTATTGGTATGGGTATTGCCGGCGCTGATCTGCCTGAAGATTATGTAATGCTGGAACGAGAAATTTTTACGCCCTTATTGGGGAATATACCCAGAGTATTTCGGAACGATTCTATGGGCGGATTAAGGGGCGGAACAAAAGATCCCTTTGGCATTGTCATCGCCTGTGGAACAGGCTGCGTATGCGCCGGAATCAATCGGTCGGGAAAAGAGACCCGTGTCGGCGGCATTAATGAAGACTTCGGAGATATGGTGAGCGGAACCAGCATAGGCACAGAAGGGTTGAAAGCCCTATGGCGCAGCCGCGACGGTATTACCGGACCGACCTTGTTGACTCAGAAATTTTTGGAACGTGCCGGCTGTTCGGATGTGGATGATTTCTTTCACAAAATGTATTATCAGGAATTGGGCTACGATGATTTGCAGCCCATGGCCAAATTGGTTTTTGATGCCGCCTATGAAGGCGACGAAATTGCCTGTGATATCTTGGAGTGGGGCGGTCGTTATCTTGGTAAAATGGTGGTAGGCGCAGCACGACATTTGGATATGCTCCACGACCGGTTTGACGTGGTCATGGCGGGAAGCGTATTTAAGGGAAGCAGCCCCGTATTAAAGGATGCCATGACGACGGTCATCCATCGTGATTGTCCGCTGGCGCAGCCTGTGCCCGCCCTTTTCGAACCGGTTGTCGGTGCTTTATTGCTTGGCATGGAACTGGATGTTACCATGACCGAAGCACGCTATGAAGTGTTGACCGCGAGTTTACAAGCTGCGGAAAAGCGCTTTGATGTTTTGTTGCAAGAACGCGAATAACCAAGAACAAGGCGTTCTCATCTCTTGTTATGCATGACCCCGTTCCCCTTGATTGTATTGCGGTCTCAACCTCGTGAAATTCAAGGGAGCGATAAGGATAAAAGTAGAGGGCAATAATTGAAAAGGATACCTGTCCATGCGCTGGTTTAAACGGCCAAAATCGGGAGATAATCCCAATAAATCCTTGCAAAGTCAAGAGCGTTTCCCATTAGTGGCGCGCCATGCTTGGTGTAGTGTCTGCCAACAAGAATCACGATTTACACGCATTTGGCGCCGCGCTGCAATGATGGGGCAATGCCCTTGTTGTCAGCTTGTTTTCGAGGAACCTGAACAGTTATACCGTCGATTTCAGCCCGCTTGTCCCCGTTGTGCAGAACCTTTAGAACAGCCGCAATTCGATTACGGATTTTGTGATCGATGCGGTTCAAAGTTCGAGCTGATGGAGGGAGCGAAACCGGGATTGCTGCCCAACAAACGACAGCGTGACGAAATGAATAAGCAGGGAAAATCTTGGAGTCCCATATGATGGATACGCTTGAAACACAATTGCGCGAACGGGCGGCAGCCTATGGACAAGACCATATTTTTAGGTTTTGGGATCAGCTCACCGAGAGCGCAAGAACCGCTTTTTTAAATCAAATAGCCGGTGTGGATTTTCAGCTCCTAAAACGTTTGTCCGAAGCGTGGATACACACTGAAAAGGCGGAAGAACATTTTAATTCGATTCTCCCCATACAGCTCATACCTCCTGTTGACGAAAGCGATGGAGACGCACGCGCCGCTTTGGATGCGGGCGAAGAATTTTTACGCCAAGGGCGTGTAGGTGTTTTTGTGGTGGCGGGAGGGCAAGGCACACGGCTCGGATTTCCCGGACCGAAAGGAAGCTATCCTGTCGGGCCCATTTCAAAACATTCGCTATTCCAATATCAAGCGGAAAAAATCAATAAACTGCAAGAGCGCTATCAAGTGATCTTACCTTGGTATCTCATGGTCAGTGATTCCAACCATGAAGCTACCCGCGCGTTTTTCGAGACCCACAATTTTTGGGGATTGAAGCGCGAGAATGTTTTCTTCCTGCCCCAACGTATGATCCCCTGTCTGGATCCACAAGGGAAACTGATTCTTGAAAGTCCCGGACGCCTAGCGACCAGTCCCAATGGACACGGAGGGGCTATTGAAGCCTTGGTAGACGGCGGCGCAGTTGAGGACGCCCGTAAACGTGGCGTAGAATTGTTCACCTATTCTCAAGTGGACAATTGGGCCGCCAAAATGGTAGATCCTTATTTTATCGGCTACCATGTCTTGCGCAACGCCTCCATGTCCTCAAAATGTCATCGTCGCAATAACGAGCGCGAGGCCGTGGGGGTGCATTGTATTTGCGATGGAGAATACCGCGTTATTGAATACAGCGAGTTGGACCATTATCCCCAATTATTGGCTGTGGAAGAATCGGGAGCTCCTGTTTTTAGTCCGGGCAATCCTGCCATTCACGGCCTGTCTGTTGCCTTTGTGGAAGAGCTCTACCGCCATTTCGATGTTTTTCCATGGCACAAAGCCTTTAAAAAGATTCCCTGTATCAATGAGACAGGCGAAAAAGTGCAACCCGACACACCCAACGGTTATAAGTTTGAGACCTTCATTTTTGATGCCCTGCGCTTTATCAAACATCCGCCCGTATCGTTGGAAATAGAGCGCATCGGTGAATATACACCCATCAAGCAATTTGAAGGTATCAATAGCGTTGTCGCGGCACGTCAATCCATGTCGGATTATTGGGCGCCTTGGTTTGAAGCTGCAGGATGCGTCGTGCCCAGAGATGAGCAAGGGCATTGCGCGGTCTCGCTGGAAGTAAGTCCGGCCTTTGCGCTCAGCCGCGATGAATTCGCTGAAAAAATGTGCGGTTCTATGGCCGAGCTCCGCGCCGGCATCGCGATCCATGCTGACGGTACCCAAAGTGTCGAAAAGCAGCCCGCTCCTTGTCCGGAAGACAGTACCCTCTAAGCCCTATCGGCTTATACGACAGCGCACTAAGCCGCGTCTTCGCTTTTTGTTTCTTCATTTAAATGCAATACTTATAGAAAAGATAAGGGGATTTGTTCCTTCAATAGAACCTTCTTAACGCCATTCTAAGTTGAACAGTATTATTTAATTTGATTTGTTCACTGGTAAAGTTTTAGGCTAATGGTAGTTTAACATGGGGTCTCAGGAGTCTAGTCCGTGAGTATTAAAGAGCAGCATCTTAATTATCAAGAAGCCATCCAACTGATTCGTGTGGGAAGATTTGGCGAAGCCCTGTCTATTCTCGATGAAATCAACAGCAAATATCCCAATGTTAAAAATGTTTTGTATCCCATGGCCTTTTGCTGTGAAAATCTGGGCTACAATGAACGAGGGCTGGCGCTTTGCGAACAACTCATTGGGGAATACAGCCATGAAAAAGCCCATGCTATAAAAGCTCGCATTGAACTTGCTATGGCCAGTCCCGAAGCGCAAGATTCGCTTCCGACAACCGCTGCCCCCGCCCAAAACAGTGAGGAGGCGCCTGAGGCACTCGTTGCTGACGACGATAGGACAATTCTTCCGCCCCTCTCCGAAGTGTTGGAAGAGGAAGACGCTGAGGCGGAGGTGGAGATCCCTGACGAGAGCGCCGCTGACGACGATAGGACAATTCTTCCGCCCCTTTCCGAGGTGTTAGAAGAGGAAGACGCTGAGGTGGAGGCGGAGATCCCTGACGAGAGCGCTGCTGACGACGATAGGACAATTCTTCCGCCCCTTTCCGAGAGTCTTGCTGATGAAGCTACGGAAGACGCGAGCGCCGAGGTAAAGACAGAGATTCCCGACGAGAGCGCTGCCGAAGATGAGATTGAACTTCCGCCCCTTCCCGTAGATCTTGCCGATGAAGCTACGGAAGACGCCGGCGCAGAAGTAAAGACAGAGATTTCCGAGGAAAGTGACGCGGAAGATGATATTGAACTTCCGTCCCTTCCCGAAGTATTGGAAGATGAAGACGCTGAGGTGGAGGCGGAGATCCCTGACGAGAACGCTGCTGAAGATGATATTGAACTTCCGCCCCTTCCCGTAGATTTTCCTGATGAAGCTACGGAAGACGCGGGCGCAGAGGTAAAGACAGAGATTCCCGAGGAAAGCGCTGCTGAAGATGAGATTGAACTTCCGCCCCTTCCCGTAGATCTTGCTGATGAAGCTACGGAAGACGCCGGCGCAGAGGTTAAGACAAAGATTCCCGACGAGAGCGCCGCTGAAGATGAGACCGAACTTCCGCCTCTTCCCGTAGATGTTGCTGATGAAGCTACGGAAGACGCAGGCGCAGAGGTTAAGACAGAGATTCCCGAGGAAAGCGCCGCTGAAGATGAGATCGAACTTCCGCATCTTCCCGTAGATGTTGCTGATGAAGCTACGGAAGACGCAGGCGCAGAGGTTAAGACAGAGATTCCCGAGGAAAGCGCCGCTGAAGATGAGATTGAACTTCCGCCCCTTTCTGAGGTGTTGGAAGATGAAGCTACGGAAGACGCCGGCGCAGAGGTTAAGACAGAGATTCCCGAGGAAAGCGCCGCTGAAGATGATACCGAACTTCCGCCCCTTCCCGTAGATCTTGCCGATGAACCAACCGAAGACGCGGGCGCAGAGCTAAAGACAGAGATCCCTGAGGAAAGCGCCGCTGACGACGATTTTGAAATCCTTGCTGAATTACCGGAAGAACCGCAATCATCCGGCCCTATGTCTTCAATATCTGCAATCACGGATATCTCCCCTGATCCATCAGAAGAAGCGAAAGATGAGGAGGTTCAGGACGGAGTTACTCTTGAAGAGAAGGAATCGCTTCCCCTTTCAAAAGAGGAACATCAAGAGGATGCCATTTCGGAGTCCAAAGATAGCCATAAGTCTGATGGTGAGCAGGCGTCGAAGCCCCCTTCCTCTTGGCGGCAAAAGTTGTATGATCTTAGCTTTAAAACGATTCGTTTCCCGCGAAATGATGCCGATCAAGACAAGTAAGTTTCGGAGGTGTATTGCAGACTTTTCAAGCGCCTATCTTTAAATCACTCCCGACGCTGTGCAGTTTGTGTCACGAAACAGGATAACCATGATTGACTTCAAGGATGAGAATCTATCCCGGTATTTGAATGAGATTTCAAAAATACCTTTACTTTCCGCCTCGGAAGAACTCCGTTTCGCTAAGCAGGCACGCCAAGGAAATGCAACGGCTCGGCGCATCCTGATCATGTCCAATCTGCGCTTGGTCGTAAGTATTGCCAAGAGATATCTGTACTGCGGTCTTCCTCTTTTAGACCTGATCGAGGAAGGCAATATTGGTATTATGAAAGCGGTGGAGCGTTTCGATCCCGACCGAGGATTTAAATTTTCCACCTATGCCACGTGGTGGGTACGGCAGGCAGTCACCCGAGCACTATCCAATCAAGGCAGAACAGTCCGTGTCCCCGTGTACATTACAGACGGCCTTATTAAATACAAACGTATTTATGAAGAGCTCTATGTAAAGACGGGGAAAAAGCCAACGAGCGAAGAAATAGCCGAGGCAATGGGAATTAAACCCAGCGAAGCGAAGCGTCTGGAAATGAATGCCGAGGCCATTTCTGCCTTGGAAAATATCCAATCCACCGATGATGATAGTTTTGTTGTTGTTGCGGACACACAAAAGTCCACGTGGACCAATCAGGCGCAAACCCAATTCGAACGCAATCAGGAAATTGAAACGCTGCTTAACCTCCTGTCAGAAAAAGAAGCATCCATCATACGATACCGTTACGGATTGAAGGACGGTCGGCCCCATACGCTTGAAGAGACGGGCGTGTACTTCGACCTGACCCGAGAACGTATACGCCAGATCGAACGTAATGCCATGAAACGGATGCGTTCTTTTGTAGATAAACATCGAGAAGACTTCACACCGATTTAATATAATGGCTTAGATGCCGTGATATGATCAGTGGAAGATTAGAACGAAGCGATACAAAAAGGAGGGAGTCTAATCATGCCGCCTAAAAAAGATCCTTATACCGGTTCATCTCAACGAGTAATTGGCTTGTATAGTTTATTTCTCTTTTCGAGTCGACCCCATTCGTTGAGCCAGCTCTCTGATTTATTTCACTGTTCCAAGCAAACTGTTTTGCGTATGATTGAACAAATCGACAGGAGCCGAGGCCTTGTCCTTGACACATGGATTGATAATCGTGAACGCATGTATCAAGCCAGAAAGACCCGTCGATTACCGAATATAACCCTTGACATCGACGCGCTCAGCAAACTCTTTCTTTGCCGTGATATGGTTTGGCATATGCTCCCGACTAATTACCGAAAACAAGTGACCGAAGCATTGGAAGGGGCGACCACCTTACTGCCTGATTTTGATGATCAAGAAGATTTAAAAGCCTCTTGGGTCCACACCAAACCCAAAGGAAGAATTAACTATACCGATAAAGAGCCGTTGATTACCCACACCATCCAAGGCATTCAAGAATATCGGTTTTGTGAAATACAGTATAAAGGACCCGGCCACGATAAACCCAAAACTTTTGTTGTTGCCCCTTTTCAAATGATCGTCTTCAACGAAGGTCTTTATTTGCGCTGTTTTCTCCGCAATAAAGAGGGCAAGTTAGACTTTGATAAAGACATGTTTCTCGCTGCTCATCGCATGTATGCCGTTCAACTTTTGGAGGAAAAATTTGAAGCGATTACGGCAGATAAAGATGTACAGCAATTTACCGGAACCTTTGGACTTTATAAGGGCGCCCCTTTTCGTGTGACCGTACGGGTCTATAAAGATGCGGCTATGTATGTGAGTGAACGTGTATGGAGCGAGGATCAAGAGCTGGAATGGTCAGAAGACGGCATGCTTTTGCTGCGCTTCACCGCGACCAGTGAAAAAGAGACAGTCGCCTGGGTCTTGAGTTTTGGAGGGGAAATGGAATTGCTCGAGCCTGCCGCATTACGTAAAACAATAGAATCCCAAACGCAGCGCATTATAGCAACGCACCAATTTTCCGACTAAATCAGACATTCTCTTATAAATTCATTTTGATAACTCCTTTGTATGAGAAAGACAAATTCATGTATTACACCGGTTTTTATGATTCACCTATCGGTAAGCTTACGCTCGCCACGGACGACGATGTACTCGTTGGACTCTGGGTGGAAGGACAAAAATATTACGGGGGTTCTACGCCTGCCATGATTCAAGGCGCGCAGTATGAGGCTGTTTTTAAACCCTTTAAAAAATGGCTGGATCTTTATTTCGTAGGCAAGGAACCGCCTTTAAGCGCCTTGTCTGTCGCGCCCGTTGGCGGGGAATTTCGACAGATCGTTTGGAAATTATTATGTGAAATTCCGTACGGAGAGACCACCACTTACGGAACTCTCGCCAAAAAAACAGCAGCACTGCTCAATAAAAAAAATATGGCAGGTCAGGCTATTGGTAATGCAGTGGGGCATAACCCCATTTCCATTATCATCCCCTGCCATAGGGTTGTTGGGACAACCGGCAGTTTAACGGGTTACGCGAGCGGCATCCGGAGAAAATTGTTCTTGCTCGAATTGGAAGGCGTTGATCTGTCGGGCTTTTTTATACCGGACAAAGGTACAGCCTTATAATTATTTAAGCCCTGACTCAAGACGAATAGCGAAGCTGTGCATCTCATGAACATTTCCTGAAGATACTGAAAAGGCTATTCAATATATGTTGAGAAGATCGCTTCTTTTCCCTTCGCCGCAGCCGTCCTCCGCAAAAGAGATATGCTAAAATAGGCCGAATGATGGGTTTCTCGTTTTCTTTTCCGAAAATAACGGGCATACGTATGTATAGGTTATTCCGCATGCTTAAGTACTTCAATAAAGCCGCACCGCTGATTTCTCTGATGATGGCTATCGGGATCAGCAACGCCCATGCCTTGCCTCAACAGGGGAAATCAACACAAGAGGGGAAGGTCGGTTCGCAGGTGGTTTGGGCAAAACCTTTAGCAGCAAAAGCAATTCGCTGTCTTTTCATACTCCCTGCTGCGACAGTCTGCGACGTGAAGGAAATTGATCTGCGCCTCGATATGACGTATGAGACGGTTTCTCTTTGGGACGCCTTCCACGTAGGCTATGATCCTGCTTTGGTAAGCCATCCGCCCAAAGGAGCAACTGAAGAAGAAGTCCTGTCTCATTTAAAAAGTCTTTTGAGAAAAAAATGGGATGTCATTGTTCTTGCCAACCTAGACACGCGTATCCTGCCTGAATCCTTATTATCTGATATCCTCAACCGTGTCTCGGAAGGCGCCGGTTTGCTCACGGCCTATCTACATGATGGCGTCGAGGATTCTTTAAATAGCGTTTTAGAGAGTCTGGCAATTGATGAGGAAGCGCCCTTGTTGGGAAGCGGAATAGGCGCCTGTGCCTTTCCCGGCAGTGGAGATTTAGACGAAATTGCCACTGTCCGCCGCCATGAAAAAGGGCGGATCGTCCAGCTGGATTATCCCGGTGATGTCCCCGAAAACCACAGCTTGATTCAAAGCCCGGCAGACCCCCATACCCTCGACAGTGTCTTCGAAGATAATGCCTATTCCTTTGCCATTCGTGCCTTATGTCTTGCTGCAGATCGGTTGAATCCTGTCCGCATCGAAAGGGTAGTGGATATTTCGCCTGCCGGCCCCGATGACTTGGAAATACCGCCGGACTTTTATCCTGAATATGTACAGAGCATGCGCGATTCTATTGTTGCTCAGCCCACACGCCCCTTTCGATTGGAGTTGGATCGGCCTGCTGATCGCCAGTATGAAATACAATCGCAATTGCGGAAAGTGGACAGCGCCATTCGCATCCTCTACCAAGATACGGTACCTTTGGCGCGTGGTGAAGATGCGCATCTTTTCGAGATCCCCGCAGGGCTGGGCAGTTGTATGTTGGATGTGTGGCTCAAAACGAAAGGGGGTATTGCAGATTGGTATACGGCGCAGATCGACTTGAACGGCTGGCCTGAATTTACGAATTTGAAACTGGAAAAACATTGGCTGCTGCCCAATGATTCTCTCGAAGTGCGGATGGACGTGCGCCCTGTGGCTAACCAAAACAGAGGCGGCGCGATCTATATTCGTGCCACCGATAATTTTGATCGTGTGACTGCAACAAGCCGCCAACCTTTTTCTCACCACGGCGGCGCTTTATCCTTACGTATACACTTCACGGATTTATTGGCGTCTGTAATAAAACTTGAAGTCTTTGCGCTGGAAAGCGAGAACGTGGCGCCGTCGGAATGGGAACTCAATAACGCCTATCGGGAAGTTCGCTACTTAAGTGTCCGCCGTCACCCTTCCATGACTACTTTGGATTTAATTGCTTCAGTGGATCACATCGGTGAGTATGGGCAGCGTCATTATCTGGATACGCTCGCCCAAAGCGGTGTGTCTGTGATTCATTCGCCCGGCGGGGAAGATGCTGTTGTTGCCGTTGCACGGGCAGGGCTGGAGTTTTTGCCCGCTTTGACGCGTATCGCTTCCAAGCAGGCCCGAGACGGACTTCAACGTGATCCTTGTTTCAATGATCATGGTTACCGCAGCAATATAGATTCGCAGCTCCGTGAAGGAACCCTGAAACACTGGGCAGGAACCATGACCCGTTATTCGCTGGGCAACCGTAATCTGCTCTGTGAATCAGAGGAAAATATTTGTCAATGCGGCCTCTGTTTGGATGCTTTCCAACAAAGTTTACAACAGGAATATGGCGATTTTAACCGGCTAAACTATTCTTGGGGAACACAATTTGGTGATTGGGATTTTTTGGAACTGCCCCTGTCCATGGGACCGGGACAATCCGATGTGATTGCCCCTTGGATCGACTTTCGTGTGTTTATGGATCGTCAGTTTTCATCCTTCCACGGCTGGGCGCGCTCTTTGATCGTAGCGACCGATAAAGAGGCAAGTGTCGGTGCCTCTTTCAATGCAGACGCAACAGCGCGCCATGGATGTCATTGGCCTGACTTGTTCCGGAATTTAGATTTTGTCGCAGCTGATTATACGACGCTGTTTTTAGAAAAGGTCTTGTCTTATGGCAAGGCGAACACCTGGTCCGGCGTCGTACTCAAGGAAGGATACGACACCGACTTGCTGACATGGCTGCCTTGGAGCCTTGCTTTGAATCAGGTGTCTGCCCTTTGGCTCGACAATATATGGAGTGCCGCTTACGGGGATAGCGCCTCTATTCCCTGGTTAAACCCGGACGGCACGCCGAGCCCTGCCCTGACCGTGCTCGGCGAAACAGTGCGTGAGATTCGCGATACAGCCGGGCCCTTGCTCTATTTGGCAAAGCGGGAGAGTCCCAAGATTGGGGTCTATGATAGTCACGGTTCCCGCTTTTTCAGCGAGGTCAATACGGACTATTCTGTCTCCTTAAATGAGGCGCAGGATGCCGTGGCATCCTTATTGCATTTCAACAATCATCTCTTTCATTTCATCGACAAAGCCCGATTGAAACAATTGGCCCCGCAAAGCTATGCCGTTCTTGTGCTGCCTTTGTGCCGTACTTTGGACGAAGAAGAGCGCAGCGCCATTCAATCGTATGTGGAAGGAGGCGGCGCGGTCATAGCGGATGTACTTCCGGGCGTCTATGATGAGCATGGCATTGCCATCGCGGAAAATATAATGGAATTGTTATTCGGCGTGCGCAAAGAAGGGGAGTCTCAGATAAGCCAAGCGGCGCTGATGGTATCTGAGTCAGAATCGTCGGGAGCCATGGATGCCGGCTGGACTTGGATTGACCGTTCCGTCCAAACACAGCAAGGCTTTGCCCTTGCACAGGGCGCAGACGCTCCGGCTTGGATTATTAACCGCCATAAAAATGGCAACTCTCTTTTGCTGAATTATCCATTCCGAAACATACAACAGGAAAAAAGCAAACACTTGGTTCCTGCCGAATGCAAAGCCATGGACAGCTTTATGACCGACCTGTCAACGGTGGCCGCTACGGTGAAAACAAAAGAGGCGGGCTTTCTGGGCAGGGTCTATGCCTATAGCTTTGGAGAATCCAAAATCTATGCGGCTCAAGCTGATATGGACGCGCCCCGTCAACAAATACAGCTGCCTTTCAACGCCTCTGATGTCGTGTACAATGTATTGACAGGCGAGCAAATCCGCCGTCCCCATCATTACCGTTTTAGACTGGAGAGCGGTGAGGTACAGCTCTTTGCCGCCTTAGCCTACAAGGTAGAGACTTTGGTATTGGAGGCTCCCGATGTAGCCGCTGCGGGACAGCGCATACCGATACGCTGTCTTATTAAAGTGCCCAAAGACAAAGGGGGGAAACATGCTTTTCTGTTAGACTTTATGCCGCAAAACAAAAGCCCCTTGCCCTATTACAGGCAGTGTGTTGATTCGGATATCGGATTTGCGGAAATGCAAATTCCCTTGGCACTCAATCAAATTCCCGGCCGATACACCATCCGTGTGCGTGATATGTTGACGGGTATGGTCGCCGAACAAAGTATTAAAATCGCGACACCGGTAAAGTGATGCCCTCTTCATGGATAGGCTGGAGCTTGTTCTGCACCCTCAATTAGTCTTCCGGTCGTTCGCCTGCCGGAGCCATCTTAACCAAAGCCGGCATGAAATATCCTAAGCTTTCTGCAAGATCACGTTGACTCGCCATAACCGCTTCAATGTCTTTATACACGGCAGGAGCTTCATCAATCCCGGCAGACAATAATTTAACCTTTTTTTCTTGCACGTTTTTCATTACATCGCCCCACGATAAGATGCGTTTCGCGCGGCTTCTGCTTAACACACGACCGGCACCGTGGGAAACGCTGTTGAGACTGTCGGGATTTCCCAAGCCCCGCACGATGTATGCCCTGCTCGCCATAGAGCCCGGAATAACACCAAGTACGCCGCGCGCCGCCGGCGTCGCTCCTTTTCTGTGGACAATGACAGAGCGCCCGTCGTGATGTTCTTTCCAAGCGAAATTATGATGATTTTCCACACTTGCCAAAGAAGTCGCGCCCAGATGCCGAAGGATATGGTCATGGATCAATTCGTGGTTTGCCGCTGAATAATCGCCCATTAATTGCATGGCTTGCCAATATTCCTGCGCCTCCCCTTTATCCATGGACATCCAAGCGAGATGCCGCAATTCGGGCGGTAATCCCTTCTGAGCAGATTGAAAGATCTGGCTGTAATGACGGCAGACTTCCGCGCCCGTCCCACGGCTGCCGCTATGGGAGAGGAGCGCTAAATATTCGCCTTCCTTCAGCCCCAGCCCTTCCCGTTCCACTCGCATTGTTCCAAATTCTACAAAATGGTTGCCGCTTCCGCTAGTCCCCAGTTGCGACCATGCCCGGTCTTTCATGCGCCTTAACACGGGTGACACCGACCAATCTTTATCCATCACATCATGGTTGCGTCTCTTGATAAATGTGGCGCCCACCCCAAAGCGTGTTTCTGTTTCAATGGCACGGCGCAGATCTTCACAGCGTTCATCGCGCAGACTTTTAGCGGGCATATCTAAGACGGTAAGTTTCATACGGCAGGCAATATCGACGCCGACGGCGTAGGGGATCACCGCGTTGTCTGTGGCGAGTACGCCGCCTATAGGAAGTCCATAGCCCACGTGGGCATCGGCCATCAGCGCGCCCCGTATAGAGACCGGTAAGGAACAGGCTTGTTCCATCTGGCGTATTGCTTGGGGATCCAAATCACGACCCCATTTGCGGTAGGGCGCTCCACCCGTTGATGACTGGTGACGATTTGTCCCGCCTGCACTTTTCCCCGTGCGGATGAGCAGGGTCGAGAGCGGTGCAAATACAGGATCATCCCGATGTTTTTCGGGATTCCTCAGAGCTCGGTTCAATTTCTTTTTTAATTGCTTGAGCGACAATCCCCGTGCCTGACCGTATTGGATGCAGCTTCGTGCAGTACTCAGTTCTGTTTTGTTGGTCAATCCTAATTTATAAAGTTGTTGGTCATTCATGGATATAAGCGATCAAAGATTGAGATGAGTTCGCGATGGGCTTCGAAAGGGACGAAGGGGCGTTCATGACGGGCGAAAAAACGCAGTTCGTCCACATCGGAATCCGGTTTGATGATACCCGTCCAATGGTGTACAAGGTAGCCCAAGACAAGGATGCTCTTATAGTCGGCATTATGGGCACTGCTGACACCGAGGAGCTGCGCTTTTTCGCCGCAGAGATTTGTTTCCTCCGCCATTTCACGAAAAACGCATTCTTCCCCCGTTTCATGGGCTTCCATAAAGCCGCCGGGAAGTGCCCATGCGCCTCGGCAAGGTTCTACAGCCCGTTTGCCAAAGAGGAGCCGATCTTCCGTATCTCGGATAAAAATACAACAGGCGGGCACGGGATTATCATAATAATGGCGCTGACACGCACTGCAATAGGGGCGTTCTTTTTCACCATCTGAGAAAAAGTTTAACGGACCGCCGCAAGTGTTGCAATAGTTCCACTTAAAATCTTTAGGTTTAAAATCGGTCATGTACACAGTCTAACAGTTTATCGGCTTCTCTCTATTCCAAAAAGAGTTTTTGAGAAAAGGATCATTATCTTAATAAGCCTGCAATCAGGAAGGCCATTTCCAAGGCTTGTGCACCGTTCAACCGCGGATCACAGCGTGTCTCATAACAATTCAGTTGTGCCTCGTCGTGCAGGGAACCGCCGATACATTCGGTTACAGCGGCACCGGTTTGTTCGAAATGTACGCCGCCCAGATTAGAGTTGAGTGACGCATGAATATGAAAACATTGTTCCAGTTCGGAAAAGATATTTTTTACCTGACGCGTCTTTCTGCCGTCAGGAAGAATTTCTGTATTGCCGTGCATGGGATCACAAGACCATAAGACGGGCTGCTTTGCCCGTTGAAGGGCTTTGACCAAGGGCGGAAGCATGGATCCGATATTCTTCGTTCCGAAACGGGTGATCAACGTGATCCGTCCGGGAATGCGTTGGGGATTCAACGTTTTTATGAGCCGCACCAAAGTTGCCCCTTTACTATTCGGTCCAACCTTTATACCAATAGGATTACCGATGCCGCGCAAATATTCGACATGGGCCCCTTTTAAATCGCTGGTTCGATAGCCGATCCACAGGAAATGGGCGCCGAGATTGTAATAACCTTCTGAAGAATCCTTGCGGGTCAGGGCTTCTTCATAGGGAAGTAACAGGGCTTCGTGGGACGTAAAAAAGGAAATGCGCCGCAAGGGTTCATCCGAGTCGAGGGCGCCGATGGTGGTCATGAATCGGATCGCATCGGATATGGCGTCCACAATCTTATCGTAAGCCTGTCTGTTTTTATTGTCTTTGATAAAAGAGAGGTTCCATCGATCGGGATGATGCAGATCGGCATAGCCGCCTTCGATAAGGGCGCGGATATAATTCAGGCTTGCCGTTGCATTATGGTATCCCGTTATCATTCTCGATGGATCCGCTTTTCTCGCTTCAGCCGTCGTTTCATGACTGTTGATGAGATCACCGCGGTATACGGGCAAGGTCTGTCCTGCGATGTCTTCCATATCTTGACTGCGTGGCTTGGCATATTGTCCCGCAATACGGCCAATGCGGATGACAGGTTTACGCATGGCATAGGTAAGCACCATGCTCATTTGAAGTAAGACATAAAGCGTGTCCCTTAAAACATCGGCGCGGCAATCGGAAAAGCATTCTGCGCAATCGCCGCCATGCAAGATGAAGCGATGTCCTAAAGCGGCTTCTTCCAATTCAGCACTCAATTTGTCCACCTCTCCTCGCGTGACAATAGGCGGTTTATTCTGCAGGCTTTCCAAGCATTGAGCGAGTTGGGCGCTGTCTGAATAGTGGGGTTGTTGTGACGCCGGATAGTTGCGCCAAGATCCGGGCTGCCATCTTGAAAGTGCTGGGGTATTGGTCATTGAGGGTGCCTTAAAAACTGCTTTGTATTACATACTAAGGGTAGCATACCATATTGACCGATGATTTTTGGCAGACGAATTTCCTTTATCCTTCTGCGCATCCTGCACCAAAGGATACGCTTTTTAAAGTGGATCGCCGCAGGAAAAGTGTTATCATCATGGGATGATATCTTTGTCTCTATGGGTGACGGGATGATGCCGAAGGTGATTGGAGAATACACGCTGACCCCCAAAAACAGGAGTGATCATGGATAATGTTGGACTGGTTGTTGCAGCGTCAATGCTGCTTGCCTTGCTTATTTTGGTAGCCCGCGAATTGCGAAGGCGCTTAGGCATTTTTCGCTGGTTTTTTATCCCCACCTCCGTCATCGCCGGATTGTTGGGACTGTGTTTAGGACCGCAAGTAGTCGGTCGTCTCTACGAAGAGGGGACCTTGCTCAGTCAAGGTGTTTTCCCGCCCGCCGTCGTCGAAACGTGGCGGCAGATGCCCGGGATATTGATTAATTTTGTATTTGCCGCCATGTTCTTGGGCAAGGCATTGCCGCCGCGCCGCAGCCTTTGGCGCTCAGGAGGGCCGCAAACGCTTTTAGGCTGCGCCATTGCCTTCGGACATTATGCCTTGGGGCTCTTTGCTGTACTGGTCATCCTGCGGCCCTTGACGGGGATAACGCCGCTCAGCGGTATGCTCCTTGAAATTTCTCTCTCCGGCGGACATGGAACCGCTGCGGGGTTGACCGCCGTATTCACGGAATTGGGTTTCCCCGAAGGGCTGGATATGGCCTTAGGCTTGGCGACGATAGGCTTATTGTCAGCGGTCATTTTCGGTACCCTATTTATAAATATTGCCTTACGCAGTGATGCCATAACCATTGCCCGGGAAGAATTTACGAAGGATGAAGAGCGCTACGAACTCTCCGCGCTTCAAGACAATGAAAATATTGAAGTCAAATCTGCTTCAGATACCACTTCTGATCCTTTGACGATTCATTTCGCACTCTTGTCGTTGGCCATGTTGATTGGAGAATTGCTCCGACGCAGCTTGGTTCTTTTTGAACAATATACGTACGGACCCTTCACCGGCAAGATTATGGACTATGTCCCTTTATTTCCCCTTGCCATGATTGGCGGCGCAATCTTACAGATCATTCTTGTGCAAACGGGCAGGGCGCAGCAGGTATCCCGCGAATTGATTAATCGTATTGCCGGTGTGTGTCTGGATTTTATTATTGTTTCTGCACTGGCTACTTTGTCTCTTTCCAGTATCGGAGAAAACTGGATCGCCTTTACAGGTCTTGCCTTGGTCGGTGTCCTCTGGACGATCTTTTGTTTCTGGGTTCTTGCGCCCCGTATGCTGCCCGACCGCTGGTTTGAACGGGGAATCGGTGATTTTGGACAAGGCACCGGCATGGTGGCGAGCGGTCTGCTGCTCATGCGTATGGCAGACCCGCACAACAAAAGCGGCGCCTTTGAAAGCTTTGGCAGCAAACAGCTGCTCTTCGAACCCCTTTTGGGAGGCGGATTGATTACCGCTATTGCCTTACCCCTTTGTGCAAAGCTGGGCGCACCGTTCTTGATGATCTTTTTTTCGATAGCAACGGTTGCCGTTATCGCAGCGGGCAGGATATTTTTCGGTCCCGTCCGAAAAAACAGGTCTGGGATCAGATGAAAGGAAATCATGCCTTCAATTTGGTAGTGTATACCATTGAGATTTGTTGTTTTTCTGTTGTGCTGTATAGTGCCTGGAGGTTATGTAAATGCTAAGTAACCACCTACGGGCACAAGCTGCGTGCCCCATATGCAGGGTCTAAAATGAAGCAAGATACACGCTATAAACACAGGGTTGATCATAGATGAAAGTGCTTATTGCCCCGGACTCGTTTAAAGAATCGTTGGATGCTTTCCGCGTAACTGACGCCTTGGCAAAAGGCTTGCACGAAGGGACAGCTGAAACACCCGAAGTGTACTGTCGACCCCTTGCCGATGGCGGCGACGGACTTATGCAGGTACTCTTGAACGCCTTGGGCGGCACCACGATTACGCGAACTGTCACCGGACCCATGGGCACGCCTGTCAAAGCATCCTTAGGCCTTCTCGATAACGGGGCGACTGCAGTGGTAGAGATGGCGGCGGCAGCAGGGCTTTCTCTTGTTTCTCCCGCAGAGCGCAATCCCTTGGTTGCCACCACGCGGGGCGTGGGCGAGCTCATACGCCATGCACTGGATTTGAAGGTTCGCCGCATTATCGTCGGGTTAGGCGGCAGCGCCACCAATGACGGCGGCGCGGGGATGGCTCAGGCTTTGGGCGTTTCCTTTTTGGATCGTCAGGGAAACTCCTTGCCGCCGGGTGGCGCTGCACTCCAAGATTTGTTTCGCGTCGATTGTACCCAATTAGACGAGCGGCTTCGGTCTGTTGAGTTTATCGGTGCCTGTGACGTAGAGAATCGATTGTGTGGCGACGAAGGGGCTACGGTGATCTATGGCCCGCAAAAAGCTTTGCCTGAGGAGTCCATCCTTCCTCTTGATGCAGCCTTACACCATTACGGCGTCATAGTCGGCGAAGAAATGGGCGCTGATCTTTTATCCATAGCCGGCGGCGGAGCGGCAGGCGGCTTAGGCGCGGGGCTTGTCGCCTTTACCGGCGCAACACTGCGCTCCGGCATCAGCTTGGTATTTGATGCTTACGGTGACATGGAAGAATGTGCGCAAGAGGCGGACATTATTTTTTCCGGTGAAGGCGCCGTGGATGGACAAACCTTACAAGGTAAGGTCGTCGCCGGTGTGGCAGCCCTTGCATCACGCCATAAAAAACCGCTCCTCGTTTTCGCCGGTCGTGTTCGCGGTTCTCTCGAAGCGCTCTATAGCGCCGGCGTGACAGCCGTGCTGCCCATCGCGCCGGGACCCATAAGCGCTGAAGAATCGATGCAAAACGCAGCGCACTATCTCTCCGCCGCAGCCAAAAATATAGGGAGACTTTTTGACGCAATGAAAGGGCGAAGCGTTCATGATTAAAAAGCTCTTACGCTATTGTCACACGCTGCGCTATTTGCGTTTCTCTCAACTCTATTGGCGTCTTTTCTACAGCATCCGTCGTTCCTGTCGCTTCTATCGGCTGCCGAAGACAGCGGATCCGCCGCCGCCTTTTAATCCCGAAACCTTGCGTCGTATCGACCGCTTTTTAAAAGTATGTCATGCTGAAGGACTCCACCAAGAAGTCGCCGTGGACGCCCTCAGAAATCAAGCTCTTTCCTTTCTTGGCATTCCCATGGAATCGCAACACTCCCTTCCGTGGGAAGACAATCAATATCCGAAATTGTGGCGCTATCAATTGAACAGTTTTTCTTTCCTTCGTGATTTTGCCGTTAACGCCGCTAAAGATGATTATCTTGGTGATCGAGATCGTGCACTCCATTGGATCAACGATTGGATCGAACATACCGCGCCCGGCTCCGGCTGCGCTTGGGACGGAGGTCCTTTATCAGACCGCTTACTTAACTGGCCTTTATTGATTGCCGTCTTTAAATTGCAAGAACCGCAGATCCGCAGCGCCTATGCGCGACAACTCCTGTGGCTGGCATCGTGGTTAGAATATGATCTGCGCGCAAATCATTTGTTGAAAAATGCTTGTGCGCTTGCGGCAGCGGGAGAATTGACTGGCCACAAAGAGCTCTTTAAAAAAGGCATGCATCTTCTGGAAGAGCAGCTCAAGGAACAGCTCCATGCTGATGGCGGCCATTTTGAAAATAGCCCGATGTATCATGTACAGGTATTGTGGGATTGTCTGCTTGCTTATGTGTTTTTAGAAGAGAAGCCCGTCTTCTTAAAAGAAGCACTGATTAACATGAGCCGTTTTCTGGAGAAAATTCTTCATCCTGACGGCGACATCCCTCTTTTTGGAGATAGTGTTTTGGGAGCAGGTCCCGCCCCCAAAACCTTGATACGTCTTGTTCATCGTATGCTTGAAACAGACGGTGCCGACTTCCCGGAGAAGGGCGGGGAAGACGTCGATCCCGCCTCAGGCTTTTATATCTTGGATAATCCTGCGGGGGACGACCGCATGATTGTAAAAACAACTGCGCCTTCACCTGACTACCAACCGGGGCATAGCCATTGCGATGTGTTTTCCTATGAACTGAGTTTGGCAGGCTTACGCTGTATTGTTGACAGCGGTGTCCACGGCTACGCGGAAAGTGAGTTGCGCGCTTATTGTCGAAGTACTGCTGCCCACAACACGGCGCAACTGGATGGATACGAACAAGCTGATCTGTGGAAGACCTTTCGCGTTGCGCGCCGCTCCAAGCGGAGCGCCCTCGAATTTCAAACAAATGAAGAAGAGGCGATTCTTTGCGGAACACTCACACATTTTAAGGGACATCAACACGAACGCCGAATTCATTACGACAGAAAAGCAGAGGTATGGACAATTCAGGATTGTGTGGATAATTTTATTGGTGACCAAAGGATGAAAAGCTTTATTCATTTCCATCCGACCTGGACCATTCAGATCGATCAGAATCTTGTCCGTGGTTTTTCCTGTGGTGTTACCATAGAATTGGAACTCTCTTCAGAATCAGGTTCACAGATAGACTGGGTTCTTGAACAAGAATCTTTTTTTTATTGTCCCGAGATGGGTGTTGTTCATGTCTCACCGACCCTCATCCTCAGTGTCCACGGCAAGGCTCCTCTGCGTCTGGCCTATCGTCTTCGTAAGGGCTGACTCAGATTTTGGGCATCTGACAACTTAATGCGGTGGAGGAAAAAGCTATTTGTTCTAAGCTATTCTATGCCCCTCTTTTCTTGCTTTATTTTAATCTCACCGTTGAAATAGCTTTTTTTAAAGAAAATGCATCATTTTAGCCCAACTATTTCAATAAGATATCATTATCATTAAATATCAATGGATTATTCTCACCGTATTAAGTATAATAGAAGTGAATAAAAGTAGCTTTAACCAAAATAGCGAAGATAACGATTGTTAGTCTAGTCCACTAGACTAAAGTCCCGAGAAAGGTAGAACAATGCGCTATTCTTTCCATGATTTACTCTTCATACTGTTCACGGTCTTAGTTTCTTTTTGGGGTTCTGCAGATGTGGCAATACTTGGGGCCGCATCCACTGCAGATGAGGGAAACGCCAATACCTTCAGTTTTAATGTTACGGTGCCGCCGGATACCGAACTCGCCGTTGTAGGTATTTCCAATGCCGGGCATCGGAAAGTAAATTCGGTGACTATGGGCTCTCAGGCCTTTACCACGGGTATCCGATCAACCGACGCCCCCGGTGATGAGCGCGACGGGCGGGCTGAGCTTTGGTATCTTGTGAATCCGCCTGCCGGAGCACAAACCATTTCCGCTGATATGACGGGCGCCTCGAAAAAGAAAGCCATCGGATGCCTCTTTATGTCCGGGGTAAATCTGAGTGCTCTTTCCGGCGCACCCAAGCGAGCGATTCAGGGTCGATCAGGGGATAACACCAATCCCTCTATCAGTTTTTCCAATACAGAAACACCGGCCGGTTCTGTGGTCGTCTCTGTCATAGGCTATGACTCAGAGAATCTCTCAATCCGCGGAAGCGGCTATATCGAACAATGGAATATTAAAGCATCACAATCTTTCGCCGACCATTCCCGGCACGGCTGCAGCACGCTGGCCGGTACGAGTTTGGACACGATCACCGCTGCGTGGGAAACGCCGAAGCCCGGAGCACTCTCTAAAGATTGGGGCATGGTTGCCATGGTCGTCCCCTCCAGTTATTTTGGTATAGCCGCTATTGATCCTGATACGCTAAGCGTCAATGACAATGATCCGAACGACACGCTTGTCGGCACGCTCCACGCTTTAGACAGTGATAATAAACCGCCTTATGTATGGACTTTGATTAATAATGCCGGCGGCCGCTTTAAGCTGAGTCCGAGCAATACGGCGGATGTGCAAGTGCGCATTGCCGATACGACCCTCCTTGACGCGGGACAGCACGCCTCACACACCATCCGCGTCGGCGCGCGAAATGACCAATATCCCGGCGTCTTCGAAAAAGATATTCTCATCGAAGTCGAAGATACAACGGCGCCGAAAATTGGAACGGCTTCCGCGTCCATACCCTTCGGCGTTGCAGGTTCCTTTGTAATCTTTAGTGCTGAAATTTCCGATAACGCGGCCTTGGATGGTCTGCCGACCATGACCCTTGAAGAGGAGCCCCTCGTCTTTTACCAACAAGATGGAGATCTATTCAGCTGGGGATGGAATGTGCCTGTAAATTGGCCGGACGGTCCCATAGCCGTCCGTGTGACGGCGCAGGACACCGCAGGCAACGAAACCTCGAAGACCACAGAAGACTGTATTATTATCGATAATACAAAACCCACTATTTCGGGATTACAGGCGTCTCACAGTTACGCACGGGAAGGGGACATGGTCGTTGTTTCTGTTCACATACAAGATCAATATGGGATAGCTCCCTCTCCAAGTCTTGAGGTCGCCGGTATCGACTGCGGTCTTCCCGATATCAATGGAAATGTATATACGTGGGCTGTAGGCATTAGCTCCGTATTTCCGGAGGGGCCCGTCGATCTTGTCGTGACGGCCGAGGACTTCGCTGCAAACCAGGCGCAAGGTGTGGGAGCCGCTTTCTTGACCATTGACTTTACGCCGCCCATTATTGCAGCGATAAGCTCCAGCCACATGTACGCAAAACTGAATGATACCGTCACCTTTCAGGCGGCGGTAATCGATAATTTCGGATTGAACGCCTTACCGAAAATGTTCCTCAACGGATCCTTGCTCGCCCAGCCCACAGCCGCCGGAAGCAGCTATTATTGGCACTGTCCCATCACCGCCGCTGTGGCACAAGGCTCAGCTACCTTAGAGGTGCAAGCCGTTGATTTGGCAGGAAACCAGTCGTCCTTGATGCCTGCATCAACCCTGCTTATTGTGGATTACACGCAGCCCAGTATCTCTTCATTACAAGTTGCGCCGCAGCGTGCTAAGGGCGGCACCTCACTGACACTGAGCGCTCAGGTCATCGACAACTACGGTCTGCAAACGCCTCCGACCATGCGTATCAATGGCAATTCCATTCCGGAGCCAAGCCATTCGGGATACATCTACACGTGGAAATACGTGGTTCCGACTACGCCGCTCCCGCCCGAAGGTGCCGCTGAAATAACTATTTCTGCCGTTGACTTTGCCGGCAATACGTACAATTACGTGAATACAAATAGCCTTACACTGGATCCCAACCCGCCTGTCTTTAGCAATCCCATCGTTACACCTGCCATGCTGCGCGCCGGACAAACAACCTTGATTGATGTTCCTGTTTACGATATCAGCCCCATTGGCGGCACGCCTGTTCTTTTGGTAAATGGCGTATCAGCTCTCTATGGGGGCTATGATGAACTAGAGGGGTTCAACAAGATGTTGCATTTTTCATTTACTTGCACCAGTGCCACGCTCCAGGGCGATGCCGAGCTAACGTTAACGGCAGCAGACACGCTCGGGAACAGCCGTACAGTATCCTATACGGATTATTTGCTTATCGATAAGACGCCGCCGCTCATTACCAATATTGCGGTCAGCCCCAGTATCAGCCGGGCCGGCGGAACAGTTGCGATCACCTTCGATGCTGAGGATCTCTATACCGAAGTGGAAGCCAATCCCACTGTAATCGTGAACGGTGCCCAGGCAAGCTATTATTCCCGTTTAGGTTCCCACTACACGTATCGGTATACGCTGCGTAATAGCACCCTTGATCCGGACGGATTTGCAACCATCTTCGTTGCATGTCGCGATATATTAGGTAATGCCATTTCACAACAAAATTCCAACAAACTTTTTATTGATAATTCAAAGCCACTCTTATCGAATTTAGTTGTATTCCCCGATAAGGCGAAAGAAGGAACAAAAATAACCATCGGCTTTACGGCTTGGGACGAACATGGTCTGGGCGCTGTGCCTATTGTTAAAGTAAATGGCAACTCCACATTTTTCTCCCGCTCAGAAGGCAGCACCTTTGAGTATAGTTACACCGTACGGCAGACCTATGATGAGGAAGGTTACGCAACGCTTGAGATGCGTGTTGTGGACGCCATTGGAAATGTTCTTCTTAGTGAAAGCACGGGGCTGCTGCTCGTTGATTTTACGGCGCCCACCGGTTCCGTGATCATTAACAATAACGCCGTTTTTACAAGATCTGCTGATGTGCTTCTTTCCGTAAACGGTGCTGATGGAACGTTGGGCAGTGGTGTTCAAGGAATGTCCTTCAGCGATGACGGCGTCAATTGGAGTGCTTGGGTACCCTATGCAGCAACACACCAATGGCAGCTCAAAGGCGGACAAGGCTATAAAACCGTCTATCTCCGACTTAGAGATCAAGTCGGGAACACTACGGTTCATCCCATTTCCGATACCATTGTACTGAAATCCAAAGCACTGACCGTTGACCGTGACGGTTCTCCCGAAGTGAACGGACTGAAAGGGGATGGCATCGTTTTGGAGGTGACGCCGCGCAACGTCTTTGGCTCTGTTCAATCCTATGAATGGTTCAAAGATGGTCAAACTATAGAAGGTTTCGGACCTACCTTGGTAATAAATAATTTTGATGAATTAGACAGCGGTCACTATGTGTGTAAGGTCACCGATGAAATAGAATCTGCAGTATCTCAACCTTTTGTCGTCGGTCTGTCTGAAGAAAACCAAGTGCCTACCCTTTCTTACCTCGGTGTTGGCTTGCTCTGTGCCGTGCTGATCGCTGCCGCTCTGGTCATGTTTAGACGTTCCCGGCCTTTATTGAAGTACTTGTCTTTGGCTGTGCTGCTGGGTTGGGGCTTCTCCGCTGCTGCGGAAGTGGTTGTCGTCTATTCCGCCCGAGCCTCTTCTCCCATGGATCTCAGCGATGACGCTATGGATGCCTTGGCGCGAGAGCAGGGCGCTATTGAAATTTGGACGCGCTTGGAAAATGGCGAATCACGGCGTGAACCGGTTCGTTTTGGAGAACCCGGTGTGGGGCTGCCGGGCTTCACCTCCTATCAGCGCGAAGGTTTCGCCGATGAAATGAATAAAGGTCTTCCCATTACCTTGCAGAAGGACGGCACGGAAGAACTGTATATTCCTTTGTCTGATGAAGCGACGCGTGTATATTCACAAAATATGAATAAAGGATTGGATACGCCTTCCTTTGAAATGAAATTGATTGTAGACGGCGACACGCTTGTCTCTGAAAAACGGTTTGAAACTTTCGAGGGCATGGAGCCACGGCCCCATCGGCTCCGTCTCGATTATCCCGGCGGCGCCATTGTTCAGCTCTTCGACTACACGGATACGCCGCCCACCCCCATGCCGCCCGCATATTTACGGAAGGTTGGAACCGATGATGACGAAAAATCCGATGTCACACCCAAATCGTGGGTCACAGAAGATAAAGACGCGGGCGACGTGCAAACCCGGGAAGTGCAGTTTGTCGTTCCGCCTCAAGGTCTCGGGAACTTGGGTTTTGATTCCGGTTGGGTGCCCGGCGGAACCGGTCCCGATGCAGGCGGTTTCATTATCCAAGTGCGGATTAATGCACAAGCAGGCTACACCTTTGACGCTGCTGTAAACGGAGCTTTTCATCTGGACAGTGATGATATGCTCGGGCTGGGCGCAGCTGCGGGTAATTGGGGATTTTATTTTGGCGCAGAATTCTTTATGAAAGCCGCCTTCGATATCCCGCCTATTTTAGGATTTGATTTGGATCCCTTTGTTGTAGACATTCCCTATGTGCCCGACTTTAAATTGGTCGCCTCTGATAGGGATAGTTTCAATTCGTGGCTCCTCGATTCTGAATCTGTTGTGCGTGATGGCGGCGGCCGTACCAATGTGGTGAACCTCAATATTCTGTCCTTGCTGCTTTCGCAAGGGGTTCTCCCTGATCTGCCCAGCTGGGTCCCTCTTCCCAAAGTGGGCGTGTCCTTGGATGTAGGCGCTATTGCAGAAGGGCATCTCCGTTGTGATCGAATTGCATTGAGTGACGGACAGCAATACGTACATGAAGGACAGCAACGGAACATTTATGTGCCGCCTTTCGGCTATCAGTCTATCGTGGAGTACCGTGAGGATGCGCATCTGAATCTCGGTGTAAAATTTTATCCTTTTGTCTATTTCTCTTGGGATCTCTATGTCTTTGATTTCGGGTACAAATGGCCCACAGATTTTGATAACCCTGATAATTTACTCGCACGACTGGAGTGGTTGCCCGTTTCGCATACGAGTTTCCCCTTTACCAATGCGGAACTTAATTTTACAGGACAGCCGAGCACCCTGCCTGCCAATGACTGGTTTACAGAGATGTTTACACCCGTGATCCGCACCAATGATATCAGTCACCATCAAATCCGGTTCACGCCCAATCTCTCCAACAATTTTTACAGTGCCTGTTCAGGACCGACCACGGCTTACCGAACTGATCTGACGGGCGGGATACCCGTCTCCTTAGGTGATGATGACTTCGTGAAAATATCGCTGACCGATAACAAGCAAGTGTCGCTTTACGGCGTCAATTATGATTCTTTTTATATTGGCAGCAATGGATACTTGACCTTCAATACAGGTGATACAAGCAATAATATCACTCTGGAAAATCATTTCAACCAACCCCGTATTTCAGGATTGTTCTTGAATTTGGATCCTTCAAAAGGCGGAACCATTTCATACAAACAATTACCCAATCGGATGGTCGTCACCTACGATCATGTCCATCTCGCCAATATCATCACGGAACAAACCGCTAATTTCCAAATTGAAATGTTTTTTGATGGGCGCATTGTCATCACGTGGCTGCAACAGGACACGTACATCGGGCTTATCGGTCTATCCCGAGGCAGCGGTGTGCCGCAACTTTTCAAAAACAGCGATTTCACCCAATACCCGGGATGCCTTACCGAGATCGCTCCTGAATACGGTATCCGCGTTAATTTTGAACCGCCCGAAGTATTGCCCTATGGACCGAGGTGGCGTGTTGGATCCGGTGAATGGAGGAGTACGGGAACCTATACCTCCGTTCCCTTAGGCGCAAGCGCAGTCTATTTTAACTACATCTCTTTATACTGGGATGCGCCCGTGACTATCATCACCCAACAGATGACTCCGGATGTATTTGTCGACTTAACCCCTGTATGGAAACGTGCCACAGGCCGGGTGAATGTTTCTCCCCAACCTGCCACCGCGTCGTGGGTGGTCACCGATGAGGACGGCGGCGTTTATACAGGAACGGGTCCGTCTTCAATTAAGGATGTTCCCACCGGGATGGTTTCCATTGAATGGCTGCCCTTGAGTACCTATGAAACGCCCTCGCCCAATATGCAGCAGGCACTGTTATACGGCAACATGGTTGTCGACTTTACAGCAAATTATGCGCCCATCATTGGGGAAGGAACCGCTTCATTACTGGTCAGCATCTTGCCGCAGAAAGCCAAAGAGGCGGGGGCGCAATGGCGTGCCAATGAGGGGCCGTGGATTAACAGCGATGTCATCGCGCCCGTACCCGATGGCGATATAACCATTGAGTTTAAAGAGCTGCCCGGCTGGACACAACCCACGCCGATCAATATCTTTCTTAATCGTGATACCAGCAGTGTGTTCACCAGAGCCTACGCACGGCACACGGGAAGAATACGAATTGTCACTGAACCTCCCAATGCCCCGTGGTACTTCATCGATGGTGATGGAATACAGCATGTAGGATCGGGAGAGCGGGTTTTCTACGAGGTGCCCACCGGCAACGCCCTTCGGGTTAGTTGGGCGCCTGTACCGACCTATTCAGTGCCTGTACCGAATCCCACCGTATTTTCATTGGCGCAAAACGAAGGCAAACGTATAGTCGGCGCTTATATACCTATAACGGGAATTGGTGAAGGCGTTGTATCCGTCAACCTCCATCCTCCGGCGGCTATAGATGACGGCGCAAGATGGCGGCTCTTTGGCGATGAGTGGCGCGTCAGCGGAGGCATGGTTGCCGTGACCGACGGTGAACAGACGATTCTCTTTGAGGATATCCCCGGCTGGATCACACCGGAGCCTATGACGGTGAACGTGGTTCGCGATATTACCAATACCTTCGACGCCGAGTATGTACGGATTACAGGTACCGTAGAGGTTGAAGTGACGCCTGCCAATGCCTCATGGACGCTGACAGACGCCGACGAAGGCATCCACACTTACATGGGCAATGCGGTTATCGAGAATGTGCCGGCAGGTGAACTCTCCATCTACTGGGAGGACTTGGATAACTATGAAGCGCCTCAGCCGAATCCTGCCGTTTATGTCCTGGAAGCTGACGAAACCTTGAAGCTTTCCGGGAGCTACACGGAATCTATATTAACCGTTGACTTCAACGCCTTCCCCTTATACGGACCGCCGCCCTTAGAGGTTTCCTTCCAAGATTTGAGTCATTCTACGACCAAGGACATTGTCGAGTGGCGCTGGTATTTTGGAGACGGAAAAGTCAGTACGGAACGGAATCCTACCCATGTCTACCGTGATGTTGGCACCTATACGGTGACCTTGACAGCGGTAACCTTCGACAAGATGGATATGATTTCCAAAAAACAATTGGTTTCCGTGACTGCCGGCGTTCCGGCAAGCGGCGTCTTTAGTTTGACCCTTGCCGCGGTCGTAGTTGCCGTGGCAGGTATGTTCTTGCTTCGGAGAAAAGGACACGCATAAAGCTTAACTGAGAATCGTGAGGCAGCGGGATATTCTTCCGCTGCCTTTTCTTTTTCAACAGTTCCTTCCGTGTTCACGGCACCGCTGTGGTAAAATACAATTTTAACAAACGGGATTTCCCCCAAAGGTTAATAGGATTACGCGGAGGAGAACAATAGTCCGCTGTGACATAGAGACACGGCGCCCAAAACCTAACGTAAAAGAATGTCTATACCTGAGTTGAAGAGGGGATATCTTTTGATGTTTATTGGGCTCCCTAAAATCACGCTCTTTGGAATAAATGCTTAGGAATTGTGCAACTGTGAACTATTTTGACGATTGGACGCAGGTCTTGTCCTGCCTTGATACACCCCTTTGTGTGATCCGTGAAACGACAGGGCTCCGTTATGCAGCCATCGATACGAAGCGCGACACAGTGCCCTATGAAAATGTACTCGCCTTCGTGCCCGCCTCTCTTCCCGGATTCTTGGGTGATCCAAGTTTTTGCCGAGATTTTAAGCTCCGCTACCCTTGCTACGCCGGAAGTATGGCACATGGCATCGCCTCAGAAGCCTTGGTCGTTGCCATGGCGGAAGCGGGTATGCTGGGATTTTTTGGCGCAGCAGGCATGTCCGTGGATTCCCTGAAACCGATTATTGAAAGGCTTAAGCAACGTCTGCCCCATCAAAGCTTTGGCATCAATTTGCTGAACAACCCCGGTGATTCCACCTGGGAAACGCAAGTCATTGATCTCCTTTTAGAGCAAGAGATTCATATCATTGAGGCGTCCGCCTATTTAATGCCGTCCCTGGCTTTGGTAAAGTTTCGGTTGAAAGGCGTTTTTCAAGATCGAGACGGACAGATCTGTGTGCCCAATCGTATCATCGCCAAATTATCGAGAACCGAAGTGGGACGGCGTATGTTTGCGCCGCCGCCGCAAAAACTCGTGGATCGTTTATTAAAAAGCGGGGAGATCACGGCGCAAGAGGCGCATCTCGCTTCTTTCATTCCCCTAGCTCAAGATATCACCGCAGAGGCTGATTCCGGCGGACACACCGATCACCGATCTGCATTAGCACTGCTGCCGTCTATGCTCAAGATTGCCGCCGAGATGGAAGAAGAACACCAATACTCCTTCCCCTTAAGAGTCGGGCTGGGCGGCGGTATAGGAACACCCGCTGCCGCTGCAGCGGCTTTCGCCATGGGCGCAGCGTACATCGTCACAGGCTCAGTCAACCAGGCCTGTTTAGAATCGGGCAGCTCGCCCCAAGTACGTGAACTTTTGGCACAGGTAACACAAAGCGATGTGACAGATGCGCCTGCTGCGGATATGTTTGAGATGGGCGTAAAGGTGCAGGTGTTAAAAAAAGGGACTCGTTTCGCAGAACGGGCGTCGCGCTTATACGAACTGTACCGCAGCCACAACAGCATTGAGGAAATACCGGACGAGGATCGTTTAAAAATAGAAGACATCATTTTTAATAAATCCTTAGAAGCCGTTTGGGAAGATACACAAGCATTTTTTGAACCGCGAAATCCCCTTCAATTGGAGCGTGCCGCTAAAAATCCAAAATATAAAATGGCCTTAATTTTTCGATGGTACCTCGGTTCCGCATCCCATTGGGCAAATCAAGGAACACCGGGGCGCGAAGAAGATTATCAAATTTGGTGCGGGCCTGCCATGGGCGCTTTTAATGATTGGGCACGAGGCTCGTTTTTGGAAGAGCCGAACCGTCGCAGTGCGCCCCTGGTTGCCTTGAATTTCCTTTATGGCGCCGCACTGCTGCAGCGTGTCCAAAATCTCAGAGCACAGGGGATTCCGATCAACGTGCCCCCACTTTTTCCGCCGCCGCAAGAACAATTTGCCCAATACAACGACCCAACGGAGAAAACGAAGGATGCCCTTCACTAAAAAAAATATTGTTATCCTATTGGTTTTGGGGCTTGTGATTGCTTTGGATCACATCACCAAAGGCATCGCCATCTATTACCTTAAGGACACCGGGCAGGTTTATTCTTTTTGGGGTGATTTATTCCGCCTTCAATATGCGGAAAATAGCGGCGCTTTTTTAAGTCTCGGCGCAAATTTACCGGAGGCACTGCGTTCCATGATCATGACCGGGTTGAACGCTGTTATTCTAGCCGCTCTTCTGCTTTACCTTATCTTAAGAAAAAAAATCAGCCTTTTATTGCTGTATGGTTTAAGCATGATTGTAGCCGGCGGCTTGGGAAATCTTATTGACAGAGTCGTGCGGGGGGGGCATGTGGTCGATTTTATGAATATGGGAATCACCACCAATACCTTTATGCTGCGGACGGGCATATTTAATGTGGCAGATCTAGCAATTATGGCAGGGCTTTTTCTAGTTGTACTCAATGAAGTGTTAGAGATTCGCCAAAAGAAAAAGACTGCTTTAAAAGAGGTGCAACAAAAGAAATAGGGTAGAGTATGAAATGGTGTCGACCAAAAAGAGAGGCCTGACACGAGTTTTCGCACCAGGCCTCCGCGGAAGGAGAAACGCCATATATGGCACTGACCGTTTATAGTATACCACTTTTTGATCAAATTCACAAGTAAAATTTTACCCCGGCGGATTCAAGGTTGAAATGCAACCGGTGCAAAAAAAGAGGACATCACAGAGATCTTCGGTACAATAGTTCTGTTGAAACACCCGAAGGAGTCCATAATGTCCCACCACCATTTTACACGAGATGA